>Ga0213860_10001286_pt1 | contig 10158 bp, 6 predicted proteins | sample PICome_3_FD_160118 | JGI IMG/M metagenome (GOLD analysis project Ga0213860, IMG submission 160118) | Coastal seawater microbial communities near Pivers Island, North Carolina, United States - PICO550 | ecosystem: Environmental > Aquatic > Marine > Coastal | place: USA: North Carolina | collected...
CTTGGGCAGCATTTGTCTGAGTAGTTGTGCTACCATCTGAGCTAATATTTACTGTTATACCAATGTTATTTTGTTGTCCCCCTGCACCTTTTAAATCTACAGGAATTTTATCTCCGTGCGGAAGAGGAACTACCGCTTCTCTACCATGAAGCAATGCAGGATATCCTGCTGAAGGCCCAGAAGCAATACCTCCTGTTCTATAGCCTGTAGGAGGACTCATTATTCCTCCGTATCTAGCGCCTCCACCGAAGCCAAAGAAGCCGCCAATAGCTTTAAAGATATCCATGAAGCCGCCTCCTCCGCCCGCGCCTCCACTAAAAAGATTTGAAATAAAAGAAGCGATTTTCATAAACATACCCATAATACCAGATCCTGCTCCTTCAGAACTTCCGAAAATACTTTTTGCAAATTCCATAAGGCTTAGCCCGCCTGTATCTCCTTTACCCCCAAATAGGCCTGAAAACCATCCAAATAAACTGCTAGCTCCTTCTCCTATTTTTCCGAAAAAGTTTTTTATCCAACCAAAAATACCGTCGCCGCCTGCTCCTCCTGCAATATCGTTAATTTGAGCATCAATGCTTTCGCTACTTATACCAGCATAGTTATAACCATCGCCTCCGATTTGAGGCATCCTAAAGCCGCTGAATACCCATTCAAAAAACTCCCCTACTCCAGAAGTTACTCCTGAAAAAATATCTGTAATTCTTTCTGCAAAAGTCATCTCTGCTTTTTTAGCAGTTACTTTTACTTCATCAATTACTTGGCCATCGGTCCCCCTTGCGCCACCCCAATTTATTTCGGCTTCTTGGCCTCCAAGCGTAGGAATACTGATTTGAGGTAGTTTAATTTCCATGTTGCCCCCTCCCGCGCTATTCATACCTTTCATAAGTAAGTAACCTGCCCCGGCTACTCCTGCAATAGTTAGTCCTGTTTTGGCAATTTTTCCTAGTTTTTCACCGTCGGATCCATCTGATGAACCACCTTCGCAGCATTCAACTTTAACTTTGGTTTGTATTTCTTGGCTTAAAACTTCGTTTAGTTTATCGGCCATTTTAGTACCGCTGTCTTCTATAGTCTCTCCAACTTTTGTGGATAGTTGTTCCTCTTTAAGAATTCTTTCCATTTTTTCAGCTAAATCTTCTTCGGGGCCAAACAGTGCGTCCATTATCGAATCCACTAACATATCTTGTAGCCTTTGAATTGCTGCATCTGCAATCGTATTTATAAAAGACATTAGTGCTTCTTTAAAGTTCATCTCTCCAGAAATTAACCCAGAAAGTGCTTTATTTAATCCGTCTCTAAAACTATTTTCAAATGTTTGTGCCATTTGTCTTTCAAAACTTAAATCAGTTAATTGATCCTTAAGTTTTTGAAGAGTTAAATCCGCAGTTCTTAATGCAGCATCTCTTGTAATTATAGCAGTTTCTTGTGCCATTGCTGCAGTTGCATCAATTCCTTTTTCTATTTCACTGTACAATGCAAGAGTTTGAGATACTTCTTGCTCGGAAAGCTGTTGCTCTTTTGCTAGCTTCTCAAATTCTAAACGAGCAAGTTTATTTCGATTTTTAAGAGTTTTTTGTTCAAGATTATTTTGAGCTACTTTCATCTTAAACTCTCTATTAATTTGATCTATTTTATTTTTTAACAGAGCCTGTTCTAGTACAATTCTAGCTTTTAATTCTCTTTCGGGATCTAAATTACCTCCAAGGCTTTGAGAGTCTCTTAAAAGTCTATCAAATCTGTACTGTATAATAGATTCTACAGCGGCTACTTGTTCTTTAATAAGAGAGAGTCTTTTTTGTTCTTGACTTAATAGAGTCTGAGAAAGAGCAAGCCTTCTTTGATCTAACTTCAAAGGCTCCATAGCTTTTTTTATATCATTAATTTTTAATTCTGTATCCGCAAGCTCATTTACAACGTCTAGTCGTAAATTTTCTAAGTCAAGAGTATTTTGTGCTATATCTAGTTTATCTTGTGCGTTTTGTAAAGCTTTTGCATCTGCACCGCTTTGTGCATCTGATAAAGTTCTTAAAACTTCTTCTGCAGCCAGTTGATCAAGTTTTGCTTTTGCAACTTTATTCTCTTGGTCAGATATTTTAAGAGCAATATTAGCGCGTTCTTGAGTTAAAGGGTCTAAAGTTTTTGCTTTTTCACGAGCCATTGCAGTTTCTTGCTCTGCGTCTCGTAAAGCTTCAGTTTGAGAACGTATTTCAGCATAAGTATCTAATATTTGTTTGGCTCTTCCACCGAAAAGTCCATCTACATCTTCTTGACGATCTATAAGTTCTCCGGTAGCACTTGAAGTTTCTTTGATTGCGTTTGAAGCAGCTTGCATTTCTTCAATGTAGGCAACTATATTTTCAATGCTGCCTTCCTTTAAAACGGAGGCTTGTTGAGATAGTCTGTCTGTAAATGCGGTATTGTCCGCTGCAGTAGCGCCTGCTGCAGTTCCCAAGGCAGCTATTGCTTGTGCTTGCTGTTCAAAACTTAAACTATTATTATCTAGAATTGCGGATAATTTTTCATTTCCAAGTGCTTCAGACAATTTTTTCCATTGATTTGTTACTTCTGCAATTGCATTACTTTTCTCTCCCCCTTCGTCTAGTTCTCCTATTTTTTTAATAGTATCCCCTAGGTTCAAAGTAGACAATGCATTTAAATTTTCTATTGCGCTGAACTTAGGAGCGCCTTCTTCGATTGAAGCAACACTTTTAGAGAATGCGTCTATGTCTTTTTGCACATCTCGTAGTATTTCAGATTGGTCTCTAGCGTGTTGTATATCTTTAGCCCAACCTTGAACTGTTTTTTGCAAGGGAGAACCTTGATACATTTCTTCTAAGCCAAAATCTAAGCCTATTTTACTTCCTAGCCAATCAAAACCTTTCGCAAAAAACTTTAACATACTGTCAAAGGCAAGAACCCACTCTTGAAAAATTTCAATAAGAGTTTGAACGCTAAATGCTGCAAAAATTCCTCTACCGAACAGTTTTACAATCTTTCCCATGCGTTTTAAAGGCCCCTCTAGTTTAAGCAAGCCTCCGGAAATAAATTTATTAATGTTTGCTCCAGCAATTTTTGCTTGAAGAGAAATTGTAGTAAAAAATCTTTTAAATCTGCCTTCTGTTCTTCTAGATTCTGCAGAAGCTGCTTTAAGGCCTTTTCCTATTTGTCGCGCAATATCAATTCCAACATCAGCAAAAATGCCTTTAGTTATTTTTCCACTTCTTTCATATTGAAGCTCTGCGGATCGTAATGCTTTTTCAAGATTTGCTTTGTCAGGCCCTTTAAGAGCACCTACTCCTCCTTCAGCAAGCCGAGTAAGAATTGGGCTAGTTGCTCCAGCAGTCATCGCACGTTTTGCTCCAGCTTGAGCAATTTTAGCGCCTTTTTCCCGCATTTTTTCTGCCGTAGCATTAGTACGTTCTAATGCCTTTCTGTATTCTTTTAAATCATCCTTTGCCTGATCTACTGCCGCTTGGTGTCCGTCTTTCCATTCATCTATCTTGTCACTAAACTTATCAAAAGGCACAATAGCTCTTATAATTGAGACTGCAAATGCAGCAAAAGCTGCGATTGCTAATGTTGCATTTCTATTTAGAATGTCTGCAAAAACTGAAAAAATTGGTAAAACTTTATCTGTTATTGTTTTTACAATATCAGTAAAAGTTTTTTGTAATTTAATAAAAGGATCAGCAATTATTTCTTGATTGGCGTACTGATCATCCAATTGTCTTTGAGTTTCTAGCAATACTGCTTGGCTTCTTTGTGCATCTGTTAGTTTATCTGCCTGTAAACCTAACGCATCCGCATAGTTTTTTGTGGCTGTTTCTAAACGTAGTGTAATACCTAATTCGTCTAATAGTTCGGGCTCCGCCTTTGAAACACCTCTAATCAAACGATCAAAAGCATCTCCAAAATCTCTTCCCAGTGCTTGGGCAGCTTTTTGTGCACCAACTGCTAATGATTCTAATTGAGGGCCGCTAAACCCTTTTGCTGTACCAATTGCTGCAGCCTGGGCTGCTTCTTGAAAACTTAACATTCCATTAGAAGCATCAATTAATTTTTCAGTCATAAAACCAAGAGCCTTACCGGTATTGGCGGCAAAACTTTGCTGTGCTTTTTCTAGCCTTGAAACTTGAGACGCCCTCTTTAAAAATTCAAAGGCGGCACTTACAGCAAATAGATTAGCAGCGAGAGTTGCATAGGCAGGTACAAGAGTTCCTCCTATGCCTTGGGCCATTTTAGAGAAGTTTTTTGTACCATTTGCAGACTGTTGAGAAACACCTTTAAGATTACGATCCGCAGTACGAGCAGATTTGCTTACTTTATCTTGTGAAGTACTTACTCCGTCAAGTGCAGATCTCAGCTTATTTGCTGAAACAGTAGCTTTCTGCATTTTGCCATTGACTTCAATATCAATCTGTATTTTTTTAGCCATTAGCCTTGAATCTTATGAGCGAATTTTTTTCCGCCGCCTGATGATGTTTTAGATTTTCTCTCTTCTTGTTTTCTTTTTGCAGAAGCTTCATTCATTCTAGCTTCTACTATTAAATTATCATATAAATGCATAAAATATATAACACTTTTTTTATCTAAAACCTCATATAACTCTAAGTAATATTCTAAATTGGTCCAGTCTTTACCTAAATATGTACCACTCATTCCTTCCCATTTATCTGAAAATAATGAATATATAAAAAATGCCACTTGAACCTCTTCAGGAAAATCTGAAGGGTCGAGCGGCATTTTAGCAGGATCCGGTTCTTGACCTAGTTGTTCGCAAATTGTAAGATATCTATCTAGATCGAAACTAGAATTTCTCTCATCTACATATTTTTTAAGTAGCCTTCGTATTTCAGCTACTTGTTCCCAGTAAAATTTTCAAGGTCACCAACAACCTCAGTAACCCAGGTATCAAAATCTCCAGAGTTTTTCATTAAAAGCTCTGCATTATCTTGAGTAAAAGGAAGTTCGTCATCGGGGTCAAGTTCAGAAACATCTACCAAAAGAAGCTCTTCTAGGTATCGAAATTTAAGTCCTTTCCACCCTTTAATAACTGCTTTTACATACTCAATCAAAAACATATCTTCATTCAGCTCTTCTTCAGGCTGACGAGTTTTTCTATTGAATTTTGTAGTTAAACACTTCTTACGAAGTTTTAATAGCTCCTCTCGAGCTAGATAAGTTACGTCTACAGTAAACCCAGAGTACCCTGGAAAATCTAAAGTTACTGTTTTACTTGGAGTCATAAGACTCGAAAGAGAAATAGGGGTGTCGCTCATTTATATAGCCTCGTATAAAAAGAATTGTTATTTTTGAATAATAAGTATAGTATAAAAATACTTAAAAGTCAAGAAATATTTTTAGAAGGTAAAGGGGCCGAAGCCCCTTTGTATTAAAAGTATTACAACGTGACAGGGCCAACGTAAGTAATAACTGCTTCATCTGAACCATCCAGACTACTGGGCAGTGCATGGAAGCTGGTGTCTAGAGAAATTACATCTTCAATATTAAGATTTGGAATTTCAAGGTGAGCATTCGGGAAGTTGAACTGAACTCTAGGAATGCCTGCAGTACCGCCAACGTCAAACACCAAGTTGAAGTCATTTTGTACTACGCCGCGAGCTTCATCGTCAACCAAGTCTTTAAACAGCTTGGAAGAGGTAGAACCTGCAGTAGTACCGTCTGCTTGGAGCTGAGAATCGTCTAAGTAACAAGTAAAGTTTCCTGAGATACTACGAGTGCCTGTAACATGACCGATTGGAATATTTACAGTACAAAGCTCTTCTGGAGTTAAAAAGCTAATGTTGTTCTCGAAAGTAATACTGCCTCCTGTAAGAGTAAGGTAGTATTGTGCATCAAATTCAAGAGGAGCATCAGGGTCTTGACTCTGAACAGGAGCGCCAACAGCACCGGGAACTACAGTTAATTGAGTTAATCGATTTTTAATAAAGTTTCTTGTTGAATTAATTCCCGTCGTAGTCAAGTTAACAGACATATTAGCAGTAGCAAGCTGCTCAATTTTAATGCCAAAACCACTCCAAGTAATTTGAGCAATACCATCAATATCAAAATCAATTGTAGCACTGTTTACAACACAATCAGACAACCTGTAAATTGTTTGACCATTTGCTTGGCTATAAGAAGAATTAGCAGTATCTCCACAAGCTCCCAAAACAAAATAAAGATTAAAACGCCCTAGTTGAACATAGTTTGAATCTTCAGTGTCAAAAGTAACAGTTTGAGATGCGCCAGTACGGGTAACAGGACCATTCGGCGTAGTAGATACTGTTTGCCAGTCTGCACCATCATAGTATACGTCACCGAGCATATTTGCCCACAGTGCTTCATCAACTGAAGTACCATCATTATTTGGGCGCATATACGTTGTAAAAGACCATTCCGCGGGTTCAAGAGCATCATTAAACATAGCTCTTGCCCTACGAGTGGACAAATTAGAATCTCGTGCCATTTCGTTCAGAGTGATTTCTGAAGTTGCAACAGCTTGAGAGAAAGAGTATCCATCGAGAACAGGAATCTGCCACAGGTAATCAGCAGTTTGAGTTGAATAAGCCGCCTGTGTTTTCTCTAGGAATACGTGAGTATTTCTACTCAATTGCAAATTTGCAGCCATAGTGTTTCTCCTATGAGACTTGAAAAGACTTGAACGTGAATCCTTTGATTCGTGTCAGTATTTTCTAATATCGAACCTCTAGTAACATTTCTCCTACTCCTAGCGGCTCTAGTACTCCTTCGTCAGTATCTATACTGATGATGGAAATTTGGTGAGTTGATTGTAATTGGCCTGTAGGTTGAGTATTGTCTAGATAATCTAACCTACTGTTATCTTCAATTACTGTTTCTACATCCTCTAATAATTTTTCTAATGCTTCTACAGCATCTTCTTCATTTACGTAGCAACGAACAGTTACACTAAGAAATCTATCTCTGTAACCTCCTCCTTGATACTCTCTAGTTTCACTTCCGGCATTTAAATGGATAGCAGGAAATTCTGTTACTTCGTCCCAAAACTTTAATCGAGGGTGTACATTATTAAAAATATTAGTATGGAACCCTCCATTTCCATCTATCCCCTTTAATTTATCTACTAAAGCATTTACTATTGCCATTCGTCGAGTGCTATATCGTCTAGCGTGGTTGGACACTTATACTCTCCTTGTGTAGAACCTTCCAATTGCCATGCCTGCAGCAATTTCTCTAATAGATTTATCAATTAATTTTCTAGGGTCTCTGTCTATACTGCCTTGAGCAAATCCAGGCTCAAATGTCTGGTAAGGATATAATTGGTAGGTGTAGCCAATGCTCGGAAATCCCTTAGCTGTTTTGCTAACATCTGTTACTCGAACACTGCTTGCAAATCTTCCTGTTTGATACTCCAGCGCAGGAGGTTGCATATTTTTTGCAACAACTCTAGGCAGCCTTTCATTAAGTACACCCAGTAAAACAGTTATAGATGTAGGAGACTTTTTAGGGGCACTTCTGCGGCCTCTTGTTCCCTTTTTCTTAGACTCCGCAGATTTTTTAGTTCCGCCGGACTTACTAAGAGTTTCATTCTTATTTCGTCTTTTTGGTCTAGAAGTTTTTGATTTTTTAACTGCTAAACCTTTGGTTAGTATTTCCATGGTTTCATGCTCAATCATTTGAGCATGGTCTTCTGCCATTGATTTACTACCTTTTTGATTGTACCAATCTTGTTTCTGTGCCCAACTACTAATAGCTTTTTCTAAAACAGGGCGAATATTTTTCCAGTCAGCATCTTCTGCACCTGCCGGATTTTCAGAAGAAGATTTTACGTCAATTCCAACACTAATACCTTCTTTTATTCTAAGACCTAAATTTTTGCCTCGACCTGTTGTAATAAAATAAAGATCTATGTTGAATTTGTCTTTTAAATTTTTTGCTTCTACACTGGATGCAAAACCTGCTAAGTTTTTTGTTTTTTCTAAATACTGAAAAGCTAGTGCCAACTGTCCCGTACCTACAGTTATTTCTCCGTGCAGTCTTTGTGTTCGCTGCTTAAAAAGAGCCGATTCTTCAGTGCCTAGACTAATTTGTTTTTTTCTTTTTTCTGCTAAGGATTTATTAATTACTGAGATCCCTGCATTTTTAATTTTATTAAAAGGGGCTGCTACAGCTCGTGGCTGTGTAAAAACAATTTTTGTTCCTCTATGGCTTTTTAAAGTTCCTAAACTACGCGGATTATCTAAATATTTTCTTAATGCTACAAAAGCAGCATCTGCGGCTTCTTGAAATACTGAATCATCTAATAGTGGAAGATCCTTTCGTTTTTGGCCTACTCCTTTAAAATACCCGTCTATAAACGCTTCTTTTATATTACTTTTTGTTATAGTTACAATTTGAGTATTTCTATCAAGTTGTTTTCTAGAGTAGTCTGCGTCGAGGGCCGCATACATATTTTTTAAAGTTGCTGCTATTCTAGCTTTTGACATTAAAAGTTTTTATATAAATCTAGTACGCGTTTGATATGATCGGGAAAAGCTACGCTACTATCTTGACGAGCAGATTGTGGATTTTGTAGTGTAGCTCCAGCAAGCGTTCGTCTTTCTTTGTATTCGTCTCTTGCATAATATGTAACAAGATCAATTACTGCAAGTTTTAAATCAAGAGGAGTAGAGGGATACCCTGCTCGGTATGTGACTTTAACAGCTCCAGGACCTCGTGCCCAATACTTTTCTGCCCCAGTAGAAGATACACGAAAAATACTATCGGTATCCATGTCTAAGTAATAATCTTCGTCTACTGTTAAAGTCTGGTAGGCTGAAGATAAGTTGTCTCTTTCTTCCACAAGACTAACAGAAACCAAAGGAGTTTCTGTTAGCTGTATTATATCTGTACCCCATTTGTGGTGAAAAGTCTCTACTTTATTAACATTATAAAAGTCTAAGAAACTTGTTGCACAATAAGTTTTTACTAATACACTCACTGAAGAAATTAGTCGCTGAAGATTATAGTCATCTTTCGGATTGGAAATTCTTTCCATATCCTTGTATTCTTGTAATGTAATTAAATCTTTAGCCATAAGTATATAAGTAAAAACTTGGGGAGGCGAGCCTCCCCATGTTCCAAACCCTAATATTAGGAGAGTTTGATAGCCATACAAGCAGGATTGTTAGTAGTACCGCCAAACATACGGTCAAAACCGAGAGATTGGCTAGCAACAACGAGGCGACGCTGTTCGCGTACTTCGTAGTCCTGCTCAACATTGACGCCGCGGAGACGCGGAATAACAAAGTTAGCAGTATTAACTGCATAAGCAATGTCATCGCCAACTGCATTAGTAGTAGCAAAGTTGTCGGAAATCAGTACGGGCGAGCCATATACTGAACCGATAGCACCAACCAGCTTGGTTGCTACATCAGAGCCGACATCCGTGATATCTGCAAAACCTGCATCTGCAATCAGGTCATAGTAACGCTCTTGTGAAACGACATAAGTGACGTCAGAAGGCGACAGACCAAACTTGCCCATACCGGAACGTGCTTCCAGAAGAGCGGCAGCAGTCAAAGAACCTGTAGCAGCAGCAACAGCATTAGCAGCGCTAAGAGTTACTGCAGTAGCAAAATTTGCAAGACCATTGATGGCAGGAGTAGTATTACCGTTCAGAATCATTTCATCTACGGCACGAGCGTGAGCACGAGCAACGTTCTCGGTCATCATGGGAAGAAGATTTACAAGAATCTCTTCGTCAATGTGATTATCGAGGAACGTAGTAGAAATCATACGATGAGCGGTAAGTACGATTTGACCTACATCAAACGTACCCGCAGTACCGGTACCATTTACACCATCATTAGTTACACCAGTCGTAGAACCGGTGAAACGAGCATTCTCACCACCTTGAGAGAAGACAGCCTTTGAGGTGTCACTCTGCAGAGGAAGAATCATAGACTGAGAGTTCATGTTCAGCTCACGGAAAGCTTGTGCCAGACGGTACTGGAATTGAACTTCTTTTTCAAGAGCAGTCTGTACGCTAGTAGCGATATTAGGCTGAGTGCCGGGGTTACCTGAGTTGGGGTAGTCCATACCAGCCTTCTCAAGAGTTTCACGACCATACTTGGTATCCCAACCCTTTTGAGTGAATACACCCAGCATATGGGCATACATCAACTCTTTTGA
>Ga0213860_10001287_pt1 | contig 10156 bp, 11 predicted proteins | sample PICome_3_FD_160118 | JGI IMG/M metagenome (GOLD analysis project Ga0213860, IMG submission 160118) | Coastal seawater microbial communities near Pivers Island, North Carolina, United States - PICO550 | ecosystem: Environmental > Aquatic > Marine > Coastal | place: USA: North Carolina...
AAGAACGACTAAACCAATTCTTATAACGTTACGCAATTTCTTATCAACGGTCTTTTTATCTGGAAAAATTAAGTCTAAGGCTACCCAAAATGTATAGGCAAAGGTTAAAAATGCTGTAGTTAAATGCATAGCTAATCTATAGTGACTAACATCTGGTCTATCTACTAGACCACTTTTAACCATGTACCACCCTAAGAATCCTTGAAACCCTCCCATTAAAAGTAGGATTATAGATTTTTTTATAGTTGATGAATTGAGTTGCTTTCTAATTAAGAAATATAAAAATGGTAGTATAAATACGAGTCCTATGAAACGGCCAATGACTCGATGAATCCACTCCCAAAAATAAATACCTTTGAATTCTTCTAAATTCATATTATAGTTCAATTTCTGGAACTCTGGATATTGTTTGTAAAGGTCAAAAGCTTCATTCCACTCAATTTCATTCATTGGAGGTATAACGCCAGAGATTAATTTATAATTAGATATAGATAATCCTGAATGTGTGAGTCTTGTAATTCCTCCTACAATAACCATAATAAATATTAGTATACATCCTGTAAGCAACCAATAAACAACTGTTTTATTATCCTTTTTCATTTTCAATCTTTTTTTTAAAACAAACACTGTTTGTAACACCTATGTATTGACCATAGTTCTCAGTGATTTTATAAAATTTTTTCATATAAAATTTCACAGCTTCCTTTTGTCTTTTACCTGTTTCTAGTATGCAAGAAATGAACCCTAGTTCAAAAGCCCATTTTTCTATTTCCACCAAAATTTTTGTTGCAATACCTTGGTTCCTGTGATCCACACTCGTATACATGCGTTTAATTTCAACATTATTGGCATCAAATTTTTTAAAAGCACCACAACCAATAGCAGCGTTATTTTTATACACCAAAACAACATTGTCTAGAAATTCAATAGAGTTAAATTGATTGTAAAAGCTATGTTCTTCGCCATCAGTAATTTTTAAATATGCATCAAGCTTCTTTACAAGATTGATAAAATCTTCGTTTTTAGAATTTGTTCTAACGATTTTTATCATAATTTATCTGTTTTAAGACCTAATGATTTCCCTTTTTCAATCATCAACTTATGTGCAGACTCATATTCATTAGGAATTACCCCTTCAAGAATGGCTTCTTTTATAGCTTCTTTAATAATGCCAATTTCCTTTGATGGTTTTAAATTGAAGGTTTTCATAATTTCTTCTCCTGATACTGGAGGTTGGAAATTTCTAACATGATCTCTCTCTTCAACTTCAACAATTTTATCCCTAACAATCTTAAAGTTATTACGGTATTTCTTGAATTTTTTTGGATTCTTTGTAGTTATATCAGCTTCGCAAAGTGTCATTAAATCATCAACATAATCGCCAGCATCAAAAACTAATCGTCTAACTGCAGAATCTGTAACTTCAGTAGCTAATACAATTGGCCTTGAGCTCATTAATACCATTTTTTGGACAAATTTCATTTTGTCGTTCAATGGCATCCTTAGTCTCTTAAAAAGTTTATACACCATTTTAGAACCAACGAATTCATGGGCATGAAATGTCCAGCCAACTTTTTTGCTAAACTTTTTGGTAGGTGCTTTGCCTACATCATGTAATAATGCTGCCCAACGCAACCAAAGATTATCGGTAGTTTTGCTAATATTGTCTACAACTTCTAGAGTATGATAAAAGTTATCTTTATGACTTTGTCCTTCCTTTTCGTCAATACCTTTAAGCGCGGTTAATTCTGGTAATATAAAATCAAGTAATCCAGTTTTTTCAAGTAGTTTGAAACCTACTGATGGTTTAGTGCTTTCTAGGATTTTATTAAGTTCTACAACAATTCGCTCCTTAGTTATTATCTCGATACGATCCTTGTTTTTAGTAATAGCATTCAGTGAAGCGTCTTCAATTTTAAATTTTAATTGTGTTGCAAAGCGTATAGCTCTCATCATCCGGAGTGGATCATCGCTGTATGTAATATCTGGGTCTAAGGGTGTTTTAATAATGCCTTTTTCGAGATCTGAAAGTCCACTAAATGGATCTAGTAAATTACCAAAATTGTTTTTATCCAAGTTTAAGGCTAGTGCGTTTATTGTAAAATCACGTCTGTTTTGATCATCTTCTAACGTACCGTTTTCAACAATTGGATTTCTGCTGTCTTCATTATAACTTTCTTTCCTTGCACCTACGAACTCAATCTCAATATCGTCATATCTCAGCATTGCGGTACCATAGGTTTTAAAAATTTTAACCTTGGTTTTTTTATCAAGTTTTTCCGATACTTTTTCTGCTAGCTCAATACCACTGCCTATGGCCACGATATCAATATCTTTTGCGTCACCTTTATTTAAAAAATAATCACGTACAAAACCACCTATAACGTAGCTGTCCATACTTAAATCTTGGGCTGCGTCAGATATGATTTTAAAAATATTATGACGTAATGCTTGTGCGTGATTCATACTTTTCTCAAATCGCAATTAATTTCATTTTTTTTGAAATATTAAACGCTTTTTTTGATTGGGTAAAGATACGATATAAGCCTTATGTATTAAAGTCTGAAAGACTAATTTCTTTAAGTCTTTTAGTAATCATTTTAAGAATGGTATTTTTGCTTAGAATATTGTATTGAGCTTTACGTTTAGTATTCTTTTGGTTAAATTGATAAATAATATGAGAAATTATAAATGAGGGAAAATAAGACTATACATACCAGTTTTATTTCTTTCTCTAATGAAATTGACGGTATCATTCATAATTATGATCTCAAAGGCGAGGCCTATGGTAACCAAAATAGAAATTCTCTAAGGTTGTTTCAATTAAATGAGAAGATAGTAAATGTAAAATCATTTAAAATCCCAAACCTGGTAAATCAAATTGCATATCGTTTTTTTAGAAAAAGTAAGGCGCAACGATCATTTGAGTATGCGATGAAATTACAAGAGCTAAAAGTTGGCACACCACAACCTATTGCTTTTTATGAATATATGACTTTATTTCTCTTTAAGAAGAGTTATTATATGACGAATCAGTTGGACTGTGATTTAACTTACAGGGAACTAACATTAGATTTGAATTATCCAAATCACGATGAAATTTTACGTGCATTTACCAGGTTTACCTATAGTTTGCATGAAAAGGGTATTAAGTTTTTAGATCATTCACCGGGTAATACATTAATCAAAAAAAAAGGTGATGCTTATGAGTTTTATTTGGTTGATCTTAATAGAATGGATTTTAAGACTTTGTCCTTTGAAGAGCGTATCGAGAATTTTAAAAGATTAACTATTCATAAATCTATGGTGGAGGTGATGAGTGAAGAATATGCAAGGTGCATTGAAAAACCGTATCAAAAAGTTTTTGATCTTATGTGGTCAGAAACTCAAAAATTTCAACTTAAATATAGGGCACGAAGAAACTTAAAGAAAAAAATTAAATTCTGGAAAAGCTAGTTTTTGTTGTTGCGATATAATTCTCTAAGCTTAGCATATTTTAAAAAGGTAATATTGGCGGTTTGAGCACATATTACAAAACCATTAAAACCATCTAAGAACCCAAGTCTCAAGAAGTAGGCCTTAAAAAAGGCCCAAGTTGGATTCCAGATTACTTTCAAAAATGATGCAGTTTGCCCTTTATCATAATAGGCTTTGGCTGCGATTGTAGAAAAGTATTCTGTTTTCTGATTAAACTCGGAATAACTTTGATAGGTGTTATGTAGAATATCACCTTTAAGTCTACTGGTTTTTGTATTAGGAACTAATTGAAAATTATCATGTGGATTTATACCTGCCCAATGTCCTTTTCTTCTGTCAAAAACTCTGAGTTTTCTATTAGGATACCAATCAGAATATTTAATCCATTGACCACAAAAATTATTAAAACGATTACAGTAATAGCCATCAAATGTCCAGTTATTCTTTAGGTATTTAATAGATTTCTGTAGTGTCTCAGAAAGTGATTCGTCACCATCTAAAGAAATAATATAATCATTACTCGCTTGTTTTAATGCAAAGTTTTTCTGTTCTATATAACCCAAAAATTCTTGCTCAATGAATTTACCATTAAACTCCTTGCATATGGCCTTAGTGTTGTCTGTTGAAAAAGAATCAACAATAACAATTTCATCAACCACATTTACTAATGAAGACAAGCACGCTCTAATTTTTCGTTCTTCATTATACGTTATTACAACTCCAGATAGTTTTAGCATTTTAAAAGTCTAATGCTGTAAAAATACTATTTTTGTGCATATGCATTCACCTTTACCCGCAACAGTAGTAATCAGTACATATAACCAACCAGATTGGCTAAAACTTGTTTTGCATAGTTATGATATTCAAACAACTGGTAATTTCGAAATTATCATTGCTGATGATGGCTCTGATGAGGCTACAAGAAGGGTAATTGAGGATTTTAAGAAAAGTACGTCATTAAAAATAATTCATTTATGGCAGGAGGATGAAGGTTTTCAAAAAACAAAGGTTTTAAATAAGGCTATTGTCGCTTCAAAAACTGATTATTTAATCTTTACAGATGGTGATTGTATTGCACGCAATGATTTTGTTGAAACCCATTTAAAATTAAGAAAGCCAAATCTTGCATTATCTGGTGGTTATTTTAAACTAACAGAGTCCATTTCATTTAAAATGAATAAGGATATAGTTGAAAGTCAAAAATGCTTTGATATGGATTGGTTATTAGAACAAGGTCAGCCAAAAAGTTTTAAATTAAATAAGTTAACAAAATCAAGACATAAGGCTAGTATTTTAAATCATATAACCCCTACGAAAGCAACTTTTGATGGTATGAATGTGTCTTGTTGGAAGAATGATATTCTGGCAGTAAATGGCTTTGATGAGCGCATGGAATATGGTGGTGAAGATAGAGAAGTAGGAGAGCGAATGATGAACAATGGTGTAAGGTTTAAACAAGCGCGTTATAGTACGATTTGCGTACATTTGTATCATGATAGACCATATAAAAATAAAAATGCGGAGGTCTTAAATCTGCAAATTAGACAAGAGACAAAAAAGAATAAATCAAAATATACCAAATTTGGTATATTTAAATAAAACTATGGTATTACCAAAGATTACAGTAATTATTGCCACATATAATAAAACCGATTGGTTAGAGAAAGTATTACACGGTTATAGTATTCAAACGTATGAGGATTTTGAGATAATCATTGCAGATGATGGATCTACTGAAGAAACCAAGGCATTAATAGATAGATTTAAGAAAGACTGTCAGGTAGAAATCACACATTGTTGGCATGAAGATAAAGGATATAGACGCCAAAAGATTTTGAATGAATCTATAGTAATGGCAAAATATGACTACATTTTATTTACAGATGGAGATTGCATTCCGCGTGTAGATTTTGTTGAAACGCATGCGAGGCATGCAGAAAAAGGTTATTTTTTGTCTGGTGGTTACTGTAAACTACCAATGGATATTAGCGAAGCTATTGATGAAGATGATATAAAATCTAAACGTTGTTTTGAGGTTAAATGGCTAAAAAAACAGGGAACACTAAGTGGAAAAAATATATTAAAACTTTCTGCTAAAGACGCTTTTGCAGACTTTTTAAATGCTGTAACACCAACAGGTGCTACATTTAATAATTGTAATTCATCTGCATGGAAATCCGACTTAATTGCCATAAATGGTTATGACGAACGCATGCAATATGGTGGGCCAGATAGAGAATTAGGAGAGCGTTTGGTGAACAATGGTATTAGAACAAAGCAAATACGTTACACAGGGATTTGTTTGCATCTAGATCACCCTAGAAGCTATAAAACGAAAGAATCAATAGACAAAAACTTAAAGATTAGAGCTTACACCAAAAAGCAAAAAGTGACAAGAACACCTTACGGTATTGAAAAATTGCAGAATTATTAAATGTTCCAACCTAAACAACACGTTTTGAAAGCCAACCAAGGATATAATCTAATTTTTTTTCTGGACAGTGATTAAGACTTTGCAATCCAAGGAACAATTTCTTTCTCCCTTTAATATTCAGCTTAAATTTATACCAATACAAAGATTTTTTATAAGATCTAAAATAAAGTAATTCTAAATCTTTTTTTAAGATACAAGTTTTTTGTTTTATTTCTAAATGATTGGCAAATCCTTGTGGCGTAAATTGTTTTGGGTTTCTAAATTTATATTTGATATTTTCAATAAATACTTCTGGATGTTTTTTAAAGTAATTTGCAAAGGTTGATTTTCTGAGAGGATGGGGTGTATGTCTAAAATTATAATATTTTTTAAATCCTAAAATTTTAGCAGCTAATTGTTGTGCATGCTTATGTCCAGTTTTTGCTTTCTTAAATTTATTTTTGAATTTATCTTCAGAAAACTTCAACCATTTTCCTCTAAGAATTGGCATACCATTTTTAAAAAAATCTTCTGGCTTAGTTTCATTAATTAAAAAGAAGTCATCGTTAAAGTAAATAAAATGTTCAGACATACCAGGAATGAGATGCATACAGGTTTCAATTGGTCTGTTATTGAAAGTTGGTAAATAGGTTTCGTAATTTTTAAAAATGGTTTTGTGATCCACAATCTTAACATTACCATATTTATTGTTTCTTTCGTTTTCTTTTAAGAAAGAAGGTATTTGATTGTCTGTAATGATATAAATATTTCTTATAAATGTGGCGAACTTAAAAATAGAGTCAATGGTAAATTTTATCTCATTAACTTGAAAGTAACGTGTTTTATAACGCTCAGAATTCACCTTAGATTTATCCTCTAAATATGGCAACATCTTAGAACGATGTTTTTCATCATTGCCATCCACCCAAAGGATTACGGCATCAATTATTAAACTATCTGTTTTATTTACAGGTACAGCCATTGATTATGTTTAATATTCGATTTGATCTAAACTGGTTATTACCGATTTATTTTCATTCAGTTTAGGAAGCTTAAAATAATCACCAATTATTTCATTGTATTCCTCTGGATAAAATTTCTTTCTTGCATCAGATGGATAAAAGGTCATTTCGCCAAATACGCTTCTACCATGAACTGAATAGAAGTCTATACGTACGAAAGGTAATTTTTGCGATAAAACTTTTACTAATTCCACCATTTCCTCAAGATTACTTGGTTTTTCAAAATTTGTAAAATAGTTGATATCATTGACTTTACCTTTTCTAAAGGGTAATAATTCAAAATTTAAATCAAAGCACTGTTGTTTATGTTTATTTCCTCGATCTAAATGGACATCTATAAATTTTGGTACTCCATTAAAACAATAAAACTTATAGTCCACCAAGGTATCCTTTTCATCTTCCTTTAAGAATTTTTCAATTACAATCTTTGGTTTAACATCTTTATAGGCCCATTCTTGACCTCTTCGATAGTATTGATTTTTACCCAGCCATTTTTTAAACTTTTTAATTACCTTTTTCTTATCTAGATCGTCCTTGTTTTTTACAATAATGTTATGGCCATTGGTATGATTAGCTTTAATTATAAAACTATTAGGTAATTTGTTAAAATCAATTTTTTCAGGACTATCATAGAAATCATAAAGCTCATTAAGGTATTTTGCACCAATTTTTTCTTTGACAAAAGACCTGACTTCATACTTGTCTGCAAGAGTGGTTAAAATTTTTGGTCTAAAATATACTTTGTACCATTCAAGTTTGGCATTAAAATCCTGTGGATTATTAAGATCTAATTTTTGGCCAGAAAAATATTCGTAGTGAATTTTCACATAGATTTTGGGTGGTAAAGATCTGATTTTACGTAAATGCCTAATGAAAAAACGACGAATGGAACTTGACATTGATTTTAAAGTTTATTTTAATAAAGTATATAATCTTTTAGATTTAAACAGCCACGTCATATTCTCTAAGTGCATCATTTAGTGAGGTCTTCTTATCTGTACTTTCTTTACGCTTGCCAATTATTAATGCACAAGGGACCTGAAACTCTCCAGCATTGAATTTTTTGGTATAGCTACCTGGTATCACAACCGATCTTGCCGGTACTATACCTTTCATTTCAATGGGTTCATTACCAGTTACATCAATAATTTTAGTGCTCATTGTTAGTACTACATTAGCTCCTAATACCGCTTCTTTTTCTACTCTAACTCCCTCTACCACGATACATCTAGAACCAATAAAAGCTCCATCTTCTATTATAACTGGTGCGGCCTGTAAAGGCTCTAAAACACCTCCGATACCTACACCTCCTGAAAGATGAACATTTTTACCAATCTGAGCACAACTGCCAACCGTTGCCCAGGTATCTACCATTGTGCCTTCATCTACATATGCACCAATATTAACATAACTTGGCATCATAATGACACCTTTAGAAATAAAAGCACCATGTCTGGCAACGGCATGAGGAACAACTCTGATACCTTTTTCTTTGTAATTTCTTTTTAATGGTATTTTATCGTGATATTCAAAAATGCCTACTTCAAACGATTCCATTTTTTGAATTGGGAAATAAAGAACGACTGCTTTTTTAATCCATTCGTTAACTTGCCATCCACCTTCAATTGGTTCAGCTACACGTAGCTTACCTTCATCAATAAGGTCAATAACATTTCTTATGGTGTCTATTGTTTGTTGCTCAGATAATAATGAACGATTATTCCAAGCACTTTCTATGGTTTTCTGTAACTCTTTCATTTAATAATCAAAATTTGTATTGCCAAAGATAACCTTACAAATAGGCATCATGAAAAAAAAAATAAAAAATTGTGACTTATATTAATAAGTTGCATCTTAAATATAATTGAATCGAGGATAATAAACTACTTAGTGAGTATATCTGAGAATTTGATTAACAGCTAATTATGAAAACTCCTCTCCCTTGTAATTGAGGAGTTTTCTTTTAAGAAGAAATAAAAAATATTATATAAACGTGACCTGCTTAAAAATTTAGTGTCTAATAAATAATTAATGACATGATTTATTCAAATGAGGGAAATAAAATCATTACTTAATTGATAGCTAAATTAAAAATGCTTCTGTAACAAGGAGCGTTTTTTTATTCAATAAGGTTGTACATTTGCAAAATATGGGAAGAATATTAGCCATTGATTATGGTACAAAAAGAACTGGTATCGCTGTTACTGACGAGCTACAAATTATTGCATCTGGTCTTACTACGGTTGAAACCAATTCTCTAATTGCATTTTTAACTGATTACGTTAAAAAGGAAAGTGTAGAAAAAATTATTGTTGGTCTCCCTAAGCAAATGAATAATACAGCATCTGAGAGTGAGGTCCATATTCAATCATTTTTAAAAAAACTCAATAAAACACTTCCAGATATTCCAGTTGTTAGAGTTGATGAACGTTTTACATCAAAAATGGCCTTTCAAAGCATGATAGATAGTGGTTTAAAGAAAAAGCAAAGACAGAATAAAGCACTCGTTGACGAAATTAGCGCAACACTAATATTGCAAAGTTATTTGGCTTCAAATTCTTAAATAAGAATTGTACTTTTGCTCCCGTAAATAAATAAATTATGATTTTACCCATTGTTGCATATGGCGATCCGGTATTAAAAAAGAAAGCAAAGAATATTGACAAGGATTATCCAAGGCTTTCTGAATTAATTGAAAACATGTTCGAAACAATGTATGGAGCTTATGGTGTTGGTTTAGCCGCACCTCAAATTGGGTTACCTATTCGTTTATTTTTGGTTGATACGGAACCATTTGCAGAGGATGATAGTTTTTCTGAAAAAGAACAGGAGCAACTTAAAAATTTCAAAAGAACGTTTATAAATGCACAGATTCTTGAGGAAGAAGGTGATGAGTGGGCCTTTAATGAAGGGTGCTTAAGTATACCAGACGTAAGAGAAGATGTATTTAGACAGCCTAAAATTAAGATTCAATACCAAGATGAAAATTTTGAGACACGTGTTGAGGAGTTTGATGGACTCATCGCACGTGTAATACAGCATGAGTATGATCACATTGAAGGTATTTTATTTACCGATAAACTTTCCTCGTTTAAAAAACGTTTGATTAAAGGAAAGCTATCCAACATTTCGAAAGGAAAAATAAAAATAGATTATAAAATGCGTTTTCCTCTTATGAGCAGAAAACGTTAATACAAGATATATGAGTTTAGAAAAAATATTGGCAATTTCTGGTAAGCCAGGA
>Ga0213860_10001288_pt1 | contig 10154 bp, 13 predicted proteins | sample PICome_3_FD_160118 | JGI IMG/M metagenome (GOLD analysis project Ga0213860, IMG submission 160118) | Coastal seawater microbial communities near Pivers Island, North Carolina, United States - PICO550 | ecosystem: Environmental > Aquatic > Marine > Coastal | place: USA: North Carolina...
TTTTAAATCTTCATCAGTTAATTCAGGAAATTGTTGTTTTAATTCATTAATAGTTACTGATTTAACTTCCCCCACATAATATATATCATCAAAATAGGGCGAATGTGTATAAGAATATACTAAATCAGCGGGGTCTACATATTTTAATTTTATTCCCTCTGAAGTTGTAAATTCATTTTTTACTGCTCCAATACCTATAACTGTTAAATCATAATTAACTCGTCTTTGCGTTAAATCATAATTGTTAGAATTGAATATAGAATTAATAGCCTGCTCCTCCGCTATTTCAATAGCCTGCTTATATTCTAGTTGCATATGTAATGCTAGTTCATCCTCATTTTCAGGCAAGCTATCTCTATCGTTGCTATACACATTTATTCCAAGCTGTTGTTGAATTTGATCAGATATTTCTTTTGATTGCATATCTGCTAATACAGATTCAACATAATCTGTTCTTTGCTTTACGGATGATGGATCTTGTGAAAATGCTTTTATATCATAAAGTCTATCAGACATTCCATTAACGACTATATCAACAAACTTCGGAATAATCGGCACCGGCTTCCAATCTAAATTAAGATATGATAAATCACCATTAATAGATAATTCATCTTTATATTTTTTTACGGATTGTTCACCTCTTGCATATAAACGTAATCGGTGAAACTCATCTCTATTAGAATAAAATCTTGTAGCCCCACTGTCTCTTTTAAACCACTCGTGTTCAATAGCACGCGCAACTTTTAAACCATATTCTTCGGTTGCTTTCTCTGCGTCAGATGCTATCTGGCTAGGAAATGAGCTTTTTAATAATGTTTCTGCCATGCTATTGTATTATTTGCGAATGCATTCCTTTATTATTAAATCTAGAAATTTTTAAATTAACATTTTGTTTTTCAACTTTAGGTTTTGGATGATATAAATGTCTATTACAAGCCATTATAGCTAATCCTGAACTTATAGTTGCATCAAACTTTGTTCTTTTGTTTATATCAAACTTTGCCCAATCATTTAATGTTTTGTTAAAATATATATTACCGCCACCTTCTTCAGTTATTCCCACATGTTTATTTATGTAAGTTTCAATTGCAGCAGCGTGAGCTTGTTTAATATCTTCAGATGAATTGGGTATTCCGCCAATTTCTTTTTCAGTTACTGATAATTTATTCCAAATTTTATCAGGTCTATTCATTGCAAATCCTCTGTAACCCCTTCTTTTTAAATGATATAATAGTCTTGGTTTATTATTTTCTGCAAGCAAAGGCATGCCATAATATACAAGTGCCATTAATACATCTTCAAAAAATATTTCAGCTGTTTGAGGCCGTGCAATATATTCTAAAAAAAATGTATTAGGAGGTGCATCTTCCATACTAAACTTAGTAAGGCCGTGAAGTGATCCCTTTGATCCTTGGCCATCAGTCGTGCCTGATATATCATAAGAATCACATCCAAAAGCGCCTACGTGTTCGTTTCCTGGATATTTAATACCTCCTTTGTTTATTACATTGTTTTCAAGGTTTTTAGGTGGTGTCCATGATACTAAAAATCTACCTGATCTATTAGGTGTAAACATTACTTTAGAATCTTTAATACCATTTTCCCAATTAAAGCTTCCTCTAGTAATGAAACCTTGTCTTTCAAGATCTTCATTATAATCTATTTGTTCGTATATTTTGCTTAAATTAAATATACTATTTTTAGCTTCATCGCGAAATGCATGCTCTTCAGTTCTAGGAAATTGACGATAATATTCGTTTAATCCGTCAGAGTCGTGCTTTAAACCATCAACTTCATTATGCCAAAAATCTATGACGCCTGTATCAATTTCGTATCCATCGTTGTCAACTGCGGGTACTTTTGGCGTATCAAAGACAGGGTGTCCATAAGTATCAATGTATCCTTCGTAATTCCACTCCATAGGTATAAACAAAGAATATAATCCTGAGCTAGTCTGGCCATTTTTATTTCTTTTGGTAACATCTGAGTCATAATATAGCTTTTTAAAATTTTCGCCTCCTTTGTCTAAAGAATTTGAAGTGGATCCCATCATACATTTACCTATAATACGACTACCAAGCCTTAATGTTGTTTTTGTTACTCGCCAGTTATTTAATATATTATCAGGTCTTTCCCACTTTCCTGATTCATCATGCACAAGTAACTTTAGCTTCTCTCCATCATAACTATTGTCCCCCGTATTTTTCCAGTCAATAGTTGTGTCTAATCCTTCTAATATTTGTTTTTCGCTAGTTTGAGTAATTGATTTTCTAGTTAATTTACTAGCAGGCACTCTATAAGCTAATTCTGTTTTTGGTCTATCCATCCCGTCTTGTATTGGCTTAAAAAAGAACGGGTAATTGACGGATATAGGGACAACTTTGTCGGTGAACATTTTTTTAGCATCAGCTCCAGATTTGGACAATATTCCGAACCGTGCGTCCGTAGTAATTGTAGCTTGAGCAACTGCTTCTGCCGAGGACATAAACGAGAAACCAGACCGTCTGTTTTTAAGATAGCACATTCCATAAGATCTATTATCGGCTTTACACGCTTCCCAGAAGATAAAGAATATTCTATTTGCTTCTCGGTAGTCTGGCTTCCCAACATCAATCTTGGTGTGCTGCAAGTACATATAATGAGAGCCAGTAATATAAGTGGGATTACTTTTATTATAAAACCAGTAACCTTCTTCACGTCTAGTAAATTCTCTATCAATATATGCATACCATTTATTTTTAAAAGATTCAGGATATGATTCCCAATCAAATATTGTATTTATTCTATTTAATTCTTTGGGATATATATGCGCCTCCCATTTATTATTATTGTTTTCAATGCTTTTAGGTTTAGCTGGTAATGCTATAGCTAAATTTTGTATTTCAACAATATCTCCTATTGTGCCATTTTTACTAATAATTATAATATCATATTCTTTATTATAACCATAAACCCATTTTTTATATCTGTTATTTCTTTTAATAACATTTTCTTTAACAGGTGTTATTGTTTTTATCAATGTTTGCTCGTACATTATTTAGATCTTTTTTCAGCAAATCCACTAAAACTTTTTTTGTCTTCAGCAGGTTTGTCTTGCATAATGTTTTTTTCTGTTTCTATACGAGAAAGTATTTCAAAAGCGTCAAATATTGCAAGCTTTTTAGTTGCTGCTGCGTTTTTTAATCTATCTGCAGCCAATTCATCTTCTGCTCCGTCTACTATGATTTCTTCTTCTGCTACACGTATAAGCTCATGTACCGCTTTATACCCAGCTTGGATTATATTCGACTTCAGTTCCTTTTCTTTCATATTTAATTGCTATTGAATTTATAGGCACTCTATATAATTTTTCATTATCAATAATGAACTCATATTCACTATTTGGTGTAAAACCTATTAAATCATTTTCTGAAAGGTTAAAGCTTCTTAAATGGCTCCCTAGGTACTTTAAAACGCCTATTAAAGGCTTTTCTTTTTGATCACTAAACTTTTTATCTTCAATAATTGGCTTTACAAAACAGTATTCTTCTGGAGTATGCCATTTATTATTTTTTTTATATAAAAATATTTGATCTATATAACAAAAAAATAAATCATCTTTAAAATAATTGCTACTATTTTTTGCTTTGCCTCGCATATCATAATATCTTCTAAATGTATTATGATGTACAATTACTTCATTTCCTTTTTGTAATATAGGATTATTTACAGGTGTTTTAATAATAACACCTCTTCTATTTATAAACTTGTGATCTTCTATAGATGTATTTAAAATTAAATTAGAGTCACCTATTTTTTTATTATTAGTATATCTGCCATCAATAGGCTTTATTATATAGGCATGCAAATGCTTCATTAATATTCTAAATTATATTCAATTGCTACGGCCATATTTTTATTAAATGTTTTCCAAGGCAATACTTCTTCATTCTTCATTATAAATATATTATAACTGTCTTCTTCTTCAATAATTTCTGTAATTGTATGGCCACCAAATACTTCTTGTCCTATACTATAATGCATTGCATCATTTTTATAATCTCGCCCAATGCTAATTTTTCTTATTAGATTCATTTTTAATTATTTTCTTTTTAATCTCTTCTTTAACTGTATTTTCAGCTAATAACTTTGAAATTGCTTGCACTCTTGCAGTTTCTCTAATTGGAAAATCATTTAAAATATTATTTAATTGATTTACCTGTTCTTCATTTAATTGAATTTTCATAATATTTAATTTAAGTTAACAATAATTTATTTATTACGTGTTATTTATGTTTATTATTACCAAATACTTTTTCTACCCCTCGAGAACCAAAATAGCCTCCAATCACGATAGTCAAAAGCCCCGTAATACTATCTAGTGGATAACCCATATACCACCCAACAACATAGCTAATGGTTAAAAATACTAAAACTAATGGACGCACATTAGAAGCAAGCCAGCTTCCAGATCTTGCATCCGCAACCCAACGCTTTGTTGTGCCATCAATCTCAGCCCTTTCTAAATCTAATTTTTTTAGTGCAATAGCTTTATCTTCGTCACTCATATCTGAGCCCCCAATAATAGCCTGTATTACTGACCCAACAGGAGTATCACCCGCGATAGCTCCAACTACATTTGGTATTTTATTTAATAAAAATTTACCAACTCCAGTATCTTTAAATTTTTTTTTACTCATATTTAATTTGATTATTTATTTTTTTTTGTTTTCATTACAATCTTTACATTCTTTGTCTTTTTTTTCTTTTACAATATACCAATCCTTACGAGCCAGTCTATTTTTCTGGGCATAGTCAATATATTTATTTATAGTTTTTTTCCAATTTTTATCTAAAGTTGGGTTTACAAATCCAGACTTATAATTAGAAAAAGTATCGTTAATCATCTTATCGCCCAAATGCTGATAATCAAAAAGGAGTTTATTTATATTATAAAAAGAACTAGACTCAATGCCGTTATATACGTCTATTGGCTCAACTCTAATCCCTAATATAACTCCATATAGAGCTGATTCGCTTAAATGAGTTGTATATATTTTTTTAGTTTTTGGCAAGTAATAATATAAGTCAATGTTTTTGTCAAGAACATGATCCTCCCCAAACTTATCCATAATCTCCCCAACAGTTTGATATGTGCTTACTGGATGTGGCTTAAAGTATATATCGCCTTTATGCTTTTCATAAATATACTCCAGCTTATTTAAACATATTCTTTCTTTTATCTTGTTAGACCCAGGCAGAACCACAATGTGATTTCTGGGGGGTAATTTATCAAACTCTTGTTTTCTGCCTTTATATTTATTAGCATTATTTGACATCAAGTGCTTTCTAAAAAACCCAGCATAATCTAAAGGATTTTCGCTTTTTTCGTAAAACGCCTCTTCAATCATTTTTTCTCTAAAGTCAAAATTTAAAGGCTGAAATACAAATGAGTTTGCATACTCAGTATACCCCATTGTTTTAAAGCAAGCTACTTCATTTGCTATAACATCATAAGAATGCTCTAAACCAATGCTTTTTATTCTTTCTAAAGCGTAAGGCTCAACTTGTTTTAAGTGATTTAAAGTTTCATTTTTTTCTAAGTCCCATATTCTTTCTCCTAGGACTTTTTCGCTAAACATTTCCATAAATTAAATTTAAATATATAAGTAATCGTGTGTTGAGTAGTCGTCTATAATTTGAGCATCTGTTAGCACTGAATCATAAACTCTTACTTGAGAAATTTTGCCGTTTATGTAGCCATTATTATTGCTTGCGTTTTTTGCTATTCTAAAATAAGCGTCACTGTTTCCAGAACTATAAATACTGCCTGTAATAGTGCTTTGAGTCTTTTTTAAGGCGCTGTTTAGATAAACTTTAACAGTTCCCGCTGAAAGGTCATATGTTTTCATTAAATGAAACCATTCGCCTGTGGGTATATCTACACCTGTATCATAAGACGGACCAGAAGATCCATTATGTAAATATATATAAAGTCTGTTCCCGTTCGCACTGCCGTCAGCTCCGTAAATTGAGCATCTAACTGAAGGCGCATATCCCTGAGCCCATAAACTTTCATACCCTGAAGACCCACCAGATGAATTCCTATAAAACCAACCGCCTATTGTAAAATTTTGATCAGTTATAAATTGATTTATATAAAAACTATCAGTGCCATCTAAATTATAGTGCCCATCTGTAGCATCATTAAATATATCTACCTTTTTAAATGTACTAGAGTTTTCATTATACAATTGTGTAACTTCAGAAGCGCTAAGCACTTTATTAAAAAACCGTGTTTGATCGAGGCCTCCCTCGAATACATTTGCTGAGCCTAAATCTTGGTACGCTCCAATATGTACATCATAAGTTGAGTTTCCAGAGGTCCACTGTACTGACTGGCTACTTGTGTGCCCAAATATAGTATCTGAGGCTACTAATGAATTGTCAACATATATTTGCGATGCAATGCTAGATCCTGTTTGAGATAAATCCCAAACAAAAACAACATGATGCCAATTATTATCGTTATAATTACCTGAAGTTCGTAAATCAACAGCGTTTGGAGGTCCTCCTGAATCTTGGACAATCAACCTTAACTTACCACTGTTTGCACTATTCATAATCTGTCCAATGACACCTTTATTACTTGAACTATATCCTGAAGCAAATAAAATTTCTGCATCAGAAGGGTTACCATCTCTTTTAAACCACAAAGACGTACTTCCTATTCTTTGCTGATATAATCCTGTGGCGTCTACATAACTACTACTGCCATTAAAAACCGCTCCCTGCCCAAAATTACTAGAAGCGTATGTAATATTATTTTCTGTACCAGTATGATTTCCTGTTAAATCAACACTGCTTGAATGAAAATTATATAAAGCGTTACATCTGTTGGAGGGTATTACAGAAGATACGCTAGTAGGAGTCGCATGCCTATTGTTTCCGCTTTGGTCTTTCCAGGTTGTGGTAGTTGCTGAAACTCTTGCGTCTAAATTAAGCATCAAGTTTGTTGGTGAAACTTCTTTTGGTCTAAAAAATGTAGTTGCTCTTGTTACTGGGGCTGTTGTAGTAACAGAACCAGAACTTACAGCAGTGCTGACCACTGTATTAGTATTGGTAAATATAGTTGTGTTTTGGCTTAAGGTTGTATAATAAGTTGTATTAAATGTAGTTGTTGTTTGGGCTGTGGTTTGGTGGGATGTTGAAACAGACCACTCTGTATTATATGTTGTTGTATGAGACGTATTATAATATGTATTATATGTAGTTGTTCTACTAGTTCCTCTTGATGTGCTATAAGTCGTAGTATAACTAGTGGTAGTATTATGAGACGTATTAAAATAAGTATTAGTGCTTCGAGTTGTATTTTTAGTTGTCGATCTACTTGTAGACACATAAGTGGTTCTTGATGTATTTGGCATAATATTTTATTTTAACAATACCCCGCAAAATTATGACTTGGACTTCCAGTCGTTGGATTCATAAGCATACAGCAATCATACCCAGGAGCTAATTGAATATAAGTTCCTGAAGAAAATCCAAACTGATCAAGAACAGTGTCGCCACAATCAGTATACCATATTGTACTACCTCCAGAAGTATTCCATGTTGTTGTATAATATGTATTATATGTTGTTGTATAAGAGGTACTAAAAGTTGTAGTTGTTGTAGCAGAAGTCATGTACGACGTTGATGTTGATTTACTTGTTGACCTGCTCGTATTAAAGTATGTAGTCCAGCTGGTGGATCTTGAAGTACTTCTATACGTTTGGTAAGTTGTAGTTTTTGATGTTGATTGGGAATAAGTTGTATTATATGTTGTTGTATAGGTTGTGTTAAATGAAGAGGACGTACTTACCTGATATGGAGACGTCCAAGTAGTTGTAAAAGTAGTAACCGGTTCTGCTGTAGAGCGCAAAGTATTTGTCATAGCAACCGAATTAAATGTTGTGCTTACTACGTCATACCCCGTATTTATCTCTTTTGTTCTTGCCCAACCTATATTTTTCATTACCCAAAGTTTCCTACATAGTTTACTAAAATTACAGACGTACTAACCACAAAATAAGACATTATAGAAACATCTCCATTATCCGTTTCAAATGCTATTGCCTCTGAATTAGGAGTTTTAAACTGCGATGGTAAAGAACCAGGAGTAGTAGTACCTGTATTCTTTATTACAATATTTCCGGCTTGTCCTATTTGATCAGCTGCTACAGTTATAGAAAAAGACCAAACTCCAGTTGGCTCAATAACAAAGTTTATATTTTCACTAAAGTCGATAGGAAATTGATTACTACCATTCTTAGCTACTGTTGTTGGAGTAGCCGACAGTAAAACTTGATTTATTTTAGTTAGTGCCATTTTTATTTATTTAAGATTCCCAAGGAAAATTATTTTCTACTCTTGCCATACTCTCGTTGAATTTCATTTGTCTAATAGCATCAACTTGATTATTAAATTGAGAATGAGATGTTATCCAAGATTTAATATTATCCTCTGTTAAATCATTGTACTGAACAAAAGAAGAAGCTTCAGCGTCATTTAAAGATAAAACCATCGGTTCAGTTCTTGTGCCTCCATTCTCTATCAACGTTAAATAATATTCAACCTTGTAAATAATGTTTTCTAAGCTCGCTGTGTTTCCTTTATGAAGAGCTATTATTTTTATTATTGTTTCCATTATGAATAAGCTGTTATTTAAATGATATTACTGTTGCTGTTGGCGGGCGGTATGCGAGAGAACTAGCTTGGTCCCATCTTCTTGTAGCGTTAGCTACACTTTCATATGAAGAACTATATTGTCTAAAGCCTGCTCTGAGCACTTTACCTGATGTCCAGGTGTCAACTTTACCATTTGCGATATCATCAGACCCACTACCGGTTATTTCAATGACCGCCCTTAAAAATATACCATGCTCGGGATTATTTGCCCCTCCTGAATGCTCTGTCTTAAATGAATGAGCAATATCTGTTCCACCTAATTGTATTCTATAATGGAGTATAGGCTGGGTATCATTATAAGTCCACGTACCACTATACGAATACTCTACATATTTGGTACCCGTAGGCGGAACGTAAGTTATAGCCCCACTTATATCTTGTACAGTGTCGCTACTTGCAACGTATGTTGTCATATTAGGGACTGTAATATCACCCTGAGTAGTAGTTATGGTCCTGCCATCTGGCGTATAAGTAAAATATTCTAATACGTTACCGAACGATGCGTCTATTAAATTTTGTTTTACCTTAGTTCTTGACATAATTATGAATAAGCTGTTATTTTTATAAAAGGTGGTACTATAAATGTATTATTTCCACCACTGCCAGGTCCATAAAATGTTTGATGGGCTGCAAATCTATATCCGCTAGTATTATAAGTAGCTATTTGTGTTTTTATGGTTCTAGATGATGACCAAGAAGCTACCGTACCTGAGGCTATGTTGTCTGATGCCCCTGTTATTCGTATGGGTATCTTAACATTCATTTCCGCATCCCACGCACTATTTAATAGCTGGCCTTTTCTACTTTTATTTATTTGCGTGCCATCTACAGTAACTCTTACGTTGGGAGATATATAACCTGAGGTACCTAGTGTATTGTATGATGTAGAAAACAAAACTTCATATAGTACACTAGTTGTGCCAGAAGGTGGGGTATATGATATATTAGTACCGGTTAGGTCAACATACGAAGTCCCCGAAATATCCTGTCTTGCGGTAACATTAGGAACAGTTATATTACCAGCACTAGTGGTAATAGTACTCCCATCCGCTACATAAGCAATCTGTTCTAATATATTACCGAACGATGCATCAATTAAATCTTTTTTTATCTTGGTTTGTGCCATAATCTATTTAATTATTCTGACCACGGGAATGATGTTTCTTGTGTTCCTTCGCTTAAATTAAATTTGTTTTTAATTTCAAACTGATAGTCTAATGGTATTATTTCTGTTAAAAACCAATCAATAAGATTTTGTTCTGTCAAAGAATTATATTCTATAAATGACCCTTCTTCGGGCATAGGTAAAATTAAATCTCGATCTACAGAATAAGACTCACCATCTTTAGTGCCAGTTATTCTTATCTTAAAGCTTTTAATAGTGTTTGTAAAATTAGACTCGTCTTTTTTCCTAAGTTCTAATATTTGATATGTATATGTAATCA
>Ga0213860_10001289_pt1 | contig 10150 bp, 9 predicted proteins | sample PICome_3_FD_160118 | JGI IMG/M metagenome (GOLD analysis project Ga0213860, IMG submission 160118) | Coastal seawater microbial communities near Pivers Island, North Carolina, United States - PICO550 | ecosystem: Environmental > Aquatic > Marine > Coastal | place: USA: North Carolina | collected...
CTATAATCTGGAATTGTAATTTTAACTTCACACTTTGTAGACATAGCAGCAGCATTTACAAAATTCATGAAATTAGACTCTAATTCATCTAAGCCTTCCTTATTTAAGGAACGAAGATACCATTCTGAACTTGTATAAGATGGAATTATATTGGGTTTAAAACCTCCATCTTTAATTACTCCATGCATTCTGTTACTTTGAAGCATTTGCTGTCTGTAAGTTGATGCATTAACAAATAATTGTATTTGAGCGTCTAAAGCATTAATACCCTGTTCAGGTGCTCCAGCAGCATGGGCATCTTTGCCAAAAAATTCAACTTTATACTGTTGTATTGTTGTAAAGGTTGGGTCTACAACATCTTCTACACTTGGGTGTATCATCATAGAACAAGAAGCATCTTCAAACGCACCTCTATCCAAAAGAATTATTTTGCCCCCACCACCTTCTTCAGCAGGTGTGCCCAATACTTTAATTCGAATTTTTAATTCTTCTGCAAGACTACTTAAGGCTAGGCCAGCACCTATTGAAGCAGTAGCTATTATGTTGTGTCCACAAGCATGACCAACTTCTGGAAGAGCATCATATTCAACACATAGCACAACTAAGGGGCCATCTATTCCATAAGTAATTTCAAAAGCTGTTTCTAGATCATGTGTCGGGAAGGTAACTTTTGAAGTTTGTGTTTCAATAAAATCTACTAAATATTTAGAAGTTTTAAATTCTTCAAATCCTAATTCGGGATTTTCATACATCCAATCACTTACTTTGCATAAATCAGCGTATAAATTATCAAGATTGGCTTTAAATTTTTCTTTTGTACTCATGTGTCAAGTTTAGTAAAGTAATCAAGTTCATACGAACTTATTGTGTTCCACAAGATCCAATCTAACTGTTTATCCTCAGCCGCTTTAATGTTATATTGAACATCTTCAGATGTGTGCCAAAATGCTTGAAGAAATGGCCTTAATTTGTTTGGGTCTACACCTCTATTCAAACCAAGTTGTAAAGCTGCTGTAATAACTTCGTAAGGATGGTCATTAGGATTTAAATATCCAAACGATCCTTTTGAGTAATGTGATGGATAAATCATCGGTGAGATAAAGTCTACAGTGTCAATAATAGTTTCGAGGTATTGTCCGATACCGTTGTCATTCCTTGCATTTAATACATATCCAAAAATATCAGCAGAGACCAAGCAACCATTTTCATGGAGTAAGTCTTTTGCATTTGATAAAAAAGAGTTAATATTTTTTGTTCTTGTTTCAAAAGAACTCTCCTCGTCATACACCAAACCTTTATACGATGTATCTGGATATCGAATATAATCAAATTGAATTTCATCAAAACCTAAATTACATGCTTCAAGTGCTACATCTAATACATATTGTCTGCTCTTTGGGTCGCTTGGATCTAGAAAATATTGTTCATTTTGTGAATAAGGAAGCCCTGTTGACACATCAATTATCGCAGCATCAGGTGTCTTTTTTGCAAATACTGGATCTTGAAAAGCAACAACTCTTCCAATGAGATAAATGTCATTACGTTCTTTAAACTCTAATAGAGAAGATGCGTCGTACTTAACTCTGATGTTGTTTAAATAATCTACTTGAGGTAGTGCACTTTCATATAGTAAATGTCCATTATCAGTTTTAACATCCAATACAATAGTGTTTACATCTGTGGATATTGAAATGTTTTCTATAGAACTTAACTTCTGTTCTCTATTGAAATAATATCCATTGAGATAAATCCCCTTTATACCACCATCATTTCTAAATCGATTCCACTCTGATAAAGCAATTTGATAATTTATTTGTCGGATATTATCTCTTAGAAATGTGTCTAGATCGAATGCAATCTGCATTGCACTCTCTTTGTTTTTTTGAATTAATTCTTTATTTAGTTCATCAATAAGCTCTAGCTCAGCAGTAGTTAATTTAATTTCAACTTCTTGCTCAGTGAATGATTTGAGAACTTTATTTTTAATATTTGTAACTAATTCGAAAAAATTAAAACCTTCTTCAAAATTCTCATCAATAGTATTTGGAATTATCAAAAGCAATACAAATAAAAAGAAAAAAATTACTTTGTTCATAACTTAATTAAAAGAATAGTTTAAAAATTGTAATTAGCTAATTTATACTGTTGTAATGGAAAGTCACAATTTCTTAAAAGCTGAAAAGTTTTTTCAAGTTCCTGTGATGGTAGCTGTTGTCATGCTCATACCAGTACTTATTCTTGAATACAGTAGCGATTTTGATAATGAAGTTGCCATTCTATTAAATTGGGTAATTTGGAGTGTATTTTTACTTGAGTACTCTGTATTATTTTTTCTTTCATCTTCAAAAATACAATTTGTAAAATCTCATAAGATTGAATTATTTATATTAATTTTTTCATTTCCAGTTGTTCCCGAGGGACTTCAGTCTTCAGGATTTTTAAGATTTATTAGGCTACCTAGATTATTAAATGGTTTAAAGTTTTTTCGTCTTGCAGCTTTGTTTGGTAGATTCGGGTCAACTGTTAAAGCTATTTTTGATTCAAAAGGGTTGAGATTTATTGTTTATGTAACAATTTTTCTAGTTGTTGGATTCGGATATTTATTTTACATGACAGAACCTTCAGTAGAAAGTTTTGATGATGGTCTTTGGTGGGCCTTAGTAACAATTACAACTGTTGGATATGGTGATATAACTCCAGTTACAAATCTTGGTAGAATTCTTGCTAGTTCTTTAATGATTATGGGAATTGGCTTCTTAGCCACAATTACCGCTGCTGTGTCTTCGTATTTCATATCTAGTTTTAGTGATAAAGAGATAACATTAAATGAGTTGGGTCAAAAATTAGATAGACTGGAAAAAGAAATTACTGAATTAAAAAAGGAGTTAAAAGATGAATGAAGTATTAAATAAATTAGCAGACGATTTTTTTCAAAATTCTCTAGATTCCTCACCTACATCAGCAATTATGAGAGGATACAAAGAGTACTTCGAAAAATTAGAAGAGCTTACTGAAGAAAAATTTAACTCTGAAAAAGAATCTGTAGAATCTTTCCTTTCCAGACTAGATGCAATTAATTTTGAGGAACTCTCTGAGAGAGAAAAAGTAACTTATGGAATGTTAGAGTTTTCCCTAGGTTCTAGCAAAGACGCACTTATGGATAGAGGTTGGGAATTCGCATCTGGAGTCGCAGGTTTTACTGGATATTTAATTGATTTTAATCAGCAAATGTTTGTTCCAGATATGGAATCGGCAGACTTACTACTTAAAAGGCTGGAGCTTTATAAAAATCTTTACAACCAAATAGCAACAGTCCAAAAGCAAGGTCTTCAAAGAAATAGAGTAGGAACTGAGAGAAATCTAAAAAGGACTATAGATCAACTTGAAAGCTATCTAGCAACTTCTTTAGATAGCGACCCACTATTATTAGTTAATTTTTCTCCAGAAATTGATGCATCAGAGATAGAATCTTGGAAAGGTAAAGCCAAAGGCATAATTGAAAGTCATATTCGTCCAAGTGTTTTGTCTTATTTGCAGCAACTTCAAAACGATCATTTACCAAAAGGAAGAAGTGATGAGAATCCAGGAATCATGTGGATTGAAGGTGGAGAAGAGGCCTATCTAAGAAGCCTTAGAAGATATACAGGTCATAAAAACACAACAGTCAAAGAAGTCCACGAAATTGGTATGTCTGAGATAGAAAGGCTTAAAAAAGAGTTTTTTGAAATTGGAAAAGAAGTATTTCCTGGTGTGAATACGCCAGAGGAAGTTTTACATAAAATGCAAACTGAGCCTTCAATGAGATACGAAAGCAAAGAACAAATGATTCAGCTTGCGGTAGATACTATTGAAAGAGCATATAAACCACTTGAAGAATGGTTTACAGTATTTCCTAAATCTCCTTGCAAAGTTTTACCTGTTCCTGCGGAATCAGAGAAACATGCTCCTCCAGCATATTATTACCCACCACTTCCTGACGGGTCTCGTGATGGTACTTACTTTTTAAATACGTATAAAGCTGAGACAAAAAGTATATTTGAGGCTGAATCGGTTGCTTTTCACGAGGCTATACCAGGTCATCATTTAGATAGAACCATTGCAGTTGAGTTACAAGACGTACCTAATTTTCAAAAATACGTTGCTTCAACCGCGTTTGTTGAGGGTTGGGGATTATATGCTGAGCAATTAGCAAACGAGATGGGACTTTACTCAAGTGATGTTCAACAACTTGGCCGATTAGGAAATGATGCTTGGAGAGCATGTCGTCTAGTTCTTGATACGGGAATGCACGGTATGGGGTGGTCTCGCGATAAAGCTATTGATTTCTTTAGGGCCAACTCACCAATTGAAGAAATAAATGCAAACATTGAAACTGATAGGTATATTGCATGGCCAGGACAAGCATGTTCTTATAAAATGGGCCAACTAAAGATTGAAGAACTTAGAAGAAAAGCAGAAACTGAACTAAGTGATAAGTTTGACATTAGACATTTCCATGATGAGGTTTTGTGCGATGGTGGAATAACGCTTCCTATTTTAGAAAATAAGATTGAGAATTTTATTACTAAATATAAAAACTAATCTTTTTTATTGGTAATCAAAGTACTAATTACTTGCGTATAGATTTATCTGACTTCTTAACGATTTCGTTTTTGTAACTTTGGTGAATTTCTTTTTCTTTATTTTTAGAGTCTATTTTTTGATTTGAAATCTCATTTTCAAGTAGGAGAATTTTATTCTGTAGTTCTTCAATTTTGTCTTTCATTTCATAGATAATTTTTATACCATCTAAGTTGATTCCTCTTTGAGAAAGATTTTGAATTTGAATTAATTTATCTATGTCTTCTTGAGAATAGCGTCTTGTACCTCCACCTGTTCTGTAGGGCTTTATCAAACCTTTCATTTCATATGTTCTAATGGTTTGTTGATGTATTCCTGATAAAGTTGAGGCTACAGATATAAAATATATTGCTTTAGAATCTTCGCTACTCATCTAGATACTTTCTTGGGGAGTCACCTGATTCAAATTGATCTCTAAACTTTTCAAGATGTTTTTTTGCAGACCTAGATAAATTCATTGGGGGGGTTATGAATACTTTTACATAGAGATCTCCAGCTCTTCTACCTTGAGGTGATATTCCCTCACCTTTAATTTTGAACGTTTTTCCACTAGGCGTTCCTGCTGGAATTTTAAGAGTAACGGATTTTGTTAGTGTAGGTATTTTTATACTCGCACCTAATGCTGCCTCAGTAAAGAGAAGTGGAACCTCTAAAATTAAATCCATATTGCTTCTCTTAAAGTATTTATGTTGCTCTACTCCAACCTGGACGAGCAAATCTCCATCTGGTGCACCTGCATCTCCAGGGCCACCCCTTCCTCGTAATCTGATGACTGTACCGTTATCAACTCCAGCTGGAATTTTTACTTTTATTGATTCACTTTGAATAACGGTTCCAGAACTTCTACATGTTTTACAGGCTTTATCAATGACGTTACCCTGTCCTTTGCAAGCCTGACAAGTTTGTGCAAAAGAAAAAAATCCTTGGTTTGAAGCAGTTTGACCAGAACCGTTACAGATATTGCATCTGTGGAAAGCTTCGCCCTTATCTGCACCTGTGCCTCTACAGTCACTACAAGCAACTTCTTTTCTTAGAGGAACAACTGTTTCAACACCTGATGCAGCTTCAGTGAATGATATATTTATGTTTGTTTGATAAGTCTGGCCTTTTCTTCTTCCACCTGTGCCTCCAAACCCAAAAATGTCACCAAGGTTTCCAAAAATATCACCAAGATCATCTACATTGAAACCTTGATTGCCAAATCCTCCAAATCCTGAAGCTCCCATAGCTCTAATTTGGTCGTATTCTTGTCTTTTTTTATCATCAGCCAAAACAGAACTTGCTTCTGAAATTTCTTTAAATCTTTTTTCAGCTTCTGGATCACCTGGATTTAAATCTGGATGATTTTCCCTTGCAAGTTTTTTGTAAGCTGATTTAATTTCATCAGCAGACGCATCTTTAGATACACCTAAAATGGCATAGAAGTCTTTATCTAGCCAGTCTCTACTCACTTTTTACTTTCACCATTGCAGGTCTTATCAATGAGTCTTGAAATTTATATCCCTTTCTTAGCACGGATTCAACTACTTGATTATCTCCTTCACCTGAGTGCTCTACTGCCTCATGTAGCGATGGGTCAAAGTCTTCACCGTCAACACCAATATGCTCGATTTGCATATCATTTAATACTTTTTCTAGCAAAGAATTTAATGTCTCAACTTCTTTAGGTGTTTCATCTTGGCTAGTTGCTATTTCAAAGTTATCTAAAAGAGGCATCAATCCATTTATAAAAAAGGAAACAGAAGCTTTAGTTATATTTTCTTTTTCTTTTTCACTTCTTTTCTTGAAGTTGTCAAAATCAGCAGCCAACCTAAGATAGTCATCTTTGATTTTTTCATATTGGTCTAATGGAACAGATGGGTTTTCCTCATTTGTTCCATTTTCTTCAACATTATCTTCTGAACCCTCTTCTAAATCAGCTTCTTCTAAAATTTCTTCTTCTGATTCGTTTGATAAGTTATCTTTACTCATCTTCTTCAACTACTTCACCCTCGACAACATCTTGAACATCCTCTGGAGTTTCAGATTGGCTGTCTTGAGCTGCTTGTGTTTCTGCGTATAGTTTTTCTGCAAAAGATTGACTTGCTTTTGTTAACTCTTCAATTGAAGCTTTAAGCTCATCGAGAGTTAACTCTTCTTTTTCAAGTAAAGTTTTTAAAGCGTCTTTTGCATTATTAATTGCATCTTTTTCTTCATCAGTTGCTTTATCACTATTTTCTTCAAGCATTTTGTCAGTTGAAGTAATCATTCCTTCAGCTAGATTCCTTGTTTCAACGAGCTCTTTTTTCTTTGCATCATCATTAGCATGTTGCTCAGCGTCTTTAATCATTCTGTCGATCTCATCTTGTTCTAACGCTGTACCACCAGTAATAGTAATGGCTTGTTCTTTTCCTGTTCCAAGGTCTTTTGCGTTTACATTTACAATTCCGTTTGCGTCAATATCAAAAGTCACCTCTATTTGTGGAGTACCTTGTCTTGCGGCTGGTATATCAGTAAGTGTAAATTTACCTAGTGATTTATTGCCAGAAGCCATTTCTCTTTCTCCTTGCAGTACATGTATTTCTACTTGAGTTTGATTGTCTTCTGCAGTTGTAAATGTTTCAGACCTTTTTGTTGGGATTGTTGTATTTCTTTCAATCATCTTGGTCATGATGCCACCCTTTGTTTCAACACCAAGTGTTAAGGGAGTAACATCTAATAACAGTACATCCTTTACATCACCTTTAAGAACTCCAGCTTGAATCGCTGCTCCAGAAGCAACTACTTCATCAGGATTTACTCCTTTGTGCGGATCTTTTCCTGTAAGCGATTTAACAAGAGCTTGTACTGCTGGCATACGTGTTGATCCACCAACTAAAATAACATGATCAATGTCACTGAAATTCAATCCTGCATCAGATAGTGCATTTTCTACAGGGCTTTTTGTTCTTTCTACCAAATCAGCAGTGATTTTTTCAAATTCAGATCTGCTTAATTTTTCTAATAAATGTTGCGGACCGGAATCATTAGCTGTGATAAATGGCAAGTTAATCTCAGTTTCACTTGTAGATGAAAGTTCAATTTTCGCTTTTTCTGCACCTTCTTTAATTCTCTGTATAGCCATTTTGTCATTTGAGATATCAATCCCTGTTGATGATTTAAATTTTTCAATTAACCAATCCATCACTCTTTGATCCCAATCATCTCCACCAAGTTTAGAATCTCCTGATGTTGACTTTACTTCAAAGACACCTTCAGAAATTTCAAGAACAGACACGTCGAACGTTCCACCACCTAAGTCAAAGACCAAGATTTTTTGATCTTCACTATTCTCAAGACCGTATGCAAGAGATGCAGCTGTAGGTTCGTTAATGATTCTAAGAACATTTAATCCAGCAATTTTTCCATCTTCTTTTGTAGCTTGTCTCTCTGCATCATTGAAGTAAGCAGGTACAGTAATAACTGCTTCCGTTACATCTTCACCCAGATATGACTCTGCATCTGTTTTTAATTTTTGAAGTATTCTGGCTGATATTTCTTGAGGTGTATATTCTTTTCCTTCAAAAGTTTCTTTCCAATTTGTTCCAATGTGTCTTTTTATTGAACGTATAGTGTTGTCGGGATTTGTAATCGCTTGTCTTTTTGCAAGCTCTCCTACAAGCGTTTCTTCACCTTTAAATGCAACTATTGATGGAGTAGTTCTATTTCCTTCAGCATTTGCAACAACTGAAGGTTCTCCACCTTCAAGCACAGCAACAACACTGTTTGTAGTTCCTAAGTCAATTCCTACTGCTTTTCCCATTTTTTATCCTTTCTAAAAAAATTAATTTAACTCTTGTTCTCTCGGAAGATGACCTCTGACTCTTGGATAGGAGACAGGGGAATGTAGAAAACAATATTTTTTCTTGTTGTACATACTTATTACTGTTTCGCAAGTATCAAAACCACAAACTCTGCCTGTTGTGTATCTTTTTGATCTTCTTACACCAGGCTTAACTTGTGAAGCTGTTAATGTTCCACTCATTTTTACCTTTCTATATATACTTTATCATAAAATCTAAGTAAATATACTTAGATATATAAATATTTATATCATATTGAAAAATTAATGCAAAATAAATTAAAAATTTTTTTATTTTAAATGTATTTGTCCAAACACTTATCCAAACTGATAATATGTACTGATGAACAATTCTGATATTCATATTATTGGATTAGGCAATCTTGGAACGGCTTTTTTTGAAGGCTTATATTCGTTCATTGATGAATCATCTATTGTTTTATATGATGAAAGTGAAGATCGGATTAATTTTTTTCAATCAAACTTTGAATTATCTGTTAAAACAAAAATTGAAAAAATTACAACAGGAGTTTTAATTCTTTGTATCAAACCGCAAAATATTTCATCATTTTTTGAATTAAATAAATCTAATATTTCTTCTGATGTTTTAATTTGCTCTCCAGTTGCCGGATTAGAAATTGATCAAATTTCAACAAATTTTAAAAATAACATAATTAGGGTAATGCCTAATTTGTTAATTCGTCAAAATAATGGTTTTATCCCTTTTTCAAAAAATTATGAAGATGATTATTTAGGATTTGAAAAAAATGTTCTTCAAAAATTGGGAAGTATTAGACAATTTGAAGAAAAGGACTTCCCTGTTTTGACCGCTTTGTCTGGCAGTGGTCCAGCATGGTATTATGAACTTTCAAAAAATCTAGTTTCTGCTGGTGTTGATTTAGGATTAAGTGAAAATGACGCAGATTTTATAATTAAAGAGTTAGTAAACGCCCTTCCTAATTTAATAAACACTTCAGATTCGTTTGAAACTTTAGTCAATAAAGTTAAGTCTCCAAAGGGAACCACAGAGGCAGGTATCAATTCGCTTATTGAAGATTCGTTTGATAAAATTATAAAAAATGCAATTCAAAAATCAGCAAATAGATCAAACGAAATTTCAGAAGAATTAAAACGTGAGTAATTTATTAAAAAAGTTTAAAGCTAACGATTACGTTTTACTGTTTTCAGCTGGTGCATCAGTAGGTACATTATTCCTATGGGCAGCTAGTTATATATTTCCTGAAGGTGAAATAGTCCAAGGTAGAAGAGTCTTTGAAAACATTCCTAAAGTTCTTCAGTATATTTTTTACGTTTTAAGTGCTGCTTCAATATTTATATCCGGGTATTTATTTTCTTTAAGAGTTAAAAACTGGAATCGTGGTAAAGCTGAAAAAAGAAACACGACCATAGGTACAAGATTATCTAGTCTGTTCGATGGCCTCTTAATGAAAACAGTACTCAGGTTTAGAGCTGCAGGATTGATGCATTCATTAATATATGTAGGATTTCTAGGATTGTTTGCTGGAACAATTACATTGGAAATCCACCATTTGATGCCTCCTTCATTTAAATTCCTGCAAGGTACAACTTATATGGTTTACTCTTTTACTTTAGAGTTAGCAACTATTGCATATTTATTTGGATTATTTTGGGCATTAGCCAGAAGAGTTGTTGGTACAGAGTACAGAATTCAAACCAAAACAACTATTG
>Ga0213860_10001293_pt1 | contig 10136 bp, 20 predicted proteins | sample PICome_3_FD_160118 | JGI IMG/M metagenome (GOLD analysis project Ga0213860, IMG submission 160118) | Coastal seawater microbial communities near Pivers Island, North Carolina, United States - PICO550 | ecosystem: Environmental > Aquatic > Marine > Coastal | place: USA: North Carolina...
TTACGAGATTTGAATTCTTCTAAGTCCTTTAGATTCAAAGCACCACTTGCATAATTTCTAGCATTTGGTATTTCTTTTGGTGCAACAACTTCTCCAGTAATCTGTTTCAGTCCTTTACTCCATATTTGGTTTGGCACTAAAGTTTTAATTTTATCAGTAATATCTAGTCCTGCTTTACCATCTCCACGAGTTAACGCCTGTGTTAGTTCGCCATCTATGTATGTAATAGACACAGCTGCGCCGTCTAACTTGGCAGTCATAATATGTGGTTGTTTGGAATCCCAATCTGGTTCTTTATCTTCTCCGATAAAGACTTTCTGTAATGAATACATTGGGTAAGGATGTTTATGTCTTGCCTCGCTTACATCATATCCGACTTTATTCTCAAGTTCGGTATTCTCTACGAGTCTATCGTATACATCGTCAGGTAATATAGGATTACCTTCTGCATACTTTTGATTGCATAGTTCTAGGTATTCTGTCTTATTCATATGAATATTATACAGAATTTTTAAGGATTTGTCAAGTATTATTTTTTGGTGCTATAAGTATATTTTATCGAGAACTTCTTTGAAATGAGTTTCTAGCACTCCCTTAACCTCTGAGATAGAAAGTATCTCGACTAACGCCTCGAATAGTCCACGACTATTATCAAAATCTAAAGGCATGGCGATGCCATCCCTAGTAGGTTTCCATTCTTCGTCAAAGTCTTGATAATATTTTCTGATATGTAAATACTCTGTTCCACGAAAAGTATTAACCATAACAAATACTTTTTCATGTTTAGCTTCGTTATAACTTATTTCTTTTTCGTAAACAGCTGGTGCTTCATGTAATTCTATCATTTTTCAATATCCTCGCTAAAGGTAGAATAGAAGTTACATTCTCAGGAGATAATAGTCTATATGAATCAGTATCCCAGCAAAACAATAGTACTTGTCTATCGTTGGGCTTTGCCCTGTTTCTTTTCTCCTGTATGTATTTATTATCAAAATCTCTAGTGCAGACATTATATTTCATTCTGCGACTATTTTTGCTACGATAGGTGACAACAGCGTCACCAGCATCGTCAATTTTTTTAACAAAATCGTCTTTTTTCATGCTTTCCTTGTTGGTAGGTTAATATCTATTACCGTCCACTCATGGTATTGCATTGTAAGGTGCTTTTGTTAGATACAAAAATACACAGGGAGGTTTCCCTCCCCATGTAATCAGGGGTATTAATCGTTTAGTTCGTTGATTAATGTAGCGAAATAAACCGCAGCTTTACCAGTAAGTTTACTGATAATTGCTGAGTCAGGCTCTTTACCTGCATCGCTAATAGCATTGGTCAACTGTTCTTGTGCTGCAGCAACATTTACTCTGCCACCTCCAGTTCCACCTCCGCTAGACTTAGTAGCTGGAGTTTTCTTTACATATACTCCTGCCTTAGTAAGAATCATTCTGACACCATTTGGGCTCTCGCCTAATTCTTCAGCAATCATCTTTACAATCTCCATACTGTTATCTGGAGTTGGTTCTTCAGCAGTATACATCTCTACTGCTTGTTCTTTACTTTCGTCTGTCCACGCCATGTTTCTTTTCCTTTTTAATGTGTAGTTTTGTTTGTATTCGGCAATAGTACTAGTATTACGATAACCTGGAGCCCAACCTGTGGTCTCTAGCATCTGTTGGTAAAATCTGTCACTCATTGCTTATTTCCTTAATATAAATATATTATACAAGAATTTTAAGCATGAGTCAAGAACTATTTTTTAGTAGCTATAACCGTAAAGTCTAATCTCATCCATATACAGATGGAATACTACTTGTCTACTCTTTAGTGTGTACCAGTTCCTATAGTCAGATATTTTCACTTGACCTTCCATTACTGAAGTATCTTTTGGATGTAAGTCTAAAAACTTTAATTCATTCTGCCAATCATCAAATGCGATTAGATGGTCACAATCTTTATATAGCTCAGCCTGATTGGTTAAGTTACCTTCCATCAACCAGTTATCGAAACCTATAAAATCTAATCCATGCATATAGTGAAACACAGCTCTTTCGTATGTGTTTCGTACTACAGCAATCTTTCTATCACCATCTTCTAAGATTAGTGATTGCTTCATCTTTTTAGTAACTTGCGTAATGCTTGTAGCTTTTCATCTGCACTTGCAAGTTGCTCTACCCACTTATCAAACTCAGGCAGTAAGTCAGAGTGTTCTCCGATACCTACAGAGTTTTGAAAGTATGTTTGCAAGACTGCTTGTGCTTCTTTTATTTGTGCTATGTACTTTGCTTCAAGAGCATCGTAGTACGGGTTGCCTATGTATGCCATTACTTTTCTCCTAATAATCCCTTCAGAAAACTATTCTGAAATCTTAATCTATGTATATCACTCATCATTGGTAACAATAGTAAAGGTACTAAAACGAATACCAATACTGCCATTACAGTTCCAGTGATGTATTTATGTTGCATGACCATATTGCCTTTCGGCACTAATAACCAAATTGGTCTAAATATTGTCCACAGTTGTATTAGCCACGCAGAAAACCACATAGCAATTATATATTCCATATATTTCCTTTTTACATATACTCTCGTAAATGTCTTAGACTGCCCATATCATATGCTGGTAAACAGTATTGCTTTCCTGCATGACTCAAATGTGGGAAGTATGTATTTTTTAAGTCATCTTGCGTACACTCTATCGTGTCTACAAGATACAATTTATAACCTCTTTCTTCTGCAAGTTCAGGTTGTAACTCTCGCTTTACTATAGCTGGATAGTTTTGTCTGATTGCCCAAACTCTTTCTTCTGGTTCAAATTCATCTGCTACACATTGTTCTGGTAGCATAGCCTCTCTTCTCCCCTGATAGTCAGTCATTGCCAATTTTTGTGGTACACCAATTCTATCAATGATACCTTTTACAAATGCTGGAGACCTATACAGTGCTTTGGCAATATCACTGACATTATCTCCTTCTAGATACATTTGTACTGTTGTTTGTATTTCTTGTGGCGTTGCTGCCTTGCCTCTATTCTGTGCTTTTCTTCTTGCACGGAACTCTTGCATCTCATGAAACTCTGCGATGATGTTGCCCAATCTAGTCGTGTTATAAGCTATGTTAAGTATACTACATGCTTCTTTCTTAGTGATTGGCTTACTACCATCTGTAGGGTTTAATAACTCAATTACCTTGGTTATATTTGCTTGTGTAAGATTTTCGTGTTTTTTCGTTCTCATATGTTGCCCCTAGTAAAATAATTCCGTAATGTAAAATTTTTAGTAAATCTACTGTGTTCTTTCCTTCTTTCTTTCCATATCTCTGTGCATACTTTATTATGTTTCCTATACAGAAACCTTCTCCATGCCCTGCGTCAAATATGAACTCAGTAGACTGTATTTTGTTCATACTATAATGTCCATCGTATGTGGACTCAATATAGGTTTGAAGCGTTTTGAGTGCTTCCTCCTCGTTAAACTTGTTGCTGTTGTAGTCGCTCATTTATAAACTCTTTGTATTTGTTCTCTATTTCTAGTATTGCCATGAAAGTTTCATACTTTCTATGTGTTTTCCTTTGTAAGTCATCTGTAAACATAGGTTGAAACAAATGTACTTCTTTTGTGGACTCGTGTGATGTAGTGCTAATTGTTAGCTCATCTAAATTTGTACCCCAATAATAAGTTTTCCAGTTATGTTTCTTACTCCATAACCACCAGTTAGTTTCATCACACATATTGTTATCAAACATAGAATACAACGCCCATGCTTTATATTCATCTGTTTGTAATGCTTTTGGAGAAAAACTAAATATAAAAGATATATTCCAAATTGTTTCTTGTTCTATTAAATCTTGTATATCTATGTCTATTTCTTCTTCTAAATCCCAAGTGTATGTATGTGGTCTAAGTGTTTCTTCCCTACCTCTTTTGTGCATAAAAGTATGGGAAACATTTGGTGTTTCATTTCTACCAAATGCCCATACAAAAGATTCAGGATAAGTAGAGAATATATTCTTTACTTTCCTTAATGGTTTAATCAAGCTGTTCTCTTTACCAAAGAAGAATAAATCTGCATCTACAAAAGTGCAATATTTAAAATCTTTTAGTAAAGCGTGACAAGCAATAACTTGCTTATAACAAGCAGCTTTGCCTACTACTCTTACTATATCATAATCAAATAGTAAACCTTTTAGTTCCCTTTTGGCTTCTTGCCATAGTTCTGCTTCTACAAAAACCATAATTTTTGCATCTGGCATTACTAATCTTAGACTCATTATAGAATATCTAATATAAGTTAGATACATTTCTTCGCCATATATGGTATATACAAAAGAATGTGTATAGGGTTTGTCCCATAAAGTATCAGCTATTGGTTTACTTTTTATTACATCTTTATACTTTTCTTGCCTTACTAATTCTTCATGTAAGATTCGTTTTTCTAAGTATCGTAGTCCGTTTCCATTTGGTTGTAACACTTATCACACTTCCTCATACCCTTTATCTAATCCTGACTTTTCAGCATAGAAGAAAAATATTTGTATTATCCTTCCTGTTTCTTTGCTATGACCAAAGCCAGGATTAAAAGGTGCATGCCAGTATGTTGCAGGATAAATTACTATCCTGTTATACATATTACCTACATAAGTATGTAGTTTAAATTTTTCATCTGAATCATCAACTTGATTTTGAAATAATTTAGTCTTACTAAAATCATGTGCTGGGGTAGCCCAGTTTTTATGATTTTCCATATTTGTAAATAACCCTGTCCCATACTTAAGAGAGGGTGCTATATCATTGGGGGTAAGATAAAGTACTGCCGCGAACATTTGAGCTTGAAGTTCTTCTCCTCTTTTTGTTTCGTGATTTCCTTTATCTTGATGAATCCAATTTTTATACGGCTCTCCAAGGCAAGACACTTCTTTTCCTAAAGTAAAAGCTGCATTGCTATTGTTGTGTGGGAAGTTAACTATATTTCTATTTATTAACTTTTCAATTTTATTTCTACAAAATAATCTGTTTTGCTCAGAAAATGTACCTAAAGTTCTTTGCCCTGCGAACATAAGCTTTTTACCCTTTACTCCAGGGTGAAAAAACATTTGTAAAACCTGTTCCCTTACTTCGTCAGGATTAGGGTAGAAATCGTCCTCAATTACTATCATTTTAGTAATTCGTCAACTACATCTATTCCGCCCTCAATCTTTGCGAGGTACTCTTTCTTATCTGCTAATTGTTTTTCAAGTATGCCAATTTCAGCACTAACCTTATCATGTTGTGCTTTCAGATTTTGTTTGATTACTTCTGCTTTTCCCATTACTTTTGGTGTTTCCTCTGCTACTGCAATTAATTGTTCTAAGTTCATGATGAATGTCTGTTGCCCTGCATCCTTGTGCCGTTGAGTAATTTATATTCTTCGCCATTACTTTTTCTAACTACTATAGGTCTTTTAGTAAAGTATAAACTATTTAGTCTCTTTGTAATTTCCTTGTGTAGTTCTTCTTCTGTTATGTCTCTTGGGAATACCATAGACATACCATTGACTTCATACTTAACTAACTCTCCGTTTTTTAAATAATCTTCTGTTGTCATTTCGCTGTTATCCTTTCCTCATAATCTGCGTAATCTTCATTCCACCAATGAGGCTTGTCTCTGTGAGACCATGATGCAAACGTAGCTTTGTCAAGATGATAGTAGTCTCGATAACTCTGTATAGGATTATCGTAGTCTTTCAGTTCATCAGGCATCGCTAGTCCAAACTCTGTGAATCCAAGTCTAGGTAGATTCTTTGGTTCGGGTAGTTTATTTACTACCTCTACAATAGACTTATGCTGTTTACCATAACGATAGTGGTACTCATCGTTGAGTGCGTTAGCATAACAATGAGTCCACTCAAAGTTATCCAAGCTAGACCGAACCCATATTGTGCAAGGATGATTGTACATCATCGGCAGGTATGGTGTGAGTGGTCTTTCTTCCATAGGAAGATGTTTAATCTTGGCTTTCTCACTATTCAGAACTTCTCTTTCATCTTTGTCTAATGCACGAGGTATGAAGCCTAAGACTTCATCTACCCATATAGCAGTACATAAGAGTTGTGCTGCCTCGAGAGGCATCTTTACTATGTGCTTATCTACGTGGTACTCAGCGCATTTGTCAAGGTCTTCGTCAAGATAGAATAAATTCATGCTATCCAGCACTTATACTTCGAACATTCACCAGACTGATGGTCTAGTTCTTCTCCGCAGTGTTCGCACTCTCCGATATGCCAATCATCAAATGACTTTGTCTCAGCATTCCACATCTGACAAGTTCTGTGTTCTTTGTATTCTGTATTTTTCATATGTATATTATACTAAAATTATAACCATATGTCAAGTATTATTTTGTGATTTCTTACAATATGGACACTTCTGACCAATAGGCACGTAGACTACGTCCTTTATCCATTGGCAGAAGTGTTTCCACATCGAGTCCATGACTACTTACTATTGATTTTGTCTTTTGCTGTACCAGCGTAAAGACCAAACCAAGCCGCTCCAGCACCTACTATGACAGATATTAAACCTGACTGTTCGAGTGTTGGGTCTGGTAGTTCCATGAACCACATTGTTGCGTAGTATAGTAAGAATATGTACACTGATAGAAAAGCCCTAGGGAAGATTCTCCATGCGTCTATCATATTTGATAAGAATATCCAACGTTGCCATGGGTTATCTGGTTCCTTATTTGCTTTGAGTTCTGTTATCTCAGCTTTGAGATTACTATTCTCAGTTACCAGTTCCATAAACTTACTTAAGTCTATCTCTACTTCGTTCCGTGACATATCGCCACTGAATCGCTCGTCTGCCATAATATTCTCCTACGGCTTCCAGTCGTACCAATCATTCCTTATATAAGGTTTGTTTCCTCTTTCAGTGAAGTGAAAACTGATTGATATTCTTGGACTTAGGGTTTCTACCCTATGGAATTGCCCTTTCGGAATGTAAAGTAAATCACCTTCGTCAAGAACAAAACTTTCTAACAAGGTTGTGCTATCAGGTCTGTATGGCATATCCTTGTTATGAAACTCATTATATATAAACCATCTTATTTTTCCACGAACATGGAATAAAAAATTATCTGTTGAGTCTGCATGTATTGGAAATACTTTTGCATCTTTTCTTTTACTACAGTATATGTTTGCTTGTCCACCACCATAATGTTTTTCAAACTCTTGGCATTGTTTCCATAAGTTTTCATTTAAGAACTCACTTAGTGTAAGTATAAAACTATGTCCTTCATTCCATAGTTCAAATATTTCTTCTCTGGTTTTAGGGTTTGGGTCTTTCTTCTTACACCATCTTCCTTTATCTGTTACAATCTGTAGTTGATTTGTTCTATCCCACGAACCTATATCTTTTTGATTTAAATAGTTGTCAAATTCTTTCCAACTAAAATAGTCTTTAAACTTAGGTTTATTGGATTTAATTACAAAGTGTCTTTTACCTTTGTACTTCTTGTAAAAGTTATCTACACCCACTGGGGCTATGAGTTCTTCAAAAGTCAATGCGATTTACCTCATCTACTAAACTCCACCAGTAATCTGTTAAGTCTTGCCTCTCGTGGGTTGCCTTTGCAGACATAAGATATGAACTATGCCAAGGTTGATAACTAAGAGCTGTGAAATGTAATTGAAATATTTGATTTAATGCATACTCCTCTTGTTTATTGTCAACTTCAGGAGAGTCAGTCTGATACCCATCAAAGCAGTTCCATCTAGAGTCTATAGGTGTAACTGCGTCATTTATTTTTCTGTTTGTTGGGTCTGTTTCCCACTTCTGTATTCTATCCATAAACTTCCATTTAAATGCAGTTTCTTGATACCAATTATGTACTTCGTCCCATGTGAAGAAAGAGTCTGTTTTCTCACAATCAATCAACATTAAACTATCGCAGTAGTTCCCTTTTCCTCTTTTACCTGCATTTTGTTTTGCATCCCATACCATTCCAAAAGGTTTACCTAATAAATCTATATCGTATAATTCTCCAATATCTCTAAAGTTTATCATATCCATATCCATATAGATAGCTTTGCCTTTGAATCCCATTAGTTTTGGTATAGCATATCTTAAACAAGTAAAAGGAGTTCCCCAACCACTTGCATTTACACCCTGAAAGTTACTAGCTCTTAAGAAATGTATATCTAACTTTCTTTCTGTATTCTTTTGTAAAGTGTATATTAATAATTTTTCTTGTATTTTATCGCAGTCATGGTCGCTTGCACCTACAAAAATTGGAATAGATTCATCTTTTGGCAACTCTCTTGCAAACTCTCCTAACTCTAATGTATTTTGCCATTTTCTGTTCTGTCTAACATACATCTCGTCACTTCTATTATTAAGTGCTTTTTCTACTTTTTCTGCGTATCTTTCTGTTAATTTTTTATCAGTTTTCATAAAGCACCTCTAAAAACATTAGGTTTTCCTCTGGATATACAACAGTTGTTTGCATATTTCCAACAACTGCATACTCTCCTTCCTCTACAAGTCTACTCCACACTTTCTTTTTCCTCCAAAAGTCTTGTTTCCATGAAGGAACAGTATTAACTTTATCTAACTCTCCTAGAAGATATATGGAATTATTCTTAGTGCCTAAACATACTTGTGTGCCTTTACCTATAGGAAGATAAATAGCTTTTCTTGCCATAGCTTGATGAAATCCTTTTTGTGTAAATTTTATAAGAGTTATTTTCATTGGTGTAGAATAACCTGGGTGTGCTTCAGATATATCTAATTCTTTTAGTATGTTGAACTTGTTGGCTCTCCACTCAGGATGAGTGTGATGATAGGTGTTTAAATGAGGAGATTTTTTGTAAAACTGTATAGCATCACAAAAAGGAGCAGACCAATCACTACTCCATACATTTCTACTTGCTATTGATTTTACTGTTGAGATTGTTAATTTCATTTTCTAAATCTGTTATTCGTTTAATTAATTCGGGGTATACTTCAAATTCATGAAGTTCTTTACAAGGATGAGAGTTCTTTTCTAGTTCTATTATTCTTTCTTCTAGTTCTTCGTTCCAATCTTCTAACTCCCAGAATCTATCCTGTGCAGGTTGATTTTTATCAAACCACTTTGAGGATGAATCTAATTCTTTTCTCCAAAACAATAACTTTATGAAATCTAACATTTTATGTCCAATAATTATATCTAACGTCATAAGGCACATGCCCTTTTTCTAAAGGTGTTGTAAGTTGTCCTTCTGATAAAATATTTATAAATTCTTCTAGTGGAGCATTGTATTTAGAAGGTAAACTAAATTGTATTATTACTCTTTTGTGGTTGCCAATATTTCTATCAGATAAATACTGTCTTCCATCTAGTTTTCCTACTAGGCAGTTCCAGCACTTTTGTCCTGTATATTTAGAATCTCTGTATTTATAGTGTTTTCCTTCTGATACATAATTCGTTACTCCAGAACCTGAATTCCAAATAAATCTTACAAAGTTTATTGGTTTATTTTTTCCACTATGCCAAGGAGTCCATCCATGATACTCTGGTTGTAATTCCCAAGTGTCCATTTCCCATGCTTGATTGTTCGTTGTATTTCTTAGCCAATTCAAGAACTGAGCTTTTAGTAAGCAAGGTCTTCTTGCATTAAAGTCTTTTATTCCTGTGTCTTCAGTAGCATAGTGTTGATACTCATTTGTATTAAACCATCTTCCTGCATAGTCTACTCCATTACATTCTTCTATTGTTCCATCATCTGCATCCATGACTTGTTTTAGTCTTGCCATGCTTACATTTGGTGGTGGAGTATATCTAAATGTAGTAGGGTGTTGTAATACTTGTGTAGCTAAGTGGTCTAAGCAGTCAAGTATCTCTCGATTGTTTATTAAAAGTTTTCTCATTTGTCATCTTTTTTCTCGCTTGGAGCTTTAGGAGCAGTTACTTCTCTATAGTATATTACTACTTCTCCTAGTTGATTGATATACCTTTTTAATTCTTGCATATCTTCTGACATGACTTTGTAGTCTCCGATTGTTGTTCCCACAAATAGTACTTTGCCATCGTTTTGTTCTTTCATTTCATCCAAGAACTGGTCTAGATAAGTATAACCCTCTGGCCAATCTGGATTTTCTGTGTCATTTTTATCACAGGTCT
>Ga0213860_10001294_pt1 | contig 10135 bp, 11 predicted proteins | sample PICome_3_FD_160118 | JGI IMG/M metagenome (GOLD analysis project Ga0213860, IMG submission 160118) | Coastal seawater microbial communities near Pivers Island, North Carolina, United States - PICO550 | ecosystem: Environmental > Aquatic > Marine > Coastal | place: USA: North Carolina...
CCTTTGTTGTAGTTTATGAAAATCCATTATTCTTTACCTAACTTCTTGTAGTACTTTTCTTTTAATGAATTTTTATAGTCTACTGATTCTTGTTTTTGTTTTTTCTTGTAAGACTTTGCTTCTGCTACTGCTGATTTTACGTTTTCACCAAACTTCATGTCATAGTCTAAACTATGGTATACTGAACTTAAATAATCTGCGGCTTTGGTGATCTTAGCCTGTTGCCATCCTTCGATACCTTCTTCCTCGGTAACGTTTTTTAGCATATCGTGTAGTTTAATGGAATACTTTGCTAATTTGTATAGATCAGAACGAGCCATTTGGACCTCATGGTCTTGCTCAGCTCTGTGCGCCATCTTTGCTAGATCGCCTTCTTTGATGTTTTTATTGCTCATTTACATACCCCATTAACATATAATATATTTATCACTTTTTATCAGTTTTGACGCTTGATTGGCGCACCAAAGAAACTGGTAGTATCGTCTAGAGCATTAACCGTAGTACCGTCTTTATTCTTCTTTTGCGGTGCTTGCGGTGCTCCATATTTGCCTTTTTTAGTGACTTTCTGCTTTGCATGTACAGGATTAGCCACTGTAGCAATGTTGCCACTAACTGTAGCGCCTGCTGTTGCTGTTTCTTTTACAAATTCTTTAGCTCTCATACTACTATTTATTCCGTCCTGCTTTCATGTTTGCACACCAGTGATACATCTTAGCACGTTCACCTGAATACTTCTTTGCTTTCTTACGTAGGCTTGTTACGCTTCCTTTACAACTAGCACCAGCACGTTTTACACGCCCTGGACGGCTCTTGCCCTTCTTCTTACCATCAGCAAAGTTTTCAACAAATTTTAAATGATCGTAGTACAAAGGATCTTCTGCAAGATGATCAAGAGCAATCTTAAGGGCTAACCTTGGATCGTCTGTGTGCTCCATTTCAACTTGTATTCCTTGAATAAGTTGATCTTTCAATTCTGATTTACTGATGGGGAATTCTAGTTCTTCGTTCTTTTTACGTCCGGCACAATGAGCCTTCTGCGAAAACCCTTTAGGGTTATTACAGTCGATAGAGCGTTTGTATTTTTCGCTCCATGCTTCTGTTATCTCTCTTAATCGCATTACTCAAGTCCTAAACTGTATGATAGATCTCTTGCTATCTTTAATCTATCTGGTATCGTGCTTGAGTCTGGACGTAGATATTTGTATGCAAACATTTTCGCGGCATCGATAGCATTGTCTTGTGCAAGTAGTTTACTTAGACCAAAGTATCTATGTGTCATTAGTTCGTCAGCCATAAACGCAACCTGCATTCCGATATGATCGGTATACACGCCCTTGTTGTCTTTGTAAAACTTTTGCAGATTTCCAAAACGATCATCATCTTTTGAGTTTCTACGCCATTGTGCTATACCACCGGCCTTAGCACCCTTATCGTTTGGATTAATAGCCAAAGGTCTGATATCCATGGTGTTCTTGGTAACAATTCCAGTTTCCTTAACTAGGTTTGCCAAGATGCCAACAACATGATGAGGTTTAACATCAGGGATCATAACACTGATTGCTGACTTAGCCGACATCAAGTTACTGCCTAATTTATATTTGTATGCAGGAGTTTTATCCTTGGGAATGTTTATGTGCGATCCTACTCTTAGTTTCTTCGGATCAACGCCAGGATTTAATTTCATTAGGTCAGCCGCAGACATGTCCATCTTTCTAGCAATCATGCTAAACGTGTCACCTGGCAAAAGTTCATAATCCTTTGTAGCAGGTGCATTAGGATCATCTGGAATGTCCAGTATCTGTCCTGGTTGTATTATATCACCCTGTAGATTGTTTACTGATTTAAGATCGTTTACGCTAATACCATACTTCTTTGAAATGCCAAACAGTGTATCTCCTGATGCCACCTTATGGCTTTTCCCTTCGTCTATTCTTCTTAAAAGACTTTCCAGTGTACAGTTTAATTTTGCTACTCTAACCTTGTATAAATCGTTATACATGGCAACATCATATCTATGATGCCCGTTTACTATCTTATAGTTTTCGTCAACAATAATTGGCTTAAAATTACCAACACTGTATTTTTCCATCTGCTTGGTAAACTTATCTTGGAAACGTTCAACCTGTACAGGTCTTAACAAATGTATGTCAACACCTTCCAAGGTGTGTTCCATCTTTTCTAATTCTTTAGGTCCTATCTGTGGAAGTTCATCTCTTTTAAATATTTTTTCATGACCATTAAGGTGATTCATAAGATTGTTAAATGTTCTTTCAAACTTGTAATCTTTATGCTTGATTCCTATGCCACCTGCTTGGTTCCATTTAGCAATGTTCTGTCCGAAGTCATCTATTAGTATGTTAGGAGTACCATCACTTTGTTTAGCATAGTTTTCCTTGTCTGTTGTAATGATAACGTTCTTTGGTGGAAATTGTTTTAGATGCTTTGCTACCCACATCTTTTTGTGTTTTTCTGCTCTAGGATCTCCGGCTAGCGGAGCAGATAAGATGTTGTAGTCTCCTTTTAGTTCCTTAACTAATGCTAATAGTTTTCCTGCATTAGGTGTAGGTTCTAGGTTTAACCAAAAATTATCTTTATCTCTAATTGCTTGTAATGCATTTTCAATATCGTCGATCTTTTTATAGTGATCAACGCCCATTAAATCTTCCCATGCACTAAAGAAGTCAGCAAGGACACCATCCATGTCTATGTAAACTTCTGTTTTATCCGCAATCGTTTCTTCTATTAGGTATGTGTTGTTGAGACTTTCTGCTAGTCCAAGATTAAAAAGAGTATTTGGTTTCGAATTTTTCATAGCCTTAGTATGCATATTATACTTTGGTTTGCCGTCTTTGTCAACCGAAAAACCAAATTTTTTGGCTTGCTTTGTTATTTCGTTAGGACCAACGTCAACAGTAGTGTTAACGCCCTTTACAATTCTTCCACCGTTTTCAGTAAGTTCTCTTAACCTCATTTTCTACCTCTAAACTTTGCTGGCATTCCTGTCCAATAAGGTCTACTGAACCAAAGTTCAAACCATTCCTTATCTCCTGGTTTGATATTCTTTTCTCTTTCTATTTCTCTTTTTTCGGAACCTGTTACAGATATGTTAGAACCTTCATACGGAGTGTAACCTTTGAATTCATTGATACCTGCAAGTCTTTTTAAAGTATCGAGATCCATTTACTAGCCTCTCTTAAATATGATGTCCATTCCCATACGCATTGCCTTTTCAACGTCAGTGGGCTTAATGTTTGGGAATTCTTTTTTTAGTAGTTCTTTGGTACGTCTATCTCCATAGCGTCTTAGATTTTTAACAACAAATGGAATGTATTTTTCTTCCATTTCACTTCCTGAAAAATCAAAGACTCCTTTAAGTTTAGAAAGTAAACTGCTGTCTTTTTCTTCGCCTACTGATAATCCTGTTTTAGAGTTTACACTAACTTTTTTCTTATCAGATAAGCGGTAATCTAGAGTAGAACCTTTTTCTTTATCTATATCAATTGCCACGCCGCCTGACGACATGTTTGTGTTATCTGCACTTACCAAGTTACCTTGCATGTCGTAGGTACCTTTTTGTGATACATTAACGTTATCAATCCCCGTTCCAAAATTTACTGTAACAGTTTGTTTTTGAAGGTTATGTGTTTGTTGTAGTCCACCTATCTTAGGAGTCATGTATAACATTAACTTGCCTTGAGGTGAAAATATGTAGGTTCCTGCGCCTGAAGAAACTGAACGATTACCTTTGGCAGTTGTTTTAATTCTAACGCCATCATCACTAGTTCCGTCTGGAGTATCAGCAGTTGGTGCTTTTGGTGGTGTAGGCATCTTGCTAATTTTGATTTTTTTCGGTAGTGCAGTTTGGATTTTTTCTGTTATACCAGATTTTCTAGTTTGAGCCAAAGCGGCCATAATGTCAGCCGGAACTTCGTTTGCACTTACTTCAACACGATCAGTTTTGCTATTATGTTTCCAGTAAGTTTCTTTGGATTGTCCATTTGCGTCTTTGGTGACTTCTAACCTATATGCACCAGCAGAGTAAACGTCTTTTGTAGATCCGTCTGCATTTTTACTTCTATTAACATCGCCCATTCCGTATGCAACATCACCTGCATCTAAAGAGTTGCCATCTTTATCAAAACGCTTTGTAACTTTTAATCCGCCATTATTATATCTTACTGTAATAACTCCGGTTTTAAGATCATGTGATTGCGACATACCAGCCATAGCAGGTGAACGCCATTGCGAAGGCTTACCCGAAGCGTCCCATAAAAATGTACCGTCGGCGTTACTAAGAGTCATTCCTAGTTTTGTTTGTCTTGCTATAGCACCGTTGCCCATATCGCCATCTTGTTCCGGCATTGGCGGAAACTTTGGAACTGCTAGAGGTTTAACCTTTGCAGGCATACTCTGCTGTTCTGCTTCTGTAATACCAGCCGCTTCTAAATCCTTTTGTATTGTTCTTAACTGTAACACGATTTCAGGAATAATTTCCTGTGCTTTTTTAATGTTAAGCAATGCAGGAACTAGTTTTTTCTTTTCCGCAGGTGTTTTGCTATTGAAGTCTGCACTCTTAAAATATCTATCTATGTCGTAGGATTGTACTTTTTCAAACTTCTTGTTAATAAATGGAATGAGATTTCTTATTACGTTTACCAAGCCGCCTTCTCTGCGCCATTGGTTTAATTCTTTTGTTAATGGTATTCCAGCATCGGCTAATGTAGCAACAATCTTGTTAAACTCTGCATCGGCTAATGCCATTCTATCATGATCGCCTTTTAGCTCGTTCACTGATTCCTTTGCCATCTTGGTTGCTGTGGCATACATTACTGCTTCAGCGTCATCACCATAACGCTTTTTAAAATCCTTTTTGTTTTTCTTCATACCTTTGACGTATTTTTCTTTGTCTTTTTCTTCGTCTTTGGTTAAACTTCTTTCGCCGATTGCTGTCTTTGCAGTGTGTATTAGTTTGTCTAGCTCGTAATCAGCACCGCCGGGTTTACCCAACGTTGCAGGAATTCCAGTGTCGTTACCATCCTTATCAATATATGTTGCAGTAATATCATCGTCTTCAGGATCGCCGAACACATTAACACTGACAACATCAATCATTTTACCAATAGTGTTTTTTCCCGGATCTCCATCAACTGTAAGATCGTTATCCTTTTGAAACTGTCGTACTGCATCTGCTGTCTTATTTCCAAACCACCCGTCTATTGGTCCTGGGTTATATCCTAGTGACTTTAAAACAAATTGCATGTTTTCAATTTCGTCGGACTGTATCTTTCCTTTTTTTGATTTTTTCCATAAACTAGAAGATGTATCTATACCTTGTAAGTATGCCAGCGTTGCTTTATCCATTTCGGATTCGCCTAAACCTACGGCAGATTTAATTTTATCAACTATGCTTTTTTTCTTTTCTTTGTTTTTATTTTTCTTTTTATCTTCCTTGTCATTGTATCCAGGAAAGTTAATTGCACTACCAATGGAGCCTTCTGCCATTACAGGTTCTGTGTTAACAATGCCTAATCCTGATCTAACTTTGTTATACATCATTTCAGCAAGTTTGTTGTTACCTGGTATTGCTTGTTTGAATTGATCTAGATCACCTGCTATGGCAAGTTCTCTGGCCTTGGAAGCACTCATTCCACTGGCATCATCTGCATCGGGATCTCTTTCACCTGCACTTACAACAACTAAATCTTTGTAACCAAACTCCTCAACATAAGGAGCCATTCTTGTTTTAAATTCTGGAACTCTATCACTTCCTACTACTAGAACTGCTCTGTCGTATTTTTTACCCAGTTCTTCTAGTGCTTGGAAAGGTGTTTTGATGGAAGTGTTTTTATTAAAGTTAGTACCTGGAAACATCTGTTCCATGAAAAAGATTTTCTCAGCATAACTTAATGGATTCTTTTTCTTGTCTTGGCTTTGGCTAGAAAAGATTATGTATTCTGCTTGAAACTGTTCAGCAACTTGTTTTACTTTGTTGATTAGTATTTCGTGACCGATTGTTGGAGGATTAAATCTTCCAAACGTAAAAACTATTGTGGATAACTGTTGTTCTTCGAACAGGTTTCTTACACGCATTACCCATTCCTCTCGTCATACACTCCAGCCTTGCAGTTAGACATCTCAGTCGCATATATCATTTCAGCAAGTTCTCTAATTTGATCTTTTTCTAGCATTTCTTCGATAGGACGTTCTATTTCAAATTTATCTGCATACATTTGTAAACCACATTCGATCATGTTCTTGATATTGAACATTGCTCTGCGTGGTTCAATTTTAGGAAGATTGCAAACGCATGGATAGTAATGTTGTCTATAAAATGATTCATCGTTACGCATGTATTCATGTAGGTCGGAACCTACATCATATTCTTCTATCTTGAACTCCTTTTGAGGAGCCATCATAACTTCTACTAGTTTTACCATTTTCTACAACTCCAATAACGTGCTTTCCACTTAGGTCCTGGATTATCGCAGTTGTGTCTTGCACGGAAACTTCTGCGTCTTGCAGGGTTAGATTTTTTAATTCTCATGTTAGGATCACCAAAGTTAACCTTAACTATGTTGCCCTTGGAGTTCTTAACATATACCTTAAACTTTTTAACATCACCTTGCATAGGCTTGTTTAGTTTAACTTTACGTCCGCGATACTCTGCTTCAAATACACCCTCGTCATCCACAAACCCTAACACTCCGTATTCCTCATGGAAATCTTGGTTATCTTCTAGTGTAACTTCGTGATAAGTTTCGTCCCAGCGTTGTTGTGCTTCTGTGATGTAATCAATAAATTTTTTCGTCATGACGTACCTCTATAATTTACTATGTATTTATCAGTAAACCGTAAGAGGTATAAATTAGTTTTAATAGGAAATTTCTATGTCGAAGTCGTCAAAACCTAGTTTAAATAGGCTTTGTGCAATAGATTCTGCTAGTTCGTCTGAATCATCGTTAGATAATGATTCGTTGATCTCAACCCTGTACACATACTCATTATCCTCGCTGATAAAGGTTTCTAATAGGGTTTCATCTTCTTTAAGGATACCTTCTGCTAGGCTAGCAACTGCACCTGCGGCAATTCTTTCAAATCCTTGTTGTTCTTCTTTAAATATAACACTTACAAAATGTTCCATTAGTTATTCACCAATACTGTTTGTATAACTCCAGCAGTAAATTGCCCTCTAACTCTTAGCCAAACAAAATTTCCTGTAAAGTTTTTGTAGTAACTACCTGTAAACTTTGTTGAAAATAATGTATCACCAAGTCGTGTGTCCTCGATAGTAGTCCAATCACTTTCTGCTGGATCATCTGCTAACGTTCCTTGAATAGTTAGGTTTCCATAAACCTGGTTTACATCATACTGTACAGTGTGTAATCCATCGGATCTACCGTAGAATCCGTCACCCTTAAACTTGGTTCCTACTACAGTTACTACCGAACTATCTTCTGGATGTGTTTGTTGATCTAATACTATCTGGCTCATGTATGTATTTATCCATCTTTTTTACAAATCAATCTATGGATTGATTGAACACCAAACCCATCAAAAAGGTATAGTAAATTTAAACTCTTTTTGTCCTTGATATACAGGGTTCGCTGTGATGATCTATGCCAAGAAAAGGTACTAACTGCTCCGGGTACAGAGCAAAAATCCTTACCTTCGCAGTAGTGTATAAATTCTTCGTATTTTCTTACATCATCAATTCTTAGCGTTAGTTTGTAATTCCACTTGCTTTCGTTTTTTATGAATAGAACGTTTTCATCGCTTAGTAATAATCTTTTGTGCGATTCATCCTTAGGTTTATATACATTTAATGCTCTCTTAGGAAATGTTCCTAACAGTTCATTTATTAAATTGTAGTTGTTTGAATATATGGAAACTATCGTTCCTTCAATTCGAATGGTATAATTTTTACTATTTTTTAATATGCTATATAGTTTTTTTAGATTGTTAAACGAATTAATTTCTATCGATCTAGATAAGGAAGAATAAACAAAGGGTTCTGTAATTTTTCCGTGTTCTACTGCTTGATCCTGCATGTGGTCCAATGCCTTACGTGCATAGTCTAGATTTTTATTTCTAAAGTAGTGACCGTGAGGTAAGTTGAGATCAACCTTATATAGGTATTTTCCGTAAAAGAGTTTTACAGTATCTTTAAGTTCCAGCATCGGCAGACTCTATAATTTCTTCTTGGGCGTTTTCTACAGATGAAAGAACAATCGAATCATCGCTTGCATCTATATTAACACTCCCTCCATTTTTGAGTTTACCGAACAGTATTTCTCTTGATAGTGGTCGTTTAATATCGTTATCTATAACACGCTGTAAAGGTCTTGCACCCATCTTCTTATTGAAACCTTTATCAACCAAATAATCGATTGCCTCATCACTAATACTTATCGAAATTTTCTTATCTTTAACCATGTTTTTAAGTTCAACAAGGAACTTACCGATAATCTTGATCATTGTATTCTTCTCAAGTTTATCAAAGGTTATTATACCATCAAGTCTGTTACGGAACTCTGGTGTAAAGAATTTCTTAAGTTCGCCGTCTTCGTAATCCTTTTCTGCATCACCAAACCCAATAGCATCACGTTCTGCTTCTTGTGCTCCTAGGTTGGTAGTCATGATAATAGTTGTGTTTCTACAGTCTGCTTTTTTACCATTGCTTCCTGTAACAAATCCGTTATCCATCATTTGTAACAAGATGGTAGATACGTCTGGGTGTGACTTCTCGATTTCGTCAAGCAATAAAACACAGTTAGGACTTTCCTGTAGTTGTGTAATAAGTAATCCTGCATTTTCTTCAAAGCCTACATATCCTGGAGGAGATCCGATCAACTTGGATACACTGTGTTTTTCTTGATATTCACTCATATCAAAACGCACAAGTTTTACTCCTAATTGTTTTGATAGTTGTTTTGCTGTTTCTGTTTTACCACAGCCTGTTGGACCCATAAACACAAACGATCCAATTGGTTTGTCGTCTGCCTTAAGTCCAGCCTGTGCAACAAGTATCTTATCAACAATTTTCTCTACTGCTTCATCTTGTCCATAAACTTCTGCTTTGATATTTGTTTCAAGATTAGCAAGATTGTCACTTTCTCGTTGTGCAATAGTATCCAAAGACATATCAATCATGTTAGCAAGTTCAAATTGTATTTCTTCCTTGCTTACAATTTGCTCTCCTTCAACCTTCTTTAATTTAAATCTTGAACTAGCAACATCAATTAAATCAATTGCCTTATCAGGAAGTTTCTTATCTGTTTGATACTTAACACTTAATTTTACTGCTTCATCGATTGCATCATCTGTAATGGAAACGTTATGGAATTCTTCATAATACTTTCTAATGCCGTGTAGTATCTGTATAGTCATTTCCTTGCTAGGTTCATCTACAGTGATACGCTGGAATCGACGCATCAATGCACGATCCTTTTCAAAGTGCTTACGATACTCTTCCCAAGTAGTTGACGCAACTACTTTAATGTTTCCTTTTGCAAGAGCAGGCTTCATCATGTTTGCAAGGTCGTTTGAACTTCCACCTCCTGCGGCACCTGCACCGCTAATCATGTGTGCTTCGTCAATAAACAGTATTGTTTTACCTTTTTTCTCAAGTGCCTTAAGAATCATTTTAAATCGTTCTTCAAAGTCACCACGGTACTTACTACCTGCTAACATAGCACTAATATCTAAGTTATATACATTATATTCTTGTAAAAATTCTGGAACTGTTTTCTGCTCAATGTTAAAAGCAAGGCCTTCCGCAATAGCAGTTTTACCTACGCCTGGGTCACCAACTAGTAGCACATTATTTTTTGTTCTACGACCTAGTGCAAGGGCAATAGTTTCTAATTCGTGTTCGCGACCAATTACAGGGTCTACTTTACCTTTTTTACGTTGTAGTTGTTCATTTAAATTTGTAGTGAAAGCACGGAGTGCCTTTTCTGAAATCTGATCTGGCACATCGTCCTCATCTGGTATGTGTACTTCGCTATTAATATATTCTGAAAAATCTTCCTTGCTGATTCCTGCTTTTTGAATATAGTAATGTGCAAAGCTCTTCTTTTCACTCATAATGCTTAACAGCACATCAGTTAATTCTATTTGATTTCTTCCGCTAAAC
>Ga0213860_10001295_pt1 | contig 10131 bp, 8 predicted proteins | sample PICome_3_FD_160118 | JGI IMG/M metagenome (GOLD analysis project Ga0213860, IMG submission 160118) | Coastal seawater microbial communities near Pivers Island, North Carolina, United States - PICO550 | ecosystem: Environmental > Aquatic > Marine > Coastal | place: USA: North Carolina | collected...
TATTGCGAATAATTATTGGAAAGAGGGGAATTCATGACAATCCGCCCGATTCGCAGCCGTACGCATCGAAAAATCTTGCATTGTTTGATGGATGGGCCTGCAACTGTTTCTGATTTAGCACAATGGTCGAATATGAAATTACCACACATGTCCCTAGGCTGCAAACAACTTCGAGAGATGGGTCAAATTCAGAGAGATGACGTCACGGGGATTCGTAAAGCACCTCATCGTTTGACGCAGTTGGGTATTGAGAGAGTTCGTTCGGACATGGTACATCACATGTTAAAGTCTAAATTTGGAATGTTTCCCTCGAAATTCGATGCTGTGATCATTAAAATTGAAGGCTCAAAAGTCTTGATAGGTTACACAAAACAGCCAAAAAATCACCTTCATTTCATACCGAACAAAGGTTACGAGCAAGGCAATAACCCATCCAACACCTCCAAAGGAAATGCAGGGGGGACATGGATTTCAATTCACGGCTCGAGAATTGGATGGTACAATGCAACAGATGGGACTTCAACCTCTCCTGAGACTCCAGCAAAAGGAACACTGATTGAGTTTCAACATCCTGAAAAAAAATTAGGTCTCGCTTGGGGTAACATCATTCGGGAATCTCATGAATCTCATTTGTCTGAGAAAACATGGTTTAACTCGAAATATGATGAATCTGAAACTTTAGATTTTTCATTGGGTGATTATTATCTTGGAAAAATTGATCATGAAATTCCGTTTCAAATACATCGAGGTACACACGCCATCATAACATCTTCAATCGAGCGGGAATTGCTGATCCAAAAACTTGCAAGGAAATCAAGGACTGCGGTGTCCCTACAAAACCGTCAAACAAAAATGCCCTTCAATGTGATCGTAGAATGGGTTAAATTGATTCATCCTCGACTGGATTATTCAAAAGTCGAATCAAAAGCTTCGGATTTATTTCGTCGAATCAAAGATAAAAAGATGAGGCCATCAAAAATACTTAACGAACTTCGAAATGATTTTCAAAATGTGGATTGGGTCAAAGATTCAAAAGGAGATTTCAAGCATATTTCAATTGCAGGCTGTAGTGAAAGAGGTTCGAGGGCCGTTGCAGAATTTTTACTCACAACAACCACACCATGGGTGCTTGAATGGAACTATACATTACCCAAGGACAACCTGCTTGAACGTTGCATTTCCTACCAGCATTGTGTTTGTGTGATAACAAAACAAGTAGAAGATGCACCACTCATCAACGCTCAGATGGTTCTTCGTTCTACAGCAAATATTGGAGAGATAGATGTTCGAACCTCAAGACTCGGGACATTTTCGTTCCACTTAGACACCTATGGTGATGAACAAAAGCCTCAACAGTTGCAATTTATACCAAGAAATGCTGAAGAATTAATAAAATTCCAGCAACATTATTCGACACAAAAAGGAAAAACCTTGGAATTGGATTCGGAATTTCAGACACCAACAATTCACGCTGCTCTACAATGTTATCCAGATGGTGATACGGATTTAGCGAATTCTGTCGAACGCCAAGAACCTCTTGCGTCATGGATTTCCTCACCGATGGAAGAACGCCCCAAGAGATGGGAACGGATTCATGACAAATTGCCACCTGGCTGGGTCGAATTACAAGATATGACATTGATGAGCGATGAGATGCTTTTGAAAAGCTCAATGTATGGTGGTAAAAAATGGATAGAAGAGATGTTGTCAGAAACAAAACTAAGGTGTCTAAACCACCCTATGTTCCTGCTGAAGTTGTTTGAGGCAGTTGATGATGAAGAGATTCAATTTCACGCTGCCGCAATTATCCTTTGTTCTGTTGATTTCATTGATGTCAACTATCGTGTAAAAATTGAACATGCTTTTGAGAAATGGATTCAACAGCCAATCTTTTCATCGTATGTGTTGGAAATGGTATTCCAAACTTCAACTTTTTCCGAGGAAGAAAAAAAGAAAATGTTCGAACGTCTAATTTCAGTAGAATTGGAGGGTAGTGAATTTCCAATTTTTTCAACATGGCAGAAATACCATCGTTCGAACAAAGAACAACTTTCTCTTGAATTTATTCAACTTTGTATCGACATCTTCCCCTCACATTGGTGGAGAAAGGATTCCCTTCATTGGTTCAACAGATTATCCTCAAGTAAATCCGGCCGAGATTGGCTCTCAAAACAACACATTCCTTGGTCAATTCAACTCTTGTCCCAAAATCAAAGGCGATGGAGCGTTCCGGGTGTTGATGTGGAGTTCGGCGATCTCCAAAGTATTGATATCATGAATGTTGAGAGAGTCATCTCCAATTCTGAATTTAAGAACCAACATTTGACAGATTTGTATCAAATTCTTCTGCATCGAGAAAAATCTGGAATCCCTCGTTGTAAGACTCATCCTTTGCTAGGATGGTTGTCGAAACCTGTTGAACGGTGGCCGCTCTTTTCATCATCCTCATTTCTTGTAGATGATTCCTATATCGGTCAACATCTGTTCAAAATGTATGTATCAAAAAGGCTAGAATAATCCGATGTATTCAAAAACAAGCATCTGTTACATCAACTACCGTACCTGCAACATCGGGCTGAGTCGAATGACTATGATGTCTGACACCACGGTACGGCCGCAATCGAAGGCCACATTGACCGAAAGGGATGAAATGTGGTGCAATGCGGTAAACCTCGGTGGACTATGGGTCCTCATGCGACGCAAGGATGAACATGAGACAACCAATCCACCGGACAGTACGCCCCGAATTCGAGGGTCAAGCCTCTGAGGACACGATGAAGAAGGCTGTTAGAATTCGGGGCACAGATTTTCTTTAAAATCAAACATTTGGAATCTCTTTTATGCGATGAAATCAAAATCGTCGACCGCGTCGAAGACACTGTGAGCATGCAGAAACAATACGTATGTTGCCTTCTTGGAGGCACATTCGATCGATTTCATGCTGGTCATGAATTATTACTCAGCACTGCACTTTTAATGGCAAATCAAGTCGAGATACACATCTTAAATCAAAGCGATGCAATGAAAAAATCACCTCACATTCAACCTATTGAAATGAGAATGAGAGCCATTGAACATTGGCTCGTTGAACATAAGCACTCAAATTACCAATTATTCGAGTTGATTGATCGCCATGGACCCGCCCCCTCACATGCAAAAGCAGATGCAATTGTTGCGACGGTCGAAACGAAATTTGAATGTGAGAAAATCAATGAAATCCGAGTTGAAAATAATCTTAAAGAATTGGATATTATCATCGTACCGCAATTACCGAGTTCTGATGGAGGCATTATTAGTTCCACACGAATTCGAAATGGTCACATTGACACGGAAGGCTTACCGTGGATTCGAAAGGATTGGCGAAATCATCCATTATTGATGACGAAGGAGGTTGGAGATATGTTGAAAGAGCCTTTTGGAACTTTATTTGAAGGGCCAGAAAATGAACCTTCAATAGCACTGGGAAATATTTTTCTTGAGTATGATTTTACAGAATCCCTCCTCGTTACAGTTGGTGATGTTACAACAAAGACTGCTTTAGATATGGATGTTGTACCAGACATTGCACTTATCGATGGTAAAACAAAACGAACCGATCTCGCTGATTCAGAGAAGATTGATGTCGAGGTCTTTGAGCACCACATTATTGTCGAAAATCCAGCTGGTCAACTAAATCCCGAATTGTTACTCGCTATTGAAAAATGCTTTTTGTCTGAAGAAAAATGCGTAATTACAGTTGAAGGGGAAGAAGATTTAGCCCCTCTTTTCGCTCACTTATGTGCTCCTCTTGAGACTGTTATTTTGTATGGGCAACCACACAAGGGGGTTGTTGCACAAACAACCTCACTGACGTCAAAAGAAAGATGTGCTCGAATCCTAGGTATGTTTGAGGTGCTTGATTGACAAAGCCATTTGTCTCAGTCACTGTTTGCGTTCGAAATGGAGCAGTTTGGGTTGACCATTGCCTTCATGCATTGAGCAAGCAATTGTATGAGGCTTTCGAAATCATCGTTGTTGACGATGGCTCTACTGATGAAACTCCAAATGAACTTCGAAAATGGGATGATCCAATGGGTGTTCGTGGGCCAAAAATCAAAATTCTCAAACAAGGACCACTTGGGCTTTCTGCAGCACGTCAATATGCTATTGAACATGCAAGTGGAGAATGGATTGCAATTACTGATATTGATGTTCGGCCTGAGCCAAACTGGATCAGTCATCTAATGAATGCATACCAGTCATCTTCAGAGGATGAACGGGTTGTAGCCGTCACAGGAAGAACGATGTTTGGAATTGGCTCAGACCCTGTGAGCCTGCTTCGGTCAGTTGAAATTGACCGCAAATACAAATCCAGAACAAGGTACACATCTCTTGCAAACGGTCCTTGTTCAATGTTCAAAAAATCATCACTTGATAACATAGGTGGGTTTGGTAAAACGTGGTACCACGCAGAAGATATGGAAGTAAGTCTCAAATTATTATTGGAGGGGGACAGAATCCTCTATGCTCCTGATGCCATCGTACATCATGTTCCTGAGACTGGTCTAAAACGCTTTTTGGGGAAGAGGAAAAGAGATGCACGTGCCCATACAAGGATTATCCGGAAATACCCGAAACGGAAAAGAGCGAAAAATTCCTTTGATTTCTTGGGCTCATCATTTTCTGTCATTCTGGCAACATTGCTTTTTGTTATGATGGTTCTCACAGGTGTATCTCACTTGACAATGAACCCAATCTTGAACGTTGAGCGAGTACAATATCCTGAGTTATTCTTCATCTTCTTATTCCTCTTCGAATGTGTCATGTGGACTGGAACTTTGGGCTCCGTTCATCTTCAAAGTTTGAAGCATTCAACTTCGTTGAAAATAGTCACATCCATCCAGATTCGAATCATCATTATTTTATGGGGAATTGCATTGATTGCTGGAATATTACAAGGTTCTATCGATGCGGTTTTTGCAAAACACGGCCATCCAAGATTATTCTCAAAAAGAGTTTAATCGACGTTTGAATCTCCTTCTGGGGAGTTCATTGAGTAGATAAGGGCTAATCCAAAGCCGACCAGAGCGATGGATACGGAATATACGCCGACATCAATCCATGCAGTATATTGAATACCATACCATAAGTAGAAGACTAGACCCAAGAGAAGGCACCAAGCTGCGACAGTTCGTTGCATTTCATCTCCCCCCCCCAACGATTTCCAGGTTTCATTCACCACTAGTCCTCGGAGCCAGTTCGAAAAGCCAATGCTGCCGTTAATATTTTTGAAAGCTGCATACATCATCGCAATGCATACAAGACCGAACACTCCGTCCGATGCTGTTACTTGAATACCTTCAGAAACAGGTTCAAACGCTTTGTTTGTAAATTCAAATGTCAAAAGTCCACCCCAAGATATGTGATAATTTGGATGAACTTTCCCAAACATGTTGAGGATGGTTAGAAATATGCCCCAGAGACCAATGGCCATGAACCAGTTTGATATAGGATTCAACGGCTGAACCTTTGGTTCTTGGTTCGGTACGAATGATTCTCCTTCAGCCATGATGCTCCGACCTACATAGTGATTATAAACGCACCCAATACTTAACGACTTTATGCCAATCTTGATTGGTGATTATAAGAATGTTCGAAAATTGGTTTCATATCATCTTCTTTCTCGGTCAAAAGAGGGATGGCTTCAAGATTTTTTGGAATACTTGAACTAATTTCCTTTGTTCGCCCATATCGGCCTCGACTGATGGTACGTGCGGTGATGAGACCGAGCATGTCTAAGTTTTGGATGATTCCAGAAATACGTCGCTGAGTCAATGGATTATGGCGAATGTGTTTGCACGCCTGCCTGTAGATTTCGTACACTTCTCCTGTTTGTATATTATTTAATCCTGCAGATTCATTAATGAGAATTGCAGCAAGGACGATTTTTTGTTGCCTTGGTAAAGACGAAATGACTGGAGCGATTTGGTCTGATTCGATTTGATGTTGGGCAGTTCGCACATGATGTGACTCAACGATTTCATCTCCTGCAAATTCTGCTTTTTCAGTCGAAATTCGTAGCAAATCAAGCGCACAGCGTGCATCTCCGTGTTCTTGAGCGGCTAGTGCTGCACACAATTCGATGACGCCAGGTCCTAGGACATTAGGAACCAAAGCAGCATCTGCTCGTTGCCTCAAAATATCTTGTAACTGCCCTGCATCGTACGGTTTGAATAGAATATCAAGTTGGCCGAGGCGAGATTTTACGCGAGGGTCGAGGAAATCTGTAAATTTGAGATCATTTGATATTCCGATGACACATGCTCTTGAAACTTTGAGCATCGAATTGATGTTGGTTAAATTGTACAAGAGGTCATCACCAACTTTTCGAACAAGATGGTCAATTTCATCGAGAACGATGATGAATACTCCTTCTCTTTTATCCATCCTTTTGACAAGTTCTCTCATCACACGATCTGTTGGCCACCCAGTGAATGGAATCTCTTCAGCTTCATGTGCCTCCAGTAATGAATTACCGATGAATGTGAGAACACGATATTGTGTATCGATTTGTCGACAATTTACCATAATAGTCTCGACACTTCGATCTTTTTGACGACCTTTTTCTTCAAGATGTTGACAGACATGGGAGGTTACGGCTGTTTTTCCAGCTCCCGTGACTCCATAAAGTGTCATATTCGAAGGAATATGTCCATACAATGCCTCAACAAGATTGTATGATATTTTGCTGATTTCTTCGTCTCGATGTGGTAGCAACGAAGGGCTATGGTCGTGTCGGAGAATTTCTTTATTTTTGAAGAGCGATTTCTTTGATAGAAGGTCATCAAAGATGTTTGGTTCACTCATTTATATTCCCCTTCATATAGCAATGTGAAATGTTCCCATGAAACGCACATTGGACAATTTTTGGGAGTCCGAGTCCCCCTTATATTTCTGTCCGTTCAAATCGATGATTCATGTACGAATTCGATATATAAACAAAAAAAATGTATGGATTTCAAATCGTCTGTTTTACATCAAAAAATAACATATTATGCCTTGTAGACGAAACTCATCTCACCTTTTTCATCATTCCATACACATGAGAATCCGTCGTTTGCATGGTACACATGTTTTGGGTGACTTGGCTTGTCTTTTGAAATGGCTGGTGTGTTTACTCCTTCTTCATCGATATAGGTGTGAGTGACGATAAGAGGTGTGGTTGTAAGTTCTGATAGATCTTGAATTGTTTGAGGAGAATGATGTTCATCAGTCTGAACATAATCTGGAACACCCATTTCTACAATTGCAAAATCAACAGTTTTGATTTCATCATACAGAGATTCGCAAGGGCCCGAATCTCCGCTATGAACAAACGAAAAGTTGCGATAACTGAACCTATAGCCATACGGGTCAACTTCATCGACGTGTTGTACTGGAAATTTTTTCCATTTTAGTTCGCCTTCAACTTTCCCTTCCATGTTTTCATCCCATTCAATTTGATTGAAAATTTCAATGAGACTACCTGGATAGGCCAACTCGCAAAGGGTGTGTAAACGTTCTTTGCCTCCAGGTGCAACGACGACACGTAAAGGATGTACTCCCTCCCTGTCCGAAATATATTTTCGTTCGAGTAATAAAAACGGAAAACCGAAGATATGATCTCCGTGCAAATGAGTAATGAAAATCGTTCGCAAGTTAGAGATTGGGATGTCTGCACGTCGAAGAGATGCAAGCACTGTTGGTGGTGTATCGATGAGATGTTGCCCGTCGATGAGAGTCAAAGAATGAAGGCGCCCTTGCGGAAGAAAGGCGTTTCCTGTTCCAAGAACCTCAACCTTTGGCGGCACATTTTTCCCAAAACATTACCCTACATATCCAAATCGGTTGGCTGGCTTGCTCACAACGACATATACGAATGATGATAAAGGACATTTTCTTCGAAATAATAACGGCAATGGAGAGTTATCAATGTCAAATTGGTCTGCAAAAAATCCCTACATGACAAAAATCACCGAGAATTACATCCTCAACGGCGAGGGTTCAAGCAAAGAAACCCGTCACGTTGTCTTTGCATTGGGTGATTCAGGACTCGATTACAAAGTTGGTGATGCTCTTGGGGTTATCCCTGAAAACCCCCCTCACATTGTTGATGAGATCATCGAAATTCAAGGCTGGGACGCATCGCATACCGTTACCACCCACAACGGTGAACGAGAACTTCGAGAGGCGTTGAAAAAAGATTTCGAAGTTCATATGGCGAACAAAAAATTTGTTGCTTCACTAGCTCAAAAAATTGTATCAAGTGGTATTGACATCTCTATGAAATTTATCAACAGGCATCGAACGATAGTCGCCTCTGGCTCAGATGGCTCAGCACAAATGTTGCTCCCAAGTGTACCATCGGACGATCCTGCATCGAAGGTTGAAGCGATAAATGCAACAACAGAAGCCGTCGAAGATTACCTTTGGACGCGAGATTACATCGATATCATGAAAGAATTCAATGTCAAATACTCGCCAGAAGAGTTTCTCGAATTAGCAGACAGGTTAAAACCAAGGTTGTACTCTATTGCCTCCTCTCATGATGCCCATCCAGGATTCGTTGAACTCACAGTAGGTATTGTTCGATTTGAATACAACAACAGACCACGTGGAGGTTTGTGTACACAATTTTTGGCAGATGAAATCGGAGAAACCGGTGCACCCATCGGCGTGTTCATGTCCCCAACAAAATCATTTATTCTTCCCGAGGATAAAGAGACGGATATCATCATGGTCGGGCCAGGTACTGGTATTGCACCATTCCGTGCATTCATGGAACAACGAGTACATGATGGCGGCGGCGGACGAAATTGGTTGTTTTTCGGAGATCAGTCTGAAAAAACTGAGTATTACTACAAAGATACAATTGAAGGTTGGATGGACGAAGGACACCTTTACAAATTTACAACGGCATGGTCGAGGGACCAAGCTGAGAAGATATATGTCCAGCATCGCATGAGGGAACACGGTGAAGAAATGTGGAACTGGATTGATAATGGAGCATATTTCTATGTTTGTGGAGATAAGAGTCGAATGGCAAAAGATGTCCACAGAGCTTTGATTGATATTGCAATTGAACACGGCGGGATGTCTGAAACAGACGCAACTGACTTTATTGAAAAGAAAATGATGCGAGAAGAAAAACGGTATCTTCGTGACGTGTATTGAGTGGAAATGTGTATTTCACTCGGGCATTTTTGAAAAATTATTATAAAGAATAATTTCTTTTGCTATATATGCAACCTCACGATGCTGGAATGACCGCCCCTGCGACAATTGACATGTCGCAGCATATGAATACAGACCCTAACTTTGCTCCCTCGCAAACGATGGCTACCCCAATGGAAACAAACCAAGTGGCACCTACTCCCATGATGCAAACGCCTATGGTAGTGGCCGCTGTTGAACCTAGCAACTCAGTAAGTATGATCAATTTTGCTTCTGCAATGAGTGTGTTCAAATATGGCTTTATTTCGATTCTCGGATGGATCGTTTCGTTTATCGTCTTAGGTATTATGTGGGGAATTTCCATGGCAATAGCGATTGGTTCAGAGAATTCGGTGGTAGGCATTATTGTTTTACTCGTGACCTTACTCGTGACCTTGGTTGGCTATGGGCAGATGATTATCTATCCTGTGGGTAAAGCCTTGAAAGACGCACGTGGAGGCATGTCCACGTTTTCTTATGTCGATTCGTGGAAAGCTTCGATTTCTAGTTTCATTGAAACAATTGGAGTGACCGCTGGAATGGCTGTCTTGTTTGCCATTGGGCTTAGCGAAGAAATTCTTGCACTTACTGCTCTCGCAGGTCTTGGATTCATGCTTTTCCTCATCGGATACATTCCTTACTTGGCACGAAAAACGGCTCAATTTATCGAGTGAACACTTCGTGCGTAGACGAGAACATCTCTTTTTCAATGATGTTCTACAGGTGTTCTTATGTCCGTTCGTGATGCTGTCTCAATCATTGTCGGCATCATCTTCATCATCATAGGCGTCGATCATTTCATTCGAACAGAATGGTACAACCCAATCGTTCCTTCAGTTCTCGGATTTCCAGCATTCTGGGTCTATGCGAGCGGAATTGCGGAAATTGGATTTGGTATCG
>Ga0213860_10001297_pt1 | contig 10124 bp, 6 predicted proteins | sample PICome_3_FD_160118 | JGI IMG/M metagenome (GOLD analysis project Ga0213860, IMG submission 160118) | Coastal seawater microbial communities near Pivers Island, North Carolina, United States - PICO550 | ecosystem: Environmental > Aquatic > Marine > Coastal | place: USA: North Carolina | collected...
ACCGGTGTCTGCACTTGTGACTGGCGATGGTACAAATTTCATATTCGTTTTAGATCAACAAAAAGATTCGCTTTATCAGTTCACCGTTACAGGTTTAGAGGGGGTAAAACCACCTGTTGGTTCAGCTACCAGTAAGTATCAAATGGCTAGTTTTGGTGGTAGAGGCGATGGACTTACCCAATTTAATGCTCCTTCTTCTCTTGCATATAAAAATAGAATATTATGGGTTTGTGATACGGGTAATGGAAGGATTCTTCGATTCAAGCTGACTACAGATTTTCAGTAATCACGGATTAGCAGTTGATTTTTTCTTTATTCTACGAAATCTGAATTTGTCGAATTGGTAGCGATAGAAAAGACCAACTCCAGTTGTACGAACGTTTGTAATACTCCCAATCGTAGGGTCATTTGCTTGTTTTTGGAAACCTTGAAGTTTTAGATTTCCATCATCTCCAATCGTATATTTTACGCTAATATCGTAAGGTATAGAACCTTGAGCAGCAGCATCTGTAGAATAAGATAACTCTAAACGATCATTGAGAAATTTTCGACGTAGGGATAGAATTAATTCTGCTTTTTGCTGATATGATGTTTGATAATCAACACCTAATTGAAATCGGGTATCTAATTGACCCAGCCAGTTATTGATTTGGCTTGAGGCAAAGTCGCTAAAGCTATTGATCCCTGTATTTACCGCTCCAACAGATAATTCAGGATTGGAATTATTAGCAAAACTAGGAGGTATAAATGTCCCTAAAACGAGTAATGCAAATACTTGACGATTAAGTTCTTCTTGGTCTAGTCTGATTCGATTTATAATTGTATTTAGGGTGCTATTTGTATTCGTGTTAAGATTGGATTGTGAGGGGAACCCAAGGTCAAAAGTGACTTCAGGATTAAACAATAATCCTTCCAATTTCAGATAACAATCAGCGGGGATAGCAGTTTGAAAAAGTGCACTATCCTCAGACGACGATAATGAGCCTGATAAAAGTGGTAAGGGGGTAGGATATTCTCGTTTTATAGCTTCTAGATCTATTTTAGCATTGTATGGGTTCCCATCCCAACGCAGTGTACCTCCAGGGTTAACGATAAAGAACTTATTGATAAGATCAAAAGCAGTAAATAGATAGTTTCCCTTGTCAATAGTAAGTCCCCCATACATGTTGAAGTCTCCAAATGTGTTAATTTCCATTCTTAGATTACCATGACTAGAAGCCTCTATTTTATCACCTAAGAGTTCATCAAAAATAAGTTTTACCTCAGCATCATTTGTTACTTCAAAATTGAAATCCATTTGAATACCCGTAGCTGTTTTGAATATCTTCTCTTTTTGGTCATTCTTTTTAAAATCAACAAATTTGACATAGCTCAATGTGTGGTCAGATTCCATGTCATCCAATGGGATTTCTATTACCGTACCTTTTCTACTTTTAGCATTTACTTGAATAAAAATGTCATCAATTGGACCAGAAATTTTTGCAGAACCATCCATAAATGCACTCCCATAAAATAGATTATTATTGGTTCGAGTGGTATTCATAATCTCAAAATTTTCAAGATCATCAATGGTTAAGTCTAATTTGAAATCATGGAAATTATGATGATTCACATCCCCAGATATTGACCCCTTTTGACCAAATCGGTCTGATATTTTTGCCTCAGAAATGTGGAAAGAGGAGTAGCCAATTTTTACGGTGGCATCAGCAGTATAATTAGTCTGGAGGTAGTCCATCATAAAACTCAAACTATCAAGGTGCATTGTACCATCTAGTTTTGGTGATTTTAGTGGACCTGTTATAGAGATATCTGTTGTGCTGTATCCTGACACATTCGACATAAGCCCGGCCAAGTATTTTTCAAATGGTTTAATGTTGCTCTTTTGAGTTTTGAGTTTGAGGTTTAAGGGGGATTTTTTGTTTTCAAAATCAATAGCCCCTTTGATTTTCATTCGATTAAGAATACCATTGGATATATTTCCATCAATTTTAACTGCAAGTCCATTTGCATTTTCACTATTTATCTCAAGATCACCAAGGATGTCATTATCCATCTGAAGTTGATTAACAGATAGATTTGTCTCAATTATAGGGAATCCTTCTCGATCAGACACATCAACATAGCCGTTCACTAGACCATGAAATCTTAAATCATATCCAGCGATAAAAGGATTAATGTTCTCAAGCTTAAAGTTTGATATGATTGCATTGGCTTTATTGGACTTTTCTCCCATTGAAGCATCTATAAACAGGATTTCATCTGCATGCCTAAAGTCAAAATAGAGGAATTCTGTAATCCCATCATGAAGGACAATATTAGGAGTATTGACAGGCTTTAATACCCATGGTTTTTGTTCTATTTTAACTTTTGATTGATCAAAATAGATTTTAATACTGTCTAGGTTAAATAGGGCTCGACCTTTGATATTGATATCAAGACTATTGCCTTTTTTTGAAAGATTACTAAAATGAATAACATTCTCTTGGAGCGACCCTTTTAACTCAAAGAGATCAAATAAACTACTATCATTTTGTAATATGCCTCCAGTAGAAATATTAAAATTTAAGGCTTTAGAATCCTGTTCATTCTGAATATTGGCTATAATATGAGGTACGGAGATATTCTCGAAACGAAGGCCAACTATATTATGGTTACTTGAAATATTTTCTGTTTCAATATTATAATTCAGTGAGAAAAAACCACTTTCTAAGGATAAATTGTCAACGAATTGAGAGATAATAGGACTATTTTTACTAACCTTTAGTGTTAGATCTACATCCCTAGATAAGATATTGGAGTCGATTGATAACTGATCTTTTTGATCAATTCTTTGAATTAGTTTTTGAGCAATTAATGGCAACTCATTTGGAAAGTAATCTCCTGAAATACTCAATTCAAATTCATCAGAAATCACTTTTATATCTTGTCTTTCTTTAGATGATGTTTTGGAAATTTTAAAGTGATTAAAAGGGAATTGTTTATGATCCAAAGTGTAATTTAAATATTCTAAATTAATTTGCCCGTCCAGTTCCTCAAACGAATTTCCTATTAGCTTAAAATCACCTTTGCAAGCAAGAGTAGTTTTGGATGAATCTTCAGGATTAAATTTAAAGTTAAGCTTTTGTATATCCGAGGTAACACTTATTGAAGTTTTTTCATTTTGAAAATCAAGGATTGCATCTGCGAAAAATTCATTTTCATAGCTTTGATTCATTATTTCACAGGAGAAGATATTTTCTGCAATTTGACCCTTAATCTCAGTATTTTGGTATAAAACCCCGTTGTAGGATATTTGGTTTATTACCCCACTAAATTTAGTTTTTAAATTGGCTAGTGAAAAATCTTGACCATTTACATCTAGGTTTAAGTTACAATAATTCAAAGATGGGTTTGAGAGGATTTCCCCAATGTTTATCTGTTTACCTGATAATGAACCTTGGTATGTTGGAATGTCGTCAATTCTATTTATTGAGAAATCAGTAACAATATCACCAATGTTTGTAGTTATTTCTCCATTGATATCAAAATCGAGCATGCTACCCTTAAACAAACCCTTAAACTGGATTTTTTTCAGGTAATTGAGTTTACTGAAAAGCCGGGGTTTGCCAATATACTTTTCGAGATCATCTGGATTACTCTCAATATTTTTTGCATCAATTATAAATTTTGACTTTGATATATCAGTTATATTCTTAACTGCTAATTTCCCATCAAAATGGCTGTAATCTCCTAATGATAATTTTAAATTTTCACTTGTTAAATCATTTACCTTACCCGTGATTGTACCGTTAACTTTTAGCGTTTCATCGTAGGTGTTTAATTCATTTGTGAAAAATGAAATATCGTTGGTATGAACATATGAATTCAAAAGTGATAAATTCATCATCACTTGATTATTGAAATTGGAGAAATCCTGATAACTGCGGTATCTGAATTTTATATGATCGGTGATAAGACTGGATGGCGTTTTTAGTGTAAGGTTATCAAATTTTAGCGTTGTTGAACTGATGGTTGTTTTTGCAGAAATATGCTCAATTCTCAACCCAGAATTTTCAATGGTTGATAATTCGTTTATCTTAAAATTCAGAGAATCTCCAATGATTATAAAGTCACTCAATTTCCCATTGATAGAATTACATTTAATATGATTTTGATCAAATAAACGGGTATTATTGACTTCGTAATTGTCATCAAAATAACGGAAATTAGTATTTTCTAATTTTAAATGATGAATGGTAAAGGGTAGAGATTGTTTTGAGGGATTTGGGCTTTTGGGTTTGAATGCATCGATTAGAAACTGAATGTTGAGCGATTTTTTATTTTTTGGAACCCCGATATGAACAGAACCGCCATTCAGCAGCACCTTGTCCAATTCGATTTCACTTTTGAATAAATTTTGAAGGTTATAATCAACGGACAATTGATTTGCGTAAATTAATGTATCATTATTCTGTCCTTCAATGTATAAATTGTTTAGGCGGATGAAATCAAAATAATTAATTTCGAGCGAATTGATATTTACTTTTACGTCCAGTTTTTCTTCACAGTAAGATATTAAATGGGACTTTATTTCATTTTTAAACCATTTGGTCTGAACAATTCCTAAAAATAGTAATAATAAGCCTGTAAAAACAGTAAGGATTATCAGTGGTATTTTAATTATTTTTGGCAATTACTTATCTAACTGGTAGAAAACCGACATACAAACATACCTTGGAAAACACAAAGAACAATTCACATAAAAATATACTTGGCATAGAATCGTCTTGTGATGACACATCAGCAGCTATTTTGTCTGATGGCAAAATTTATTCCAATGTGGTTGCCTCACAGAAAGTTCACGAGGAATATGGTGGTGTTGTGCCAGAATGGGCCAGTAGAAAGCATCAACAAAATATTATTCCAACTGTAAAGTCTGCACTAAATAAAGCGAACTTAAAACTGAATGAAATTGATGCTATAGCGTGTACACAAGGTCCAGGTTTGATGGGGTCGCTACTAGTAGGCCACACTTTTGTGAAAGGATTATCTATGTCTTTAGGTGTTCCTTTCGTGAATGTGAATCATTTAGATGCACATGTGCTAGCCCATTTCATTGATGGAGAAATACCTACCCTACCTTTTTTGTGCTTACTTGTATCAGGAGGACACACTCAAATTGTATTAGTCAAAGAAAATTATCAAATGGAAATTTTGGGTAAGACAATCGACGATGCTGCTGGTGAAGCTTTTGATAAGGCGGGTAAAATGTTGGGGCTATCCTATCCCTCTGGGCCTATAATTGATCAACTTGCACAAAAAGGCAATTTAAATGCATTTGAATTTAATACTTCAACCGTAGAAAAGTTAGATTATAGTTTTTCAGGACTAAAAACTTCAATACTTTATTTTTTGCAAAAGGAAATGAAACAGAATCCTAATTTTATCAATCAACATTTAAATGACCTCTGTGCGTCTATTCAACATACGATTGTGTCTTATTTATTACTCAAATTAAAAAAGGCTATAATTGAAACGGGTGTCAAAAGTATAGGAATAGCTGGTGGTGTGGCAGCAAATTCTTCGTTGCGAGATTCACTTTTAAAACTTACTGAAGATACAGGTGCTGAAGCTTATATTCCTAAATTTGAATATTGTACAGATAATGCCGCAATGATTGCATTTGCAGGTAAAATAAAACTAGAACAAAAGCAATTTGGTACATTAACTGATGTATGTTACGCAAGAAAATGAAAAAACAAATCATCTTTAGTTCATTGATTTTACTCTCATTCATTTTGAAAGCTCAGCAAAATGACACGGCATTAATTAGAATAAATAAAGTAGCAACCGTTCATAAATATCAATTTGTTCATGCATTTGATGGTAATGAAGATACGTGCTTACTTGAACATAAAAAATTTAATAATTTGTCGGCTATTATTTTTCATCGAACGGATATGCGATGCAATGGTTGGAATAATTCAGAAGAGCGATTTTTTTCCTATGTAAATGCTCAACTTGGGGCACTTGAGATTCGAAGGGATAATTTACCTTATGCTAAAAGTTACTTTAAATACGATGATTCGAATGATCCAATTCAAATTATTACTCATTACTCTGAAATGAACGATACGCTTGTATCTAAAAATGAATTCTTCAGAAATTCAAAAAATAAATTGGATAGTACAATAGCTAGACGAGAGAATAATTCAGGTAAACAGACTTTAATAAAAAATGTCTATCGATATGATAGAAAAAAGAATTTAGTTCAGGAATATACTACAGATGAAACAGGTGCACCATTAAGTATGGTGAGTTACGAAAGGATGACTGATGGAAAAATGAAAAGTAGAGCCATCACAGTTTATGGTCAAAACCCAAGCTTTAAGCAGATTCACTATGAATATGACCAAAATGGTAGGGTTTTAAGTACTGTAGATTCACAAAACCGGAAACAATTATTTTTTTACAAACAAAATGGGCTTCTAAATAATGTCTATACTTACAATGGGAATGGGGCTTTGGAAGTAGAATTTTTATTTAATTATACCTATCACGAATGAATTTAACTTGGGTATTTATAGGTGGAGGAATCGGTGCAGCACTTCGTTGGTATTTAAGTGGTTTGTACCAGTCTGGAGGGAATTTCCCCATGGCTACACTCTCGGTTAATTTAGTAGGTTGTTTATTGATTGGAATCTTCAGTGTACTTGTTCTTCAATACCCAAGAGGGTCTTTGTTTTTAATTACTGGGCTTTTGGGTGGATTCACAACTTTTTCTAGCTTTGGTTTAGATGCCTTTAAGCTATTGCACATAGAGGAATACAAAAAGTTTATTATTTATGTTGCATTAAGCAATATATTGGGAATCGCTTTGGTTATACTAGCACACAAAATCACAACCTTTCTGATTAAGTAATTTATGAGAAAAATGGGATCCATAGTCTTATCGATTTGTTTGACGTTAAATACTCTAGCAGACAAAATAATTATTCCTATGGATGCGTCTCAAAAAAATCATTTGAAAGCATATGGGATTGCTTATTGGGTACTAGAACAACAAGAAGAAGTAGAGTGGTTACTGAACTATAAGGGTGGTAGTTTCTTAATGAATGATTATGAGAATATTGAGAAAGAGTGCTTGTTAAGAGGTGTCTCTTTTTCAACAATGAGTGAATCTAGTGCGAATTCAATAAAAAACGATATTGCAAATCCATCTGTAAATGCCGAGGTTGTTAAATTATTGAAGGTTCCCAAAATTGCTGTATACTCACCTAAGACAGCTCAGCCATGGGATGATGCGGTGACTATGGTTTTAGAATATGCTGAAATTCCATATGATGTAGTTTTTGATGATGAGGTGTTATCAGATAAACTACCTCAATACAATTGGTTGCATTTGCATCATGAGGATTTCACGGGTCAGTTCGGTAAATTTTGGGCAAGTTATAGAAATGCACCCTGGTACATCAATCAGGTATCCGAGGCACAAGAAGTTGCTGAAAAATATGGTTTTTCAAAAGTGTCAGAACTCAAACTAGCAGTTTCTAAAAAGATAAGAGATTTTACAATGGGGGGTGGTTTTTTGTTTGCCATGTGCAGTGCACCTGATAGTTATGATATAGCTTTATCTGCTGAGGGAGTTGATATATGCGAGCGAATGTTTGATGGTGACCCAATTGGATCAAATGCTCAAGCAAAACTAAACTATGATAAATCTTTTGCCTTTAAAGACTTCAATATCGAGTTAAATCCCATGCGATACGAAATTAGTAATATTGACATAGACCCAAGAACGAGACAAGTGAAAGAATCAAATGATCTTTTTGCACTCATTGAGTTTAGTGCTAAATGGGATGTTATACCGACTATATTGACTCAAAATCACGAGCGGATTGTCAAATCTTTTATGGGTCAAACCACGGCATTTAAGAAGCAGTTTGTGAAAAGTTCTGTAGTAATTATGGGTGAGAACAAAAGCTTAGGGGAGGTAAAGTATCTGCATGGCACAATGGGCAAAGGGCAATTTACATTTTATGGGGGTCATGATCCGGAAGACTATCAGCACATGGTTGGCGAACCACCAACAGACTTATCTTTACATCCTAATTCTCCTGGTTATCGTTTGATACTAAATAATATTTTATTTCCCAGTGTTAAAAAGAAAAAGCAAAAAACATAGTTTATTGGCGATAGTCAATGGCTGCGAGATTTAACCTCAGACCCAATCGGAATAGTGTAGTCTGCTCATCAAAAATGATTGGATTTTTTTGATTTCTGATAAATAACCCTGCATCTGCAAACAGATTATGCCAAATCATATAACTCACGTCAATGGAAATTGTAGATAATGTGTTTTCAATACCTTGAAATAAAGTGACATTATTTTTATTTGATATATTTCTATTTCCTCGTGTGATGTCTCCACCAAAATTGGTAGTAACCTTGCTGGTATCAACACCTTGTTTTGAAAAGCTATAACGAGCATCGATAAATAATCGATTGGTGGGCTGATATCGAATTATCCCGATAATTTCTCTGAAGTTTGCACCCAAAGGATGTGCAAGTGATTGGTTATAATGTATCCAATTTTGTGATGGGGCATAATGAGAATAAACATATGGTCGAACTTGATTGATTTCTAATTGTGCATCTAGGTTATTGATTCCCCCTACGTCAATATATTTAAGTCCAGCTTGATAACCCCACTTATTAACCCATGAACTAGTAGCATTAAAGAATTCATCCTTAATAAATTCATCCAATACGAACTGACCATAAAATGAAAAACGGCTTAGGAAATTCCATTTCCAATCCATACCTAATAATACATTGTCACTGCTGTTTAAACCATGTTCAACAGCTCTGTAAAAAATTAGAGGGTTAAAATAATCCACTTCAAATCGGTCACTTTCAAGGCTATCTTGTCGATCAAAAATTACATTTTCCCATATACCAAGCGTGAGATTTTTACCAACGTTCAAGCTCAAGTGATGAAGGGCAGAATATTTTCTTTGTGTTGGAGCGTTTCCGTCAAATCCTTTTGAATCGGTATGCAATGAATACAGATTCATATAGTTGAATTTCCAAGCTTTGGTATTTAATTTTAGGAATGTGTTAGGTGCAGCATCATTTGATAAAATAAGTGAACGATAACCATTACCGATGAAATTCTTGTCATGTCCAAATTGGACGGTGATCTCCTCGATTGGAGAAAATGTGACGTGACCTGCTACGTTAAAAAAATCTCGACCGTTATCTTTAAAATTTTTTGCTAGAGTTGCACCTGTTACAGAGCCATTAGCATCGTATTTGTCATTCAAAAATTGAGGGAATCGGATTTGATTTTCAAGAGCATAAGAGTAAAACCCAACCTTGTTTCCGATATTACCTTTGAGTTCTAATCCTCTTGAATTTTGGTATAGTCTTGAGGTATCATTAGCCACAATAGCACCCGAAAAACCAATTACAGGATTTAATACAGCTTTGAAACGATCTTCATTAACCAAAAAGAATGAATTCTCTTGGGGGTAGATTTTTCTAAATTCTCGCTTAGTATCTAATGGGTCTTCAGAAAATGGAATATTATCTGTGATTAAGTAGTTTTTATTGAAGTTGTCTTGGTTTGATTTAGGTGTTAAGTTTTTTGCAAAACGAGCCACAGCATCTCTTCTAAATGGTTTTATATCCGAATAGAATTCTGTGGTTAGTTCATTGGATTTGATTTCATAGCGATCAGTGAGGTGATAATTAAAGAAACCTGAAGTAAGGGCAGATTGTCCAAACGAAAGAAATCCAAAAAGGCATAACAAACAACTTACAGTAATTCTCATGGGTTCAAAGGTAGGATACCAAATCAAAAATTTTCAACTATGAAAAAAAATCAAAGATTCTTATAATATCGTTCTCAGGATGTAAATTCGCCAAAGTGTCAGCTGAAGCTAAAATAAAAGCACTTACATCGGAGCTTAAAGAGCATAATTATAACTATTATGTACTAGCTCAACCTACCATATCTGATCGAGATTTTGATAGGAAAATGAAGGAGTTAGAGCTCTTAGAACAAGCTTACCCAATGTATGCTGATCCAAACAGTCCAACTAAACATGTGGGAGGTGAGATTACCAAAAACTTTAATTCGG
>Ga0213860_10001299_pt1 | contig 10122 bp, 7 predicted proteins | sample PICome_3_FD_160118 | JGI IMG/M metagenome (GOLD analysis project Ga0213860, IMG submission 160118) | Coastal seawater microbial communities near Pivers Island, North Carolina, United States - PICO550 | ecosystem: Environmental > Aquatic > Marine > Coastal | place: USA: North Carolina | collected...
CAGTACTATAGAAAAGACCCAGGATAAATTCAAAATATTGATCAAATGATAAAAAAGGCTCAATAACTTCATCACTATAATTTAAGAGAAAATTTAAAGCAGCAGGTATTAAAGCGTAATAAGAAAAAAATAATCCTAAACCAAATAGAATTACAGAACTTAGAAGCAGGGGTAAAATAGTTTTTGTTTCTCTTTCCGTTAAGCCCGGTAATAAAAATAGTATTAATTGCCCTACCGCAAAAGGACTACTTAATAAAATTCCAGTATAAAAAGAAATTTTTACAGTTGAAAAGAAAAAATCACCCGGTGATAATTGGAAAAATTTCACATTACTTACTGGAAGTTGTAAAATTTCAACTAATGTTTTTACCTCAAAAAATGCGGCGCAAGTTAAGAGTACGATAATCCAAAAAATGTGGAAACAACGTTGTCTTAATTCTTCTATATGTTCAGAAAAAGGTAACTCTAAGGTTAGAGTCTCATTATTTTTAAAATTAAAATCTGAATTTGTTACCATAAGTTTCGATTTTAAATTGTTAATATTAGATATTACTTAATAATATATAATATCTGAGTAATAAATCAAAATATATAGATAATTTTTAAAAATGAAAAAGCTTTTAGATATAAATCTAAAAGCTTTTCTAAATTATTTACGATAAGTAGCTTACTGCTTCTAATCGAGCTGTTGCTTTTTTTAGTTCCATTGAGGCATCTAATTTTGCTTTACTCGTTTCCGCAGCTTCAACCGCTAACGTTGCTTTTTCTAATTCTTTAGTAACTTCGTTTAATTCTAAAGTAATAAGTTCTTCAACATCGTTTACTAGAACAGTAACTCGATTTTGATCAATTTCAGCTAAGCCACCACATAAAATAATCGGTGTCCATTTTTCGTCTAGTTTAATTCTTAATAAACCAGTATCTAAAGCTGTAATTAATGAAGCGTGACCATCTAAAATACCAATTTGGCCTGTTAAACCTGGTAAGATTACTTCATCTGCTGTTGTAGAACAAATCACTCTATCTGGAGTTAGAACGCGAATGTTCATAGCCATATTTAATACTCCTTATTTTAGAGTTTCTGCTTTTGCAATAGCCTCATCGATATTACCTACAAGGTAAAAAGCTTGCTCAGGTAAATCATCTAATTCACCTTTTAATACCATAGTGAAACCTTTAATAGTATCTTCTAAACTTACATATTTACCAGGAGAACCTGTGAAAATTTCAGCTACGAAGAAAGGTTGTGATAAGAAACGTTCTACTTTACGAGCACGTGCTACAGTTAAACGATCTTCTTCAGATAATTCATCAATACCTAAAATTGCAATAATATCTTGTAATTCTTTGTAACGTTGTAATGTTTCTTTTACAGACTCAGCAATTTCGTAGTGAACCTCTGTTACAATACCTGGTTGTAACATAGTTGATGTAGAATCTAATGGATCTACGGCAGGATAAATACCTTTTGCAGCTAAGTTACGAGATAATACTGTTGTTGCATCTAAGTGAGCAAATGTTGTTGCAGGAGCTGGATCCGTTAAATCATCAGCCGGTACATATACAGCTTGAATAGATGTAATAGAACCTTGAGTTGTAGATGTAATACGCTCTTGTAATGCACCCATTTCTGTTGCTAATGTCGGTTGGTAACCTACAGCTGATGGCATACGACCTAATAGTGCAGATACTTCAGAACCAGCTTGTGTGAAACGGAAGATATTATCAATAAATAATAATACATCCTGTTTATTAACATCACGGAAGTATTCAGCCATTGTTAAAGCTGTTAAACCTACACGCATACGTGCCCCTGGAGGCTCATTCATTTGACCGTATACTAAGGCTACTTTTGATTCTGTGAAGTTTTTCTCGTTAATTACACCAGATTCTTTCATTTCTTCGTATAAATCGTTACCTTCACGAGTACGTTCACCTACACCACCAAATACTGATACACCACCGTGTGCTTTAGCAATATTATTAATTAATTCCATAATTAATACAGTTTTACCTACACCAGCACCACCGAATAAACCAATTTTACCACCACGACGGTATGGTGCTAATAAATCTACTACTTTAATACCAGTTTCAAAAATTGATGGTTTTGTTTCTAATTCAGTGAATGCAGGAGCATCACGGTGAATTGGTAAAGTTTCTTCATATGAAACATCACCTTGATTATCTACAGGTTCACCAATTACATTGAAAATTCGGCCTAAAGTTGTTGTACCAACTGGAACAGAGATTGGTGCACCTAAATCAATTGCTTCTGTACCACGTTTTAAACCATCAGTCGAACGCATTGATACAGCACGAACTTTGTTATCACCTAATAATTGTTGAACTTCTACAATTGTAGATTCATTTTCATCTAAAGCGATGCTAATTGCACTGTAGATTGGAGGTAAATTTCCTTCAGTAAATGCAATATCTAATACGGGACCAATAATTTGAGTAACGTAACCTTTATTTTTAGTTTCTACCATTTTTGCTTAACATATTTAAATATTTAAGAATAAATATACTTTCAGAATTTGATGTACTATTCAAAATAATAACAAACTTTAAATTTATTAACTACATAACATTGTACAACAAAATAGTTTGAATTATTGAATTAAATACGTTAAAACTTTAAACAAAAAAAATTGGCATATTCATTGCACGATATTAAAAATTTTAAAATCTTAATTCCGATCAAATTTTTTTTGAATTATTTGATACAAGAAAATTGAAGTCTGTCTTATCCAAAAATTCTTTCAATAATGTTTAAATTGATTCCAGTAAATGGTTGCATTTAAACATTATTATTTTTTATAAAATTGAAGCTTTATTTATTAATATGGCTTTCAAATTTTTCAAATCCTTTTTAAAGTAAAGAAATTATTTAATAAAAATTGTCTGAAGCAAGTCGACCTGTTGTTTTAAGCCAATTTTGTGCTTCAATATAATTATTCGGTGCTAATTTTATAGCTTGTCGCCAATATTCAGCTGCTTTGTCAAATAAACCTTTTGCAACTTCCAAATTTTGTTTTTTGGAAGCTTTGACACCTTGGTAATGATAAATAACGGCAATATTATTTAACGCTTGAGGAAGATTTAAATTTAATTCTAATGCTTGATGGTAATATTCAAGGGCTTGTACATATTCACCATTACTCGAATAAATTAAACCAATATTATACAAAATGTAGCTCCGATCATACGGATCTTCTTCTAATTGTAAAGCTTCATAGTAATTTTCTAAAGCTTCAGCGTATTCACCTTCAGATTGCGCTGACATTCCATCACGGTAGTAAAAAAAAGCTTGCTTTTCTTGTTTACTTGCCGGCAAAATTTTTAAAAGGATATCAGCAACAATAGTAAATGTTTTATCAATAAAATTATCGTTTCGTTGACTACGACCCATTTGCTATTCCTTAGAATATAAATAAATAAATTAATATTAACAAATATTATAAAGTGAAAGTTATTATATTAAACGATTGTTTTTATTAAATTTAATATAATAACTCAAAATAAATTATACAGAATTTGATGCTACAAATGGTAATAGTGATAATACTCGTGCTCTTTTAATAGCTTTAGCTAATTGACGTTGTTGTTGAACAGTTACACCTGTTGCACGGCGTGGAAGTATTTTTCCTTGTTCTGTAATAAATAATTTTAATAAATCAATATCTTTGTAATCGATTTTTTGATTTAAACCAATTGGTGATTGTCTTTGCTTTTGTGATAACATAATTTATTTGATTTCTTTATGTATAGTTGATGAATTGCAATGTGAACAGTATTTTTTTAATTCTAATCGTTCAGGAGTATTTCGACGATTCTTTTCAGTTGTATATCTTGATACACCTGCAGAACGTTTATTTTCATTTGAACGACATTCTGTACATTCTAATGTAATTAGAATGCGCGTGCCTTTATTTTTTGCCATATAAATTTCTAGAAAAGAATGATTTTTTATTAATATTTTGCCTAAAAACGGTAATCTTATCAAGCTTTTAAAAAAATTAAATTTTTATTACAAAAAACTTAAAAAATGTACTTAAATCTAGTATATTTCACTAATCTAAGATATTATTAATCCGTAAATGACATTATTTTAAATCAAAACATTAAAAAACTCGATAATATTTTTATGGCTAATAATAAATCAGCATTAAAACGGATACGAATTAGTGAAAGAAATCGTTTGCAGAATAAATTTTATAAAAGTTCGGTTCGAACATTAATAAAAATGTTTTTTAAACGATTAGATGAATATAAAATTTCGGGCGATCCTGCAGATAAAGTAAAAGCACAAATCATTTTAAGTTCACTTTATAGCTTAATTGATAAAGGTTCGAAGAAAAATATTTTTCATAAAAATACCGCGGCTCGTAAAAAATCCCAATTAGCATTAAAGCTAAAAATGTGTTAATAATCGAAGACTAATCAATCAAATTACTGAATTCAAAAGGTAATTTGATTAATTGGTTTTAAGACAATTTAAAATAAATAACCTTGATTTTCATAAAATATGACATAAATTTTTAAAAACAAAACTTATGAAAAAATACATGAATTATGTAACCGCTTTACCAGATTTCATTGAAATGCAACGGGTAAGTTTTTGTTGGTTTATATCACAAGGCTTAACGGATGAACTTTCAAATTTTTCTTCCGTTTTAGATTTTAGTGGAAATATTGAGTATGTTTTCTTCGGTCAAGAATACAAATTAGTTAAACCAATATATAACGCTTCCAGTGCAAAACGGTATACTGCAAATTATGTTGCACAATTAATTATACCGATTGAAATGCGAAATAAGCGTACCAACACCATGATGCGGCAGGCACGATTACCAATTGCTAATTTGCCATTAATGACAACAACAGCAACATTTATTATAAATGGATGTGAAAGAATTATTGTAAGCCAAGTAATTAGAAGTCCTGGTGTTTATTTTGACAAAAATAAAAAGCAGAAAAGACGAAAATTAAATAAACTAATCCTTTCAAACGATTTTCACAAAATTCGCCCTTTTACCCAAACCTCTTTTGGTCTATTGAAAAGTCCTAATATCTTATCTTTATCACCAATTGTTAAAACTTCCAATTTTATACAAAAATCCAATGAATTAAAAGACATTACAAATACCTTAAACATTATTCAATTTTTTAAAATTTATAGTATTGTCTCACAAACAGTTGATATTAAAGTAAAAGCAAAACGAATTAAAAAATTTTTAAAATTACTTGCTAATTATAAAAACCAAATAATTACTGAAAATAAGTTAGGCAATCAACAAGAATTAGAAATTTTAAATTATTTTAACAATCTTTTAAAATCAATTATTAAGTATCAAATTTTACAGGCTCTTATTTATCAAAAAAAAGAGAACGTTACAAAAGATAGTGAAAATCCCCTAGAATCAATTTCTCACAATAAAATTAAAAAACTTAATATTTTATTAAATAAAAATTCATTACAATTTCCACAATTAAATCAACTATATAACGAAGAAATTTTAGAAAAATTTTTACCAAAATCAAAACCATTATACGATTTGTATCAATCAGAAATTGATCGCAAAAATTTAAATTTATGGATTCAAAAAACTGATAAATATAACCAAATTATTCAAAAATCTCAAAGAAAGAGCCAAGAAATTTTTAAAAATACGAATCTTTTAATTTTTCATGACATGATTGAAAAATTAGACTTCATGGCAAATCTTTCATTTTTAAAAATTCAATTAAATCAGAATATTCAAAAAGCTCGAACTATAGTAACTATTTTTGAAGAAAGTAAAAATTTAAAATCTGTAATCCATTATCCCTTAATTAAAAATTATCGACGAAGTGATATTATTAAAAATAAAGATTACTTTGAAAAAAAAGATATTTATAAAGATAAATATGAAAACAAAGATTTATATACAGCTACATTAATCCCTGAATATGGTTCATGGATTCGATTTGGGTTTTTACGTGATAAAAAAATTGATGTATATAAATATCCTATTACTAATCGATTTGAAGATGATATTGTTATTCAAATAGATAAAATAACCAAAAAACCTGTAATTCATTTGCTTCGGGAGATGGGATTGAAAGATCTAGAAATTGCTAAAAATTTAGATCACTCAGATTTTTTCTTTTTTGATTCACCGTTCTTAACAACATCTGTAAATTCAAATAATCCTCTTTTACGATTTAATATTGATGAATCATATAAAAATATTTCGGAATTTTCCAGAATCTTCGATTCACGTTATTATCGTTTAGGAAAAATAGGGCGACATAAACTAAATCAAAAATTGAATTTAAAAATTTCAAATCAATTAGCGACAATTACTTATGATGATGTTTTTGCAATTATTGATTATTTGATTACATTATCTATCACAAAAACGGCTGGAGATGATATTGATCATCTAAAAAACCGTCGGGTTCGATCTGTTGGAGAATTATTACAGCAATTATTTAGAATTGGATTCCAACGATTATCACGAAAAATTTTAAGTCAAGTTTATAAAGCTGAATCACCTTTAATTTTAAGTTCCAATGTAATTTCAGCAACTGTTAAAGAATTTTTCGGCTCTAGTCAATTATCACAGTATATGGATCAAACAAATCCATTAGCTTCTCTAACACATAAACGCCGAATTAGTGGATTAGGTCCTGGAGGTTTTGATCGGGACCGTATTAGTTTTACAGTTCGAGATATTCATCCAAGTCATTATGGTCGTATTTGTCCGATTGAAACTCCTGAAGGTCAAAATGTAGGCTTAATTGCCTCTTTAACAACTTGTGCTCGAGTAAACGAATCGGGTTTTTTAGAAACTCCGTTTTGGCGTGTGATTAATGGGAAGGTTTTAAAAACCGGTAAACCTATTTATTTAACAGCTGATATTGAAGATTTCTATAAAATTGCTCCAGCTGATATTTCAACTAATGAAGAAAATTATTTAACAAAAAGTTCGATTCCTGTTCGATATAAACAAGATTTTATCACTGTAAGTCCTTCAGAAGTAGATTTTATTGCTATATCAACAGTACAAGTAGTATCAGCGGCTGCGTCTTTAATTCCATTTTTTGAACATGATGATGCCAACCGTGCTCTAATGGGATCAAATATGCAAAGACAATCTGTCCCATTATTAATTCCTCAACGCCCAATTATTGGAACTGGGTTAGAAAATCAAATAGCAGCTGATTCCGGAATGACAATCAATGCAATTAAATCTGGAACCGTTGATTTTGTTAGTTCTAAAAAAATTATCATAACTGAAAAATCTGGTCGTAAATCTGAATATAGATTGCAGAAATACCAGCGTTCTAATCAAGAAACGTGTATAAATCAAAGACCTATTGTTTGGAAAGGAGAAAATGTTGAATCAGGTCAAGTATTAGCGGATGGACCAAGTATTAGTGGTGGTGAATTAGCTTTAGGACAGAACGTTACTGTCGCTTATATGCCATGGGAAGGCTATAATTTTGAAGATGCTATTTTAATTAATGAAAGATTAGTTTATGATGACGTTTTTACTTCAATTCATATTGAACGCTATGAAATTGAAATTGGGGTAACAAATGAAGGTCGGGAACAGACAACAAAACATATTCCGAATATTAATCCTGCAGAAGTTCAATCATTAAATGAAGATGGAATTGTTTCAATTGGAACATTTGTTAAATCGGGTGATATTTTAGTTGGTAAAGTTACACCAAAAGATGATTCAGAACAATTACCTGAGGCAAAATTATTACGAGCTATTTTTGGTGCAAAAGCAAAAGGAGTTCGAGATAGTTCTTTTAGAATGCCAAGTGGAGAATATGGTCGTGTAATTCGAACAATTATATTTAGACGAAAAAATAAATTAGCTTATGAATTTGAAAAAATTCAAGTTTTTATTGCACAAATAAGAAAAATTCAAGTTGGAGACAAAATTGCCGGTCGTCATGGAAATAAAGGGATTATTTCACGAATTTTACCACGACAAGATATGCCATTTTTACCGGACGGAACACCTATAGATATTATTCTAAATCCATTAGGCGTACCATCTAGAATGAATGTTGGACAATTATACGAATGTTTACTTGGATTAGCAGGTCAAAAATTAAATAGACGATTTAAAATCCTTCCGTTTGATGAACTTTATGGGCAAGAAGTTTCCCGAATTCTAATCAATAAAAAATTAAGAGAAGCTTCTATTGAAAATAATGAAGCTTGGTTATTTAATCCCTATTCACCTGGAAAAATGATTTTAGTTGATGGACGGACAGGAAAAGAATTTGATAATCCAATTACCGTTGGTAATGCGTATATGCTAAAACTTATTCATTTAGTTGATGATAAAATGCATGCCCGCGCAACCGGACCATATTCATTAGTAACACAACAACCTTTAGGTGGTAAAGCTCAACATGGTGGTCAACGGTTTGGAGAAATGGAAGTTTGGGCTTTAGAAGGATTTGGTGCTGCTTATACATTAAAAGAACTTTTGACAATTAAATCAGATGATATGCAAGGCCGAAATGACACGCTAAATGCAATCGTTAAGGGTCAACCAATTCCTACTTCAGGTATCCCAGAATCCTTTAAAGTCTTATTACAAGAATTAAGATCGATTGGTTTAGATATTAGCACATATAGATTGGAAAACTTTAGTGCCAATAAAACATGTGAAATTGAAGTCAATTTAATGGAAAATTATGATCCAATGACTAAAACGTTTCCGCCGGCATCAAATATAAATAATATTTTATTTTAATATAAAAAATGGTACGATTTGAAAAAGAATTTGATTATATTAAGATTAAATTAGCTTCTCCCACTCGAATAAAACAATGGGGACAAAGAATACTCCCAAATGGACAAATTATTGGTGAAGTTCAAAAATCTGAAACAATCAACTACCGAACGTTTAAACCCGAAATGGATGGACTGTTTTGTGAACGAATTTTTGGGCCTAATAAAAACTTAGAATGTGCATGTGGAAAATATAAACGTGTACGATATGAAGGTCTAATTTGTGATCGATGCGGTGTTGAATTAACCGAATCACGAGTTCGACGTCATAGAATGGGTCATATTAATTTAGTTTATCCTGTTACACATATTTGGTACGTGAACAGTCGACCAAATTATATGGCTTTATTACTTGAAGTTGAACAATGTGAAAAAAAGATTGATACAGGAATCCCTGTTCAGGAAAAAGATAACGATAAAAAACCAAAACCCTTAAAATCGGGCCAAATAAATGCAATGGATGAACGGATTCTACGTATAAAATTAGCATCATTAGCTTATTTTATTGCAGATGATGAAATTAGTTTTTATGCATTACATTGGGATTTTCAATTATATCGAAGAAGCCGACGTTTAGGTTTTACTGGTTATCCTCGTAAACCAGAACCAAAACCAAAAAAATTATTAACTCAATATAATACACCCAAATATTTAGTTCGAACAACACCTAATTATTTAATTGGTACAGTAATTATTAAAAAAGAATTAGAAAAATTAAATTTAAACTATGAAATAAACGATACAAGAAGCTTTATTCATTATTGCAGCCGTGTTCTTGCAAAAGATCAACCTTATTATCAGAGTTCGCAATGGTATAGAAAGTGGGAACAACATCGGATTTATAAGTTACGCGATCAAGCTATTAAACGAATTCGAATTTTAGAAAATTTATTAGCAACAGGCTCTAATCCAGCCTGGATGATTTTATCAATTTTACCGGTCTTACCACCTGCTTTACGACCTATGATTCAATTAGAGGGTGGACGATTTGCGACATCTGATTTAAACGAACTTTATCGACGTATTATTACAAGAAATAATCGATTACTTCGACTGTTAGAAATTGATGCTCCACAGTTGATTATTCGAAACGAAAAACGAATGCTCCAAGAAGCGGTTGATACTTTAATTGATAATGGAAAACGAGGTAAAGTTGCCTTAAGTGCAAATAACCGACCATTAAAATCTTTATCAGACATTATTAAGGGTAAACATGGGCGATTCCGTCAAAATTTATTAGGTAAACGTGTAGATTACTCTGGTCGTTCCGTAATTGTAGTAGGGCCAAGTTTAAAATTGAATCAATGTGG
>Ga0213860_10001300_pt1 | contig 10117 bp, 18 predicted proteins | sample PICome_3_FD_160118 | JGI IMG/M metagenome (GOLD analysis project Ga0213860, IMG submission 160118) | Coastal seawater microbial communities near Pivers Island, North Carolina, United States - PICO550 | ecosystem: Environmental > Aquatic > Marine > Coastal | place: USA: North Carolina...
AAGAAATGGGATTCAAAGCAAATGAATCTTTATCAGGTAAAATCATTATTAGAGAATCATTAGAGCCATTTAGCAAAAATGATCCAGACAGAGATTATAAATACGCAGGTGATACAGGTATCATATGCTGTGTTGATGGTCAACCTATTTATAGGAAAACATTCTTTGTACCTAACGTAGATGCAGAGGATGTACTTATTGCTCATACTAATGGTGCTGATATTAGAGAAGCTAATGGTACAGCCACAGCTACTAAAATGACAGCAACAACAGCTGAAGCTTTTGGAATCAACGTTGATGAGACAAATGAAGATGAAGATGTTAGTGATGTAGTAGAAGATAAAGTTGAAGAAGAGGTTTTAGAAGAAGAAACCTTTGAACTTTAATAAATTTTTCTGAAGAATGCAGTGGTAGAGAGTGAATTAAGTAGCTCTCTACCCTCATTTTTATTACACAATTACTAAATAACTAATATCTAAAATAAACAGTATGCTATCTCATGAACAAATCCAAAAATTAAAACTTAATGAACAAGAACTAATATTAAGCAAACGTATTGAGCGTTATCAATACTTAGGGTTATTAACTGAATATCAGTTACACCCACCGTCAGTAATCAATTCTTTTGAATACAGTAAACTAAATCCGTATCAACATTTTTTGTTTAAACGTGTGTTACATGGTCTAAATGTCTATAAACCTGAAGAAGTTAAAAAGCTTCATTGGGATAAAAAACGTAGAATATCTAGAGTATGGAAACGTGGGCAAAGAGAAATCAATGCTTGGAAACAAACACTTTGCAATAAGAAAATAAATGCGTATCTTAGTAAAACGTTTACACACAGCCCTTTAGCACAATATATTGCAAGTATACCTGCAGATGAAGTGTTAGAAGACTACAAAAACACGTTTACATTCAGAGACCTTGGTATAACATATGAAGATGTAGTTTTAAAGTTTATGTCTTTAGGGTTACTACCAAGAAACTTTTTTACAATTAAACCAAATGAGTATCAAAAAAGTCTCAAATAAAATGTCTAAAATAAATGCTGCCTATACTAAAAAGCGTAGGCAGTATTTACAAGACAATCCTATCTGTCATGCAAAAATACATAACTGTACTTTGCATGCTACAGATGTTCATCATAAACATGGCCGTGGTGTATACCACTTAGAAACATCTACATGGTTACCAGTTTGTAGAAACTGTCACATGTGGATAGAAGAACATCCAGCTGAATCCTTTGAATTAGGATTCTCAGGCTCAAGATCATAACTTTATGGTCCCATAGCTCAACTGGATAGAGCAACAGCCTTCTAAGCTGTAGGTTCTAGGTTCAAATCCTAGTGGGATCACAATGGCCGGATGATGGAATTGGTAGACATGACAGACTTAAAATCTGTTGAGCAGTATTGCTCGTGTGGGTTCAAGTCCCACTCCGGCTACCAGCACTCTTAGCTCAGTTGGTCAGAGCAACTGACTCATAATCAGTAGGTCACAGGTTCAAGCCCTGTAGGGTGCACCTTATTTAAAATATTAACAAGATGAAAAAAAAATTTAATTGGACAGCATTAGCGGCATGGTCTGCTATAGTGTTCATATCAATGTGGTTATGCAAACAATTCATAAGACTCCTGTTTTGAACAACAGGGAAATAGTTCAGGCAGATGCTTTAGCAATTGCTATAAAAAACAAGAGATGTGGTTTAGGTATATCTATGGGTGTTGGTAAGACACGTATAGCTATTCAACATCTGTGTAAGCTTTATGATCCTTTTATAAGAGCTTTAGTTGTTGTACCCAAATGGTCTGTTAAAGATTCATGGACACAAGAACTAGAGTTAATGAATAAATTAGAACTCCTTGATCATATAGAGTTTACAACATATATATCTTTAAAAAAGAAAGATCCTAATGACTATGACATAATCTATCTAGATGAATGTCACTCATTAAAGTATTCACATCAGGTATTCTTAGGTCCTTATGTAGGCAGAATACTTGGTATGACGGGTACACCACCAAAAGATAAAAAATCAGAGAAAGGTGAGATGGTACAAAAGTATTGTCCTATTAAATACCTTTTTGATGTGGATAAAGCTACTGACTCAAATATATTAAATGACTATAAGATTATAGTACATGAGTTAGAGCTATCTAAACTACCAACAGTAAAGAAAAAGACTAAGAATGGTGGTTTTTGGTGGACATCAGAACAAAAGGATTATAACTATATTAATTCAAGACTGGCTGATGCACAGACTCAAAAGCAAATACAGTTTGCTAGGATTATGCGCATGAGAGCCTTGATGGATTATACAAGTAAAGAGAGCTATGTCAAAGGTATGCTTAAAAACATTGATACTAAATGTATTGTGTTTGCTAATACCCAAAAACAAGCAGACAGAATATGTAAATATAGTTATCATTCTAAAAATCCTAAATCAGAGGATAATTTAGAATTGTTCTCTGATGGGAGGATTAATCAATTATCATGTGTGTTACAATTATCAGAAGGTGTTACAATTCCAAAGTTAAAATCAGGAATTATTATGCATGCATATGGTAATGAGCGTAAGACAGCACAAAGAATTGGTAGATTACTAAGACTTAACCCTACAGAAACAGCAGTATGTCATATACTATGTTACAAAGGGACTCAAGATGTTAACTGGGTAAGTAAAGCCTTAAAATCTTTTGATAAGAATAAAGTAACCTACTATAATCCATTAAAAAGATGAAAACATTATTAATAACTTCATTGCTTATGCTCCTATTTTGGAGCCAAGCAAAGCTAAATTCAAAAAGATGATAAAATTATTTAAAATGATGAACCTATATGGTGTCATAAGAGTACTTAAGAATCCAGAATACTATCACGCTAAGTGGGATGGTAAATCTACAAAGAGATATTAGTCATGGGAAAGATGAAAGAAATATTTATGGAAATGGTTGAACGTGAGTATAACGGAGACCATGATGCATATATTCAAGACATGGCAAGACAATCTTGTGAAGAGTTTATACATGATGAAGAGGAATATTGTAATAACTGTGATAGATCAGTTATGATGCGCAATGAAGACTCTGCTATATGTGAGGCTTGTGGACAAGAGTATGTCTATGTAGATGGCGTAAAAAGATTTAGGTGATGATTTGGGATTATAATCATGAGGATCTAATTATAGAATTTCACTATGATTATGAACCGGGAGAGCCTATGGTATGGTCTTATCCTAATGGTGACCCAGGTCATCCAGGATCAGATCCAGAAGTTAAATTATATAAAGCCATGCTAGTTTTATCTGATATTAATGGTCAAAGAATAAAAGTAAATGTATGGCCTTTATTGCAGCATATGTATGATTTAGATACAGATGATGTAGAGAAAGAAATACTAGAATATCATGAATCAGAATAGAGAAACAAGAATAGTTAATGGAAAAACCTATATATTTACCAATGGAAGATGGGTAATTGACACATCCAAAGTTGAATTAGATCCACATGACCCAGATTATAGTTGGGATTGGGATCTAGAAAACAAAAGGTAATGAAAGAACAACTAATTGAAGTAGTTAATTTGTTAGAAAAAGTAGAGACATTTCCAGGCACTTCACAGAGGAGCTTGGATGTGGCTATACTTATAATTGAAAAAATAATAAAAGATGAAACACTGGATTAATGAGGGTAAAGAAATCCTCAAAAAATGGGACTATAGTAAGTCTCAAGGTAGATCACCTGAGCAGGTAGAACGCAACTATAAAGTAATGGAATACACATTGCTTAGTGCATTTCTTGCATGGGTTGGTTATGTCATCTACGTTGTTATAAAGTTCTGGTAATATGAAAGACCAGTTATTTGTAGAAGGTAGAATAAAAGATGGAAAGTTACATTTCCCTATAAAAGCATTTCAGATAAAATTTGATAACTTCTTTAAACAGCATGAAGATGGTGCAAGAGTAGAGATATTTATTGGAGTGCAAGACGGTAAAGGTAGTAATCCTCAGTTAGCTAGAATACACGCAATGATACGTGAGATAGCTAATGAACTTGGTTATACCTTTGAAGAAGTTAAATTACAAGTAAAAAGAAGAGCAGGCTTATGTTTTAATAAGAATAACGTAGAGCACTGTAAATCTTTTGCTAAATGTGATAAAGAAGAATTAAACCTGGCTATTCAAGCAGCTATGGAAATAGGAGACTTTAGTGGTATGCAACTAAGGTGATGGTGGATTATCACTACGGTGTGTCATCAATAGAAATATAACAGCTATAACTAATAATATATTGATCACTTCAGAATCAGCTATCATTTAACTACGTTTAGCTTTGAAGAAAGCTCACTTAGTTTAGAGTTGATGTCTTGACCTTTGGCAAGCATTTTACCTAATTCAGCAATATCTTGTTCAGTAGCATCTGTTTTAGTTTCTATTTCAAGACCTTGTTCTTTAGCTAAATATTTCATCTGTTGAACAAGAGACCATAAACAATAAACATCTTGTTCCCATTCATCTAATTTAGGGCCGTCTTTGGCTGCCTTAACTTGTTCCTCTTGAGGTAGATCCTTTAATTTTTGATCTAGCTCTTGAATAGCAACAAATTTTTTGAATGTATCACCAACAGTTTCAATTTTATCCTCAGATAATATCCAATTACTTAGAATTTTTTGGATAGCAGGAATGTAAACAGTTGAGCATGAGATACCTGTAATTACTTTACTAAAGTCATAGGTATTAAATGTTTGTAGTCTTTTTTCTTCACTCATAATTAATTAATTTATAAATCAAAGATACAATAATATATGGAAAATGTACAAGTTGACATCACAAATTTACGTGAGTCACTAAATAATAAGCTATTAGAAAGTGGATGGGAGCGCATGCTTTCACCATTTGTAAATGGATTAGAGTTTGATATAATAATGCAAACTTTAGTTAATAATGTAAACCATGGTAGAAGATTTACTCCAAAATTTAAAGATGTCTTTAATGCATTCTATGAATGTCCATATGATGATGTTAAAGTTGTTATAGTAGGTCAAGATCCATATCCACAATTAGGATCAGCAGATGGTTTAGCATTTAGTTGTAGTAAAAAAGGTAAAGCTGAAAAGTCTTTACAGTACATACTAAAACAAACCATAGGTGATTATACTGACACAGGAAGAGTTATGTATACACCAGAAGAATGTGATCTAAGACGTTGGGCTAATCAGGGCGTGCTGTTACTTAATACAGCATTTACTGTAGAGATCAACAAAATTGGTTCTCATTATCATATATGGAAACCATTCACAACATATTTGTTTGACAATTTAAATAAACATAAAAAAGATACAGTATTCATACTGATGGGTAAAAAAGCAGAAGAGTGGCAAACACTAATACCTAACTGTAAAATACTTAAATGTTCACACCCTGCATCTGCAGCTTATAGAGGCGGAGAATGGGATTGTAATGACGTTTTTAATAAAGCCAATGAAGAGTTAGAAAAGCAAGGAAAATCTTGTATAACTTGGTAAAATTTAGTATCTTTATAAACCCAAAAAAACCAACATAAATGTCTAATAACCAACAAGATATGGACATAAAGAAGTTCAAAAAGACTTTCTTTAATAAGCACAATGTAGAGGTATATGTATTCACTCCAGTAGAGGATGAGTACATATTGTCTCTGCAGAAAATAGATAAGTGTGCAACTAATGCATTTATAAAAAATAACCCTAGTTATAAATGGATTAAGTCTATGGCCTCAAGAAACAGACGTAGAGAATTTCAGGTATACTATCAAAGTATGTCTCATATTGCTCACATAGCAGGTCACACAAAAACTAAGATAGGGAAGAAATTAGGTAAGAATCATGCATCTATAATAAATGCAGTTAGAAGTGTAGAAAACGGCTTCTATGCTAAAGATAGAAATATGATTCATGCTTATCAACAAATATTAAAAGAGATAATAGAACATGTGGGAACTATTCCAGAAAATATTAAAAGAAAAATTGACTCCCAACCAAACTCTCATCTTGTTTGGGATGAAAAACAAGATAGCGTTACCACTGTCTAAGCAAGAAGACAAGGATGCATTAGTAAACCTTGGTTATTTAAACTTAGAAGATGACGTATATAAACTAACACCAGAAGCAAAAATGTTTATGGTGAAACTAGATAATTATTTTATAAAAGCTAAGAAGAAAACTGATATACAACTTATGGGTAAGAATCATGTAGATAGAATAAATGCTTATAGAGAAATATTTCCTGCTAAAAAGCTACCAAGCGGTAAGCCAGCAAGAAATAATGTAAAAGCTCTTGGAGAGGCATTTAGATGGTTCTTTGAAACATATGATTACACATGGGATGATATAGTTAAAGCTACTAGAATGTATGTAAATGAATATAGAGATGCTGATTATTTGTATATGCAAACAAGTCAGTACTTTATATGTAAACAAGACAAACATAGAGTAAAGCATTCAACATTAGCTGATTACTGTGATATGATACTGGAAGGTATTAACACAGAGGATGAACACTTTAAAGAAAACGTTGTATGAAAAAATCATCAGATGCTTGGGTTGGGCAGTATGCAGCCTTTAATGAGGCTCTTAAATATATGTTTAAAAGATCTACCGGTGAGGAAAAATCTATATATACACCCTGGCCTAAGTTTAATGACGCAACAACTGATGGTTTAGAATGGAATACATTGACTGTTATTGGTGGTAGACCTGGCTCAGGTAAAACACTTATAAAAGATCAAATAATTAGAGAATCATTTATATTAAATCCTAATGATAAATTTAGAGTATTAGAATTTCAATTTGAGATGGTAGGTAGAACCTCAGCCATCAGAGAATTTAGTTCTATAACAGGTAAAACTTATAAAGAGTTATGTAGTGCAGGATCTATATTACGTAATGAAACATTAAATGCATGTCATCAGTATGCAAAGGAAAGGGTAAAGTATCCAGTTGATATTATATCCACACCTATGACTGTAAATCAAATGCGTGAGCAAATTGATAGATATATGACAGCACATAAAGGTATCAATACAATAATTACATTAGATCATAGCATGCTAGTTAAAAGAGCACCATATCAAAATAGCACATTAGATATGTTATTTGAGCTTGGTGAGTTCTTTACTCAATGTAAGAGAGACTATCCTTGTTTGTTTATATGCCTATCACAATTGAATAGGAATATAGATAACCCGGATAGAGCTATAGATGGTAAGTATGGTAACTATATTCTTGAGTCAGATATATTTGGCTCAGATGCAATGCTACAGCATGCTGATACTTTAATAGGTATTAACAGGCCAGCAAAGCAGAAGATTAGATACTATGGTCCAGACAGATATATAATAGAAAATGATAGAACTTTAGTTCTTCACTTCTTAAAAGCCAGAAATGGTGATGCACGCATGTCATTCTTTAAAGCAAAGTTTGAGCAAATGCAAATAGAAGAAATGCCTACACCCGGCCAACAAGAAAGAAGATGATAAATACAAAGAATATAAATAGAGAAATTATGGGACTAACTCCAGCAGAACGTAAACAGAAAGTTGCAAAACTTAGAGAAGAGCATGAAGATTACTTTCAGACAGAAGGTAAAATAAATGCACTATATATACCTAAGATGGCTTACAGGCCTACAGGTAAAGATGAGTTACATGTTAGTTTCTTTCCAAGTGAAATGGAAAAGGAACAAGATATTTACACAGAATTTGTAAGTATTGATTATGACTCAGAAGATCCTAAAAGGACATTATATTTGCACAAACACAATCCTCATTGGAAGGAGGAGTATGAGCTTATTACATCTAGCTCAGGGTTTGTAAGACATATAATTCCTGTTAGTGAACTTAAAGTTATCAATGATGTAACAAGCAGAGGGTCAACAGATGCACCTGCTATCATTGATTTTGCTAATCCAGATTTACCAAATCCAGATGATCAAAAGATTGAAGATCCTTTGGTAGCTAAGCTAGAAGAAATCAATCAAACGTTAAAACAATTAAATCAAACATTAAGTAAATTAATTAAGTAATGGCACAAAGCGTATTAGTAATTGCTGATTCAGGTACAGGAAAGTCAACCTCAATCAGAACATTAGATCCTAAAGAGACTTTCATTATAAATATTGCTAACAAACCTTTACCGTTTAAAGGATACAAAAGCAAATACACTCAAATTAGCAAAGAAAATCCTAAAGGTAATTTAACCTCAGCATCAAGCGCTGCAGGAATTATCAAGGCAATGAAACATGTTAATGATAAGATGACAGACATCAAAACAATTGTTGTTGATGACTGGCAGTATATGAGTTCTTTTGAGTATTTTGATAGAGCTAATGAAAAAGGTTATGATAAGTTTACTCAGATTGCATCCAACTTAGCAATGGTTGCAAAGCTTCCAAAAGATCTGAGAGATGACTTAACTGTAATCTTTTTAACTCATTCAGAAGATTCAACTGATATTAATGGGAATAGAAAAATTAAAGCTAAAACTATTGGCAAAATGATTGACAATGCTTTAACTTTAGAAGGACTGTTCTCTATTGTATTGTTTGGTAAAGTAAATAAAAATGATGATGGTGAACTTGAATATGGTTTTGAAACACAAAACAATGGAGAGAACACATGTAAATCACCTATGGGTATGTTTGAGGAATTTTTTATTCCAAATGACTTACAACTAGTAAAAGATTGTATTGAAGAATACAATAAGTAAAATTAATAATTATTAAAAAAGTAAATTATGTTAAGTACTAAAGACATGTCTGCCGGTAATGGCGGAACAAAACCAGTAATTGGAACAGGTAATCACAAAGTTAAAATTAACTCTATTACCTTTGATCAAACACCATATGATGCAGATGCATATAATATTACACTGCACATAGAGTCTGAGCCTGTAGAAGGTGAGTTTAATGGCTTCTTAAAAGACATGAACAATCCTAATGGCCCACGTTATGAAGGTCAAGTAGGTAGAGTTAGATTCTCACCATATCCATATAAAGATGCTACTTTATCTAATGGTAATGAGATTAGCCGTGATACTGAAGTTCTAAAAGCTATGGTATTTCTTGCTGAAGTTGTAGGAAAAAGAGATGAGCTAGATGCTATTGAAGCTAATACTATTGAAGACTTTATGATTAAGGCTGCAAAAGTATGTTCTAACACTGGTTACATCAACGCATGCTTAGGTGCACGTGAGTGGGAAAACAAAGAAGGTTATGTAAATAATGATTTGTTTTTACCTAAAAGAAGTAGAGCTGGTGTGCCATTAGAAGCACTAGATACAGAGAACTCTAATCTTATTACATTTGACAGAAATGATACTAATCACTTCCGTCCTATGGTTAAGAAAGAAGCTGCTGCAACAACTAGCTTTGAGCCAGTTGGAACAACAGGAGATGACTTTGATTTATAATACAAACCAAAAGAGTGGGCTCAGTGTAATGCTGGGCCCATTTCTTTTTCTTACATTTGCCTTATGTTTAGCACTAAGAACTTTGTAATAGAAGGTTCAGATGTTCCAAGCACATGGGTATTTCAATACTATTTAGACCTACCAGAAAGACTAACAGGTCAGGATATAAAGATTAAATCTATCTTTAATCCTAATGAGAGAACACCAAGCTTTTGCATATATGTAGATAAGTCTATAATGCAGTACAAGTTTAAAGATTTCTCTACCGGTAAGAGTGGCGCTAAAGTTGATTTAGTTAAGTATGTACTTAACCTCAGCTTTTCTGAAGCCATGAGAAGAATGGTAAATGATTACAATAAGTTTGTAAGAACATCTGACTATATAGAAGACACTAATTTCATCCCGCAATCTAGATGGGAAATTGATTTTATAAAAGTTAGGAGTTGGACAACAGATGATAAAGACTATTGGTTATCATATAGAATAGGTAAAACAATACTTGATGCCTATAATGTAAAACCAATAGAATATTATAATCTGGTAAAACAAGAATCAAATGAATTAAAAAAGCTGAAAATAGGTAGTAAGTTTTGCTATGGTTACTTTGACAAGAATGGTGATGTATATAAAATATACCAGCCTCATAGTAAAAAGCATAAGTTTTTTAAAGC
>Ga0213860_10001304_pt1 | contig 10104 bp, 6 predicted proteins | sample PICome_3_FD_160118 | JGI IMG/M metagenome (GOLD analysis project Ga0213860, IMG submission 160118) | Coastal seawater microbial communities near Pivers Island, North Carolina, United States - PICO550 | ecosystem: Environmental > Aquatic > Marine > Coastal | place: USA: North Carolina | collected...
TTGGTTTAGATTATATAAATTCTTTAAGACCTGTAGATTATCAGTTTAAACAGGATATAGCAGACGAATTTTTTGGCGATGATGATTCATTTGCAAAAACTGAATATCTAAAACCAAAACACGGATTTATAGCACAAGAAGTTCAAACTGCTACTTTTGAAAATCACTCATCTAATAACGCTTTTGGTGGTCTTGGAATAAGAGAAGCTAAAGAAGAAGATTCATTAGAAAATATTTTAAACCTAGATATGAATATGTTTATTGGACCATTAGTGAAAGCAGTTCAGCAATTATCAGCTAAGATAGATGTATTAGAAGCAAGAGTAGATGAGCTAGAGGGAGCGTAATGACATTTGAATATAAAATGACAGAGCCGGATAACATTTCAGAAAGTCTTGATGATATAGAAGGCATACTATATTTTTTAGAAGAAAATCATAAAGTAGAGCTAGCTAAAGATGAACCAAATCAAGACTACATTAGTGATTTAGAAACTCGAATAGCAGCAAAAAGAACTGAGTATGAAGCTCTTGGAGGAACTTTCGATTGAAGTTTTCTTTGGGAGGTAAACAATTTATAGAATTCAAAACAGACTTCGAAGGCCTTGAAGAATTTGCACCAGTAAAACCAGCTAAATTCTTTTTACCACAATGGTTTAAAGATATGGATGAGCATATAGAAATCCCAGCTGTTCACGAAAAAGGTAAAGCTGATTATTTTGGTAAAAACAAAGAAACAGCTATTAAATATGCTGGTGGGACTGTAAAAAGATGCCCAGCAATTGTAGATTTGTTGGTTGAAGGTTATATCATTCCAATGTGGGCTGATTTTTTAATACAAAGAGATATGGAAATATTGGAATGGGATAACAAAGCAAATCCCCAGTATGGTATAGAATTTCATAATCAAAAACAAATATCTGGTTGGAAGTTAAAAAAAACAGACTTTCCGGAAGCAGTAAAGTTTCTTAATCCTTGGAGAATATACACACCACCCGGATATTCAGTAATGTTTATGCCACCTACTTATCAATTTGAGACTAGGTTCACAGTATTGCCCGGAATAGTAGAAACTGACTCATATCATCACATAAACTTCCCTTCTGTTTGGCACACGACTAAGGATGCTATAATAGATAGAGGAACGCCGTTCATTCAAGTCATACCATTCAAAAGAGATGATTGGTCTCATACCGTATCTCAAATGAACCAAGAAGATTTGAAGGACGATAATAGAGAAAAAAGAGAGATTAATTCTAAGTTCAAAAATTCATATAGAAAGATTACAGAGCGAATAAAAGATGGCAGACATAATAAACGAAGGAGATTCCAAATTAGAGGTAGTTGATTCGTCAACTGATGCCTTAGCCAAAATAATCGCTGAAATCAATGGTGTTGAGAGAATCAACCAATCTGCAACACTGCTTACTTTTTCTAATCCAGCTGACCAAATGGAAACCGGTAATGCTACCGATGACCAAAATGGTGCTGCTTCTACGTTCAATGGATTTACTGTTGCTGATGGTGTAATAAAAGTTGTATCCGGTGATGGTTCTACAATTCCTCAATCTAACTTGTATATTGATGGTAAATCAATCATATCTGACAAAACCCTTGCTATTGGTACTACAGGACAGAAAGAATTACATTTTGGAACTAACGGAACACAATGGGTAAAGATTACTGAAAGTGGTTATTTAGACTTTCAAAAAATGACCATAAATGGTTCTCAAGGAACTGCAGGGCAATACATAAGAAATGCAGGAAATGGAACTATTGAATGGGCCACATTAGATAGTAATAATGCTTTTGGTACAATAACTGTTGGTGCCACAAGTTTAGATGCAGGAAGTGTAGGAGATACATTTACAATTGCAGCAGGTAGCAATATAACTCTTACTCCGGATAGTTCAAGCAATACTTTAACAATCGCCGCAAATTCCCAGAATATATTCCAGAATATATCAGTTTCTGGACAATCAACTGTTTCAGCAGATGGTTCATCTGATACATTAACACTTGCTGGTGGCAGTGGAATATCTATAACTACAGATTCTTCTACTGACACAATAACAATCACCAACACAGGTAGTGGTGGTGGTTCTACAGAAGATGTGTTCAAAACTATTGCAGTTAGTGGTCAATCTAGTGTTGTAGCGGATAGTTCAACAGATACTCTGACACTTGTTGCAGGCGACAATATGGAAATCACAACAGATGATGCTTCTGACACAATAACCTTTAAAAATGATTCAGCAAGAAAGCTATCTAAACTTGGATATTTAGCTTTAACAGCAAGTAATGGCTCAGCGAACATATTACCTTTAAAGAATTACTTTATTAACCAAAGTACTTCTTTAAGCGTAAATGGGGGCGGTTCTAACGTAGGTATGTCAACACGAGCTTTGAGACTGCTACAATCAGATGGTAGCACTTATAGTTTTATGATTATGCCAGCTACAAGCGACGGGGAAAGCTTAATTTTTACATACACAAAGACAGATGGGACAACAACAACTAAAAATATAACAATGGCAGCTTAAACGAGTAGGTAGGTAAATGGCTCAAAAATCTCCAATTAGGGGGGACTTTAGTGGTTCCGATTTAGTTGGTTTAGCAGAATATCAAGCATCAGATTTTATAGGAATAGATGATGGTGGTACAGGTGCAACTACTGCATCTGGTGCTAGAACAGCTTTGGGACTTGCTATTGGTTCTGATATACAAGCTTACGATGCTCAACTAACTGATATAGCAGGATTAACACCTACAGATGCTAACTTCATTGTTGGTGATGGTTCTAACTTTGTCACTGAATCTGGTTCAACAGCTAGAGCATCTTTAGGTTTAAGCTCTAGTGACTCACCCACATTTAACAATTTAACTGTTTCTGGCAACCTAACAGTTTCGGGTACTCAAACCATATTATCTACCGAAACATTAACAGTTGATGACAATACAATAGTTTTAAATTCTAATGCCACAGGTTCTGCTTCAGAAGATGCTGGTATAGAAATAGAAAGAGGAGACGATACAAATGTCACTCTTATATGGGATGAAAGTAATGACCGATGGACTGTAGGTTCATATAGTTTTGTAGCTGGAACTTTTATAGGTAATCTGACTGGTAATGTGACTGGTAATGTGACTGGAACAGTTTCATCATTATCTAATCAAGATACAGATAGTCTTTCTGAAGGTTCAACCAATCTATATTTTACAAATGCAAGAGCAGATGCTCGTATAACTGCAGCAAGTATTGGAGACTTATCAGATGTCACACTTACCTCAACTGCTACAGGTGACATACTTAGATATAATGGTTCAGCTTTTATTAATGAACCACTTAACTTAGGTACTGATACTGAAGGTGCTTATGTAGCAAGTCTTGTAGCTGGAACAGGTATTGACCTAGCTAACAATACAGGTGAAACAGCAACTCCAACTATTACAGTTGATTTAGGTGACTTTAGTACTACTAATCTTTCAGAAGGAACAAACCTTTATTATACCGATGCAAGAGCTGACGCTAGAATAGCTGCGGCAACTACAGATGATTTATCTGAGGGCAGTACAAATCTGTATTACACCGATGCAAGAGTTAACAGTGCTTTTGATACTAGACTCGCTACAAAAGATACAGATGACCTATCTGAAGGTAGCACCAATCTTTACTTTACAGCAGAAAGAGTTGATGACAGAGTTGCTGCATTATTAATTGATTCTACAACTAGTGGAATAGACATAAGCTACGACGATAACAATAACCAGTTAACTTTAACTGTAGATTTACCAGAAGTAGAAGATGCTTTAGAAGATATTGTAAATGGACTTGTAGTTGGTGGAACAGGTATCACATCTACTTATGATGACAATGCTGGAACATTAACACTTTCTATACCTCAAGAAGTAGGTACAACAAGTGATGTCACATTCAATCAAGTCACAGCAGACTTAGTAGGGAATGTCACTGGAAATGTCACTGGTACAGTAAGCTCTCTTTCAAATCACGATACTGCAGATTTAACAGAAGGAACAAACTTATATTTTACAAATACTAGAGCAAGAGCAGCTATTTCTGTCACTGATAGTGGGGGAGATGGAAGTTTAAGTTATGATAACAGCACAGGAGTAATTACCTACACTGGCCCTAGTGCTTCAGAAGTACAAGCACATATTACAGCTGGAACAGGTGTCACAATATCTTCGGGAGAAGTTTCTATTGGTCAAGCAGTAGCTACAACTTCTGATGTAAACTTTGCAACTGTACAAACTACTGGAAACGTCACAGTTGGAGGAAACTTAACTGTATCCGGAACAACTACAACATTAAATACTGAAACACTAACAGTTGACGATAACTTAATTATTTTAAATTCAAATGCAGCATCGACACCTACCGAAAATGCAGGTATTGAAATTGAACGAGGCGATTCTTCAAATAAAACTTTATTGTGGAATGAAACTGACGATAAGTGGTCAATAGGCTCTGAGACATTTGTAGCAGGGACTTTTGAAGGAGCCTTGACTGGAAATGTCACAGGAACTGTGTCAAGCATCAGTAATCACGACACTGATAGCTTAAGTGAAGGCTCCACCAATTTATATTACACAGATGCAAGAGTTTCTACTTACTTGACAGGTGGAACAGGAATAACTGAATCTTCTGGAACACTCAGCATAGATTTTTCTGAGTTTGATACAGATAGTATGACTGAAGGCTCTACAAACCTTTACCACACTACTGCAAGAGCAAGAAGCACAGTATCCGGTGGAACTGGATTAGATTACAATAGCTCAACTGGTGTATTTGATATAGATGCAACAGTAGCAACTCTTACTGGTTCACAAACTCTAACAAACAAAACTATTAATTTAGAAGATTCAAATGACGTTGTATCTGTCATTATGGTCACTGTTTCAAATGCTTCTGGCTCTAATAAGTATTTATTAGATGGAGAAGTAGCTGGTAGTTTACAATTAACTCCGGGAATAACCTATAGATTTGATGTTTCCGACAGTTCTAACAGTGGTCATCCATTTAAGTTCTCTACAACATTAGATGGTTCACATAACAGTGGTTCTGAATACAGCACAGGAGTATCAAGCAATGGTAGTGCAGGCAACAGTGGTGCTTATGTACAAATAAAAGCAGATGCTTCAACTCCCGATAAGCTTTACTATTATTGTTCAGCTCACTCTGGTATGGGTGGTGGTGTATTAGAAGTTGCTGGTTCATCAATAGTAGAAATTGCAGTCACAGTAGCAAATCCGGGTAGTGGTAATAAGTATTATCTTGATGGAGAAGTGACAGCTAATATTCAATTAGTTCCGGGAACCGTATATAGATTTGATACTGGAGATAGTTCTAACTCTGGACATCCATTTAAGTTTTCAACTACAAAAAATGGTACCCATAACAGTGGTAGCGAATATACAACTAATGTTTCTTATTCTGGTACTCCGGGTACTGCGGGTGCTTATACACAAATAATAGTAAATGCAGCTACAGCAGATAAATTATATTACTACTGTTCAAGTCACTCTGGAATGGGTGGAGATGCAGTTGTATCAGTACAAGGAAGTAGTTTTGTAGCAGGAACTGGAATAAGCATATCCGGTGAAACAATATCTACAACAATTACTCAATATGCAGATAGTGATGCTAGAGGAGCGATATCCGTCACAGACAGTGGTGGAGATGGTTCGTTAGCATACAATTCAAGCACAGGCGTAATAACTTACACTGGACCAAGTGCTTCAGAGGTAAGAGCACACTTTAGTGGTGGAACAGGTATTGATATAACTTCCGGTTCTATTGCTGTTGATAATACAGTAATAACTACAAGTAATGATACTGATGACTTAACTGAGGGCTCTTCAAATCTTTATTATACAAATGCAAGAAGTCGTGCTGCAATATCAGTCACTGATTCGGGTGGTGATGGAAGCCTTGCTTATGATAACTCAACAGGTGTAATTACATACACTGGGCCTTCAGCAGCAGAAGTAAGAGCTCACATTACTGCAGGCACAGGTGTTTCTATAACTTCCGGTGAAGTTGCAATTGGTCAGTCTGTTGGAACTTCTGACAATGTGACATTTAATAATATGACAGTATCCGGTAATTTAACAGTTAGTGGTACTACGACTACATTAAATACCGAAACTCTTACTGTTGATGACAACATAATTGTCTTAAATAACAATGTCACAGGTACACCTAGCGAAAACGCAGGTATAGAAATAGAGCGTGGTACTTCTACAAATGTGACATTCTTATACGATGAATCTGCTGATAAATGGACAGTAGGTTCAGAAACTTTTGTTGCAGGAACAGTAGAAGCTAACTTAACTGGAAATGTCACAGGTGATGTCACTGGTAATGCTGATACAGCAACAGCTTTAGCAACTGCTAGAACTATAGGTGGTGTTTCTTTTGATGGAACTGCAAACATAAACCTACCCGGCGTCAATACTGCTGGTAATCAAAACACAAGTGGTAGTGCTGCTACCTTAACAACAGCTAGAAACTTTTCATTAACTGGAGACGTGACTGCAAGTGCAGTCAGCTTCGATGGTTCCGGTGCCGTAGCTTTATCTACAACAATAGGTGCGGGTGCTGTTGACTTTGCAATGATTGCAGACACTATTGATGAAGATGATATGTCATCCAACTCTGCGACTAAATTACCAACACAGCAATCAGTAAAAGCATATGTAGATACACAACTAGCTACCAAAGATGCTTTATCAGAACTTAGTGGAGATACTGATGATATAACTGAAGGCTCTACTAATCTTTACTTCACAAATGCTAGAGCAGACGCAAGAATTTCAGCAGCAGACTTACAAGATTTAAACAATGTTGGATTCTCTGCACCGGGTTCTTCTGATGATGATAAAGTTGTCACTTGGGATAATGATGCAGGAACATTTGCTCTAAAATCTGTTAGTGGTATATCCGGTTCGGGTGAAACTAACACAGCTTCTAACATTGGAACTGCAGGTGTAGGTTTATTTGATGCTAAAGTCGGAGAAGATTTACAGTTTAAGAAACTTAATGCTGGCTCTGCAAAAATAACAATTACAGATGATACTTCTAATAATGAAGTAGATGTAGATTTTGGAACAGTATCAATAGATGATTTAAGTGATGTTGATACCACTACTTCTGCTCCATCAAGTGGTCAAGCTCTTAAATGGTCTGGCTCTCAGTGGGAACCGGGAGATGCTAGTTCCCAAGTAGCTAACTTAACAGATGTCACTCTGACTTCCTTAGCTACAAATGATTTACTACAATATAATGGTTCAGCTTGGGTTAATACAGATACACCAACATTAGGTGATACAACACTTGTTTCTACAGATGCAAATGCAAACCAAGCACCAGTATTAAAACTTTATAGAAACTCTGCATCCCCAGCAGATGGAGATGATTTAGGTGTATTAAGGTTTACAGGAGAAAATAGTGGTGGCTCAGAAACTATATATGGTTTCGTAAGTGCAGAAATAGATGATGCTTCAAGTAGCACAGGTAGATTGAGATTTGGTGCAGGAAATAGTGGTGGAACTTATGTAGCAGACATTCATACTGGTGGGTTATATCTTTCTACTGGTAAATATATAAGTTTTGAAGGTAGTTCATTAAATGATTTTGAAACAACTTTAAATGTCACCAACCCAACTGCTGATAGAACAATAACTTTACCAGACTCAACCGGAACAGTAGCGTTAACATCTGATATTCCTAGTGATACTGACGGATTAACAGAAGGTTCATCAAACCTATACTATACAGATGCTAGAGTTCAGTCTTATCTAAGTGCTGGAACTGGTATCACACTATCCGGCAGTGGTGAGTTCAGTATTGGACAGGCAGTTGCTACAACAAGTAATGTCACATTCAATGACTTAGTAGTTTCTGGTAATCTTACAGTTTCCGGAACTACAACTACTGTTAATACAGAAACTATTAACTTAGCTGATAATCAAATCGTTCTTAATTCCAATGCAACTGGCTCTGCTTCAGAGAATGGTGGTATTGAAATTGAGAGAGGTGATGATGCTAACAAGACACTTATATGGAATGAAAGCACAGACAAGTGGACAGTTGGCTCAGAGACTTTTGTAGCTGGAACATTTGAAGGTAATGCTACAGGTATTACTTCTGCAGCAATAACAGGATTAACTGAGGATAGCTCACCAGCAGAAGATGACTTATTAATAACATACGACACAAGTGCTGGCTCTTTGAAAAAGGTTCAGAAATCAAACATTGCAGCAGCAGTTAGCTTTAGCGTAAATGATGAAATGCCTCTTACACTTTCAGATGCAAGTTCAGACCCAATAGAATTTACTAACGTTGGAACATCAGCTACAGACATAGATTTAGTTCTTGCTGATGGTACTAGCGACCCTATAGACATTGTAGGCACTTCAAACTCTGCAACTTCATTTAGGGATAACGATAATGATACAAAGATTAATTTAGAAGAAACTGCTGATGAAGATACAATACATATGTACACAGCAGGCACAGAAAGACTTACAATTACTGCTGCTGGTCCATTTATAGGAACACCTCAACAATTACAAATACAAGATAAAAGAAGTTCTGGTACAAATGGTGGTACAAACACTACAGGAAGTTGGCAAACAAGAACTTTGCAAACCGAAGTATTTGATGAAATTGGTAGCACATTATCATCAAATCAATTTACATTACCAGCAGGTACATATTCTATAGATGGTTGGGCAGTTGCATTTAGAGTAAATAATCACAAATCAAGACTTCAAAATATTACAGACTCTTCTACAGCAGTTCTTGGCTCAACTGCTTATTCAACTAATGCTGGTGGTGCTGGTGATACAAATATGAGTTATGTAAGAGGTAGATTTACAATAACAGATACTAAAACTTTTGAAATACAAACATATACACAAACAGCACAAACAAATACAGGTTTGGGTGAAGCTGGTGGTTCTGACACAGGAAGTACAGATGAAATATTTGTTGATTTATTAATTACAAGGTTTGCATAATGGAAGGAGCAATAATAGCGATGTTTCAGTTTGGTATAATTATTATGTTTAACAATCTAAAGGAAAACGATGGCAACTAGACAACATCTTATTCGTGTATCGACCACAGCTGGTGGTGATAGTAATGGATTATCGGAATTTATACCGGGTTCTACTGATGGTGGACCTTTAATTCCATCATATACAACAACAGAGAGAAATGCCATAACAAGTGCAAATGCCGGTATGGTGATATATAACTCTACAGATAGCCGTCTACAAGTATATACAGGCTCATCTTGGCAAGTATTAGAACAAGGTGATGTCACAGGTGTCACAACTGCAGCTACTTCCGGTCTTAACGGTGGTGCTGATTCTGGTGCAGTCACGCTTGTAGTAGATGCATCAAGACTCACAGATGGCACATCAATAGATGTAGATGAGGACAATGACTTAGTAATGTTATACGACAATTCCGCTTCAGCAATGGTAAAAGTGAAAGCACAACAGCTTCACACTACCGAAGCTTTACAGTGGATGGGATTATAGGAGAAATAAATGGCAGTATATACAGCAGCAGAGTTAAATGCTAGCGAGACACTTGGTACTTCTGAAGCTGAAATTTTCAGCAACAGTAATAAAATAATTATCAAGCAAATCTTACTTGCAAACTACACAGCTACTGATAGAACAGCACAGATTAAGGTTGTACCTTCTGGTGGAACTACAGGAGATGAGCATATCATTTTTGGAGATATTACTGTGCAAGCTAACACAACTTCAGTTATTGACTTAGCAATGGTTGTAGCAGCAAGTGCTTCTATCAGAGGACTAGCTAGTGCAGCAAGCTCTATCAATGTACATATATCCGGTGTAGAGGTTAGCTAATGGCTGAAATAGAAATACCAGAACCCCTGTTATTAGACAGGCTAGGGGGAGAAGAAGTATATGGGTTTGGTCAAGATGGTGATGTCACAATAGCGGCCGATACAGTTCTTACTAGAGATATGTATTACAACGATTTAACAATAAACTCTAGTTGCACATTAGATACAATTGGTTATCGTGTATTTGTTAGAGG
>Ga0213860_10001305_pt1 | contig 10104 bp, 11 predicted proteins | sample PICome_3_FD_160118 | JGI IMG/M metagenome (GOLD analysis project Ga0213860, IMG submission 160118) | Coastal seawater microbial communities near Pivers Island, North Carolina, United States - PICO550 | ecosystem: Environmental > Aquatic > Marine > Coastal | place: USA: North Carolina...
ATTCGCAAATGACGAACTTTATGATATCTCTTTGGTTATCATGGGTAAGGCTGATGCTGTTACTGCTAAGTATGCAATCGACAACATTGCAGAAGTTCGTAAAGACTGTATCGTATTTGCTTCTCCAGAAACTGCTGCAGGTGGAATAATTACTTCTGCTTCAGCTACTGCTATCGCAGACATGAAGACCTATCGTACTGCGTTGGGTTCAACTTCTTATGGTGTTCTCGATAGTGGTTGGAAATATCAATACGATCGTTACAACGATGTGTATCGTTATGTTCCATTGAATGGCGATATCGCAGGTCTATGTGCTCGTACTGATTACGCACAAGATCCTTGGTATTCTCCAGCTGGAACTTCTCGTGGTCAAATCAAGAATGTCGTTAAACTTGGTTTGTCTCCATCGAAAACACAACGTGATGAACTATACAAAGAAGGTATTAACCCTGTAGTAACTTTCCCTGGAAGTGGTACTCAGTTGTTTGGTGATAAGACTCTATTGTCTCTACCAAGTGCCTTTGACCGTATTAACGTTCGTCGTCTGTTCATCGTTCTAGAAAAAGCGATTGCCACTGCAGCTAAAGCACAGTTGTTCGAATTCAATGATCCGTTCACTCGTGCACAGTTTAAAAACGCTGTTGAACCATTCCTACGTGATGTTCAAGGTCGTCGTGGTCTAACTGACTTCCGTGTAGTTTGTGACGAAACAAACAACACTGGTGAGATTATTGACCGTAACGAATTCGCTGCAGACATCTTTATTAAACCAAATCGCTCAATCAACTTCATTAACCTTACATTTGTTGCAGCTAGAACATCTGTAAACTTTGATGAAATTGGTGGCTAAATATAACGAGGAATAGGAGATAAAGAATGGCTAACATTTCTGACTTTAAAGCACAACTGTCTGGTGGTGGAGCACGTCCTAACCAGTTCCGTGTCGAATTGTCCTTTCCATCTTATGTTACAGCTGCAGTTGCTGCTGCATCAGAGGCTCAGTTCCTCTGTAAAGCAGCTCAGTTGCCAGCATCCACAGTAGAGAACATTCCTGTTCAATATCGTGGTCGTGCTGTTAACTTTGCAGGTGAGCGTACTTTTGCTACTTGGACTGTAACGATCTACAATGATACGAATTTCAATATTCGTAACGCTATGGAACGTTGGCAGAATGGTATTCAGAACTACACAACTACTAATGGTCGTGTTAACCCATCTGAGTATCAAGCAGATCTTTTGGTTCACCAACTAGATCGTTCTGGTGCAATCGTTAAGACGTATCGCTTTGTTGATGCTTATCCACTTTCAATTGGATTGGTTCAGCTAGACTTTGATACAACTAACGCTATTGAAACATTTGATGTTGAGTTCCAATTCAACTACTTTGACAGTGACACTGCTACAAGTGACGGTGTTGGTGTGAACATCTCGATCGATACTCCGATCGGTTCGTTCCCACTTACCTAATTAATAATTAAGGATTAAATTATGGCTGAATTTTTTGGCTTTGAGATAAAGCGTAAAGCAACTCAGAAAGAGGTGCCATCCGTCGTCAGTCCTACGGTTGATGACGGAAGCACCGTCTTGACAGACGTAAGTGCTTATTACGGTGCGACGCTTGATCTTGATGCTTCGATTAAAAGTGAAAACGAGCTAATAAAAAAGTATAGAGAGACTGCTCTCTATCCTGATTGTGATTCTGCAGTTGAGGATATTGTTAACGAGGCTATCGTTGTTGAAGATGATCAACCCTCTGTTGATGTTATTCTTGATTCTGTAGAGTTACCAAATAATATTAAGAATAAAATTCGAGATGAATTCGAAGAAGTTTATTCGCTGTTTAAATTCGATGAACGTGGACACGATATCTTTAGAACTTGGTATGTTGACGGTCGATTATACTATCATGTATTGATTGATCAGGCTGCTCCCAAGAAAGGTATTCAAGAAGTTCGCTACGTTGACCCACGAAAGATTCGTAAGGTCAAGAAAGTCGAAAAAGAAAAGACTGCACAGGGTGTTGAAGTCGTTAAAAATATAGATGAATACTACATCTATAATGACAAGGGTATAACAGACTCAGCAACACAAGGTGTTAAGATGTCGATGGACTCAGTCGTTTTCTGTCCATCAGGCAATCTAGACGCTACGTCTGGAACAATTCTGTCTTATTTGCATAAAGCAATTAAGCCAGTTAATCAGTTGAAGATGGTTGAGGACGCTGTTGTCATCTACCGTCTTTCACGTGCTCCTGAGCGTAGAATTTTTTATGTTGACGTGGGTAACCTGCCGAAGATTAAAGCAGAACAATACGTCAACGATATTATGAATAAGTTTCGTAACAAAATTGTTTACGATGCTAATACAGGTGAGATCAAGGATGATCGTAAACACTTATCAATGATGGAAGACTTTTGGATGCCTCGACGTGAGGGTGGTAAAGGAACTGAAATTACCACACTTCCAGGAGGACAGAATCTTGGCGATATAGCCGATATTCAATACTTCCAAAAGAAACTGTATCAGTCACTAAACGTTCCAATGACTCGTTTGGTGCCAGAAGCAGGTTTCAATCTTGGTCGTGCGAGTGAGATTACTCGTGATGAATTGAAGTTTAGTAAATTTATTGACCGTGTTCGTCGTAAGTTTTCAAAACTATTCCTTGATACACTAAGACTCCAAGTTGTGTCTAAAGGTATCATGAGTATTGAAGACTTTGAAGAAATACAAGACGATATTCGTTTTGACTTTCTGAAAGACAACCACTTTGCTGAAATGAAAGACAATGAGATCCTTATGGGTCGTGTTCAAATGCTTCAGCAAATGGAAGGTTATATTGGTAAGTATTACTCTATTGATTGGGTACGTCGCAATGTTCTTCGTCAAACTGAAGATGAGATGAAAGAAATTGATGATGCAATAGCAAATGAACAAGAGGATATTGAAGATCTTCAGTCTGCACAAACTGCCGAGACCGATGAGGTACAGCAAGCAGCTGATAGACAAACCACAGAAGATGAGGATATGACAGATGAGCAATGAGATTAAAGATTTAATTAACGCAATCGACAAAGGCAACTCGAAAGATATCGATGGTGCTTTTGGAACCGTTATGTCGCAAAAGGTAGGCGAACGTCTAGACCAGATGCGTTCTGACTTGGCAGCAAATTTATTTGCTAACAATCCAGCAGACGGTGAAGTCGATGCCGAATCGGTAGAAGAGATTGTTCCAGAAACACAGGCTGTAGAAAAAGCAGAGTAAAATGACAACCTTTAGTCAATTACGAAAACAAATAAATGAAGCGATCGGTATTACCGACACGTTTATCTGTTATGGCAAAAAGGTTTCGATTACGGAAAAGAACGAGGTTTCGATCGACGGAGAAGAGTTGGGCATTACGTTTGACTCGTTAGACGAAGCAAGGGAATACGCTAAAGATTATATTAAAAATACTCTAGAAGTAGATAAAATTGAAGAGACTCTTATTCCTGAACAATATATCGCAAGTTTAATTAGTAAACATCATAATATAAATCGGATTACTGATACATTGATTGATACTTACAAAGAACTTGCTTCGTCTAATTCTTTTTCTGCTGATCCAGTAATTTTTGAAATGAAGTTGTCAAACGTTTCTGTATCTCATAATAAGATCGAATGGAAACTAGATGACGGTGCTGTAGTTGCAATAAATGCGTCTACGCAAGAGCACCTAAATACTTTATTGAAGAATAAACCAGAAGTTGTTAGTCACATGCGTGAGAGTAAAGACAACTTTATTAACATAGTTAGAGAGGTAATCTAGATGGCTGCAGTAACTACTATATTAAAAAAGACTAGCCACGATGCCGTAGTTCGTGTAACTGCAACCACAGGAAGTGATACCGATACGATTGCTCTTACAGACTTAGCTGTGACGAATGAAACTACAGGCACTCCTGAGGTTCATATTGCAAGAGTCTACCACGCACAGGCTGGCGACCAGATAGTAAATATAACACGCAACTCCGTAACAGTAGGGAGTTTCGTAGGTTATGGGGATTTTGAGGGATATGCTCTCACCGACGAACCAACAGAAGATATTACGGTAACGTTCGGTGCAGCTGGCATGATTATTTTACACCTTAAGAAAGTTGGTGGATATAATAACCCAATCGAATATGCTCAGTTTGGTGCCTACGATGATCCAGCAGCAGTAGGGAGCTAAACATGAAACTAATTAGAGAATTTAACGAATTTAATCAAGCCAACTTTTTAGTTGAGCAGGATCTCGGTCAAGAGAAAAATTACTTTATCGAGGGAGTGTTCCTACAGGCTGAAATTAAAAACAGAAACGGACGCATGTATCCAAAAGAGGTGATGGACAAGGAAGTCAATCGCTACATGACAGAAAGCGTCCAAAAGAATCGTGCCTATGGTGAGTTAGGTCATCCTGACTCTCCGACGATTAACCTAGATCGTGTTTCACACATGATTAAGGAACTTCGTTTAGAAGGCAACAATTATGTCGGTAAGGTAAAAATTATGGATACGCCATATGGCAAAATCGTCAAGTCACTTATTGACGAAGGTGCTTCGCTCGGTGTATCTTCTAGAGGGATGGGTTCATTGAAAACTGCCAACGACGGTACTGCACTAGTGCAAGGCGACTTTATGTTAGCAACTGCTGCTGACATTGTTGCTGATCCTTCCGCACCAGACGCATTCGTACAAGGTGTAATGGAAGGACGAGAGTGGATGTATGTCGACGGTAAGTTTGTCGAGAAGGATATCGAAGAAGTCGTGGAAACGGTTAAACGAGCCTCTCGTAAACAATTAGAAGAAGCTAAACTTTATGCTTTCGCAAAGTTCTTGCAAAAGATCTGAAATTGCAAAAAGCATAAATATATGTAAACGAACTCGTCCAGTTAAGGAGAAATAAAATGTCAATCGAGCAAAAGATTGCTGAACTTCTAGAAGAGTCAAAGAAAGCTGAAGAATTGGCTGAATCTCTTGAAGAAGTCAAAGAAGATGAGGTTAAAGAAGTTGCTGCTGAAGAAACTCCTGAAGTAGTTGCTGAAGAACCTGTAAAAGAAGAAGAATCGACTGAAGAAGTTGTCCAAGAAGGTGAAATGCCACCTGCACTCAAGAAAGCCATGGATAAGAAAAAGGCTGACGATGAGGATGAAGAAGATGACGATGACGACGATGATGAAGACGAAGATGAAGCCAAAAAAGAAGGCTACAAAAAAGAGTCTAAAAAAATGAAAGAAGAAGTCGAAGTCGAAGATTCTAACGAAGAATTAATCGTAGACGTGTCTGAAGATGTTAAAGCACTTCTGAACGGTGAAGAACTGTCAGAAGAATTCCAAGAAAAAGCAAAAACAATCTTCGAAACAGTTGTCGTCAGTCGAGTAAAGACTGAGGTCGCACGTCTTAAAGAAGAATTGGAAGCAGAGACCGAAACAAAGGTCGAGGCTATCAAAGAGGGTCTTGTTGATAAAGTTGATGGATATCTCAACTACGTAGTTGAGCAGTGGATTGAACAAAATGAAATTGCCCTTGAATCTGGTATGAAGTCCGAGATCCTTGAAGGATTCGTTACTGGACTACAGAACTTGTTTAAAGAGCACTACATTGAAGTGCCTGAAGAGAAGTTCGATGTTCTTGGCGACCTACAAGATCAAGTAAAGGACTCTGAAGAAAAACTTGATGAACAAGTTGCGAAAAACGTTGAAATGCAAAAAGAGCTAAACGATATGAAGCGTAAAGCATCAATCGCAGAAGCTGCTGAAGGTATGACTGACGTTGATCGTGAGAAGTTTATGGGTTTGATAGAAGAACTTTCTTTTGAGGACACTGAATCGTTCTCTAAGAAACTTTCAACTATTCGTGAAAACTACTTTGCTAAAAAGGCAACAAAAACTGAGGTTGCTACACACGTGACTGATGAGCCAATCGCTGAACTCACAGAATCGGTTAAACATATCGATCCTGCAATGAAGGCAGCAATGGAACTGATGTCATATCGTAAGTAACCCAAGATTCCATCAACAGGAGACTAAAAATGGATCGTAAAAACCTAATGGAAAAGTGGAGTCCGATCCTCGAGCATGAGGGTGTGACTCCTATTAAGGATAGTTACCGTAAAGAAGTAACTGCCGTCCTCTTGGAAAACCAAGAGAAAAGCATGCGTGAAGAAAAAGCTGCTCTATTTGAAGCAACTCACGCAAACGCAGCTGGTGCACTTCCAGATACTGGTGGTGTAGCTAAATTTGACCCAGTGTTGATTTCACTGGTTCGTCGTGCTGCTCCTCAGATGATCGCTTATGACATCTGTGGTGTTCAGCCAATGACTCAGCCAACTGGTCTTATCTTTGCAATGAAAGCAAAGTATTCGACTCAAGGTGGTGCTGAAGCTCTGTTCAACGAAGCTGATACTCAGCATTCTGGTGACGGTGCTGGTACTGCTCACGCTGGCTCAAACCCAGTAGATGGTGCTTATACCACTGGTACTGGTATGTCAACTGCAACTGCTGAAGGTCTTGGAGATAGCTCCACTTTCGAAGAAATGGCTTTCTCAATCGAGAAAACTTCAGTAACTGCTAAGTCACGTGCTCTGAAAGCAGAATACACAATCGAATTGGCTCAAGACTTGAAATCTGTTCATGGTCTTGACGCTGAAGGCGAATTGTCAAACATTCTGTCTACAGAAATCTTGGCTGAGATCAACCGTGAAGTTATCCGTACTGTTTACACTTCTGCTAAAGCAGGTGCACAGGTCGGTACTGCAACTGCAGGCGAGTTTGATCTTGACGTTGACGCTAACGGTCGTTGGTCTGTAGAGAAATTCAAAGGACTTCTCTTCCAAATCGAGCGTGAAGCAAACGCTATCGCTCAACAGACACGTCGTGGCAAGGGTAACTTCATCATCTGTTCTGCAGATGTTGCTAGTGCTCTTCAAATGGCTGGTGTTCTTGACTATGCTCCTGCACTTGCAGCGAACAATGGTCTGAACGTAGATGAAGCATCTACTACTTTTGCTGGTGTTCTTAACGGACGTTACAAAGTGTATGTAGATCCATATTCTGCAAACCAAGCTGCTAGCCAGTACTTCTTGGTTGGCTACAAAGGTACTTCTGCATTTGATGCAGGTCTGTTCTACTGCCCATACGTGCCTCTACAGTTGGTACGTGCAGTCGATCCTGGTACTTTCCAGCCAAAAATCGGCTTTAAAACTCGTTATGGCATGACTTCTAACCCATTCATTCAGTTGGATGGCTCTGGTGATCTTGTCGCTGGCGAGAACTATTACTACCGTAAAGTTAAAGTTTCTAACCTTATGTAGTCTTAGAATAAGAATCGAGTTAATCGATCTTACTAGGGGAGCAGGGAAACTTGCTCCCCTTTTTTATTTTACCTAAATAGTATTACGTCGGAAAGGAACCAGATAATATGACTGCTCAACCAGATAATTATCCAACGAATATCAATCCATTAAATCCTAATGGGTTTCGATTTGATTTGCAAAAAGTGCCAAACATAACATATTGGTGCCAGAGCATACAACTACCTTCGTTGATACTTGGTGAACCATCTTTGTTCACACCATTTGCACAAGTGCCAATTCCAGGTGAAACTTTGCAGTATGGTGAATTGAGTTTAGAATTTCTTGTTTCTGAAGATATGGAGAATTATACGCTGCTGTATAACTGGCTTGTGGCTCTTGGTTTTCCAGAAGGCTACGAACAGTATGTCAATTTCGATTCCGATGACGACCGTCAGCTGACATCTACGCTATCAAGAAATTATTCGGATGGAACATTAACAATCCTCAATAATAACAATCAGCCAACAAAACAAGTCCACTTTGTGGATATGTTTCCGACTGCTCTTGATGCCCTGCAGTTTGATACCAAAGTGCAAGATGTTCAATTTCTTACAACGAGAGTTACGTTCCGATTCTCCTACTATGAGTTTATAAATGCATGAATTATTTTATAATGCTCATGTTCGTAACAACACTGAACAATGAGCCAATAAACATCTTCAAAGGCTCTGAGCTATATAATACGAGAGAAGAATGTATCGAAGCTGCTCCTGCAGAAAGAGATGCATTTGGTATAAGATGGTATGAATCTACAAGAATTCCTGTTAAAATCACTCCAGTTTGCACTGATCAAGAGACTTTCCAGCAATGGTTAGAAACACGTGCAAATGAAGTTGACGGAATTGGTGTTTAGGAGTATACTCAAATTGAGTAATCCTAACTTTGTAATGGAGGTATATAATGGGCTTAGAAGAGCTACAAGAAGAGTGGGCTAAAGACTGTGCGATCGATGATGACCATTTAGATCGTGAGTCAACACGAACGCCAAATCTACACTCAAAATACTTAAATCACCTAATCAAACATAAGATGCTACTTGCCAAAACAAAAGGCGAGCATAATCACCTGCGCACTAAAAAGTTTCGTTACTATCGTGGCGAGATGTCACGTGACGAACTTTCTAATGCTGGATGGGAACAGTGGCAAGGTTTGAAACCACTGAAAAATGAAATGAATGAATTCCTAGAAGGTGACAACGATCTAATTCAAACATCAATGAAAATCGAATACTATCAAGGTATAGTTGATTTCCTCGAGTCTGTTATGAGAGCCATCGGCAGTCGTGACTGGCAAATCCGCAATGCAATTCAGTGGAAACAATTTATAAGTGGCGCATAAACTATCCATAGAAAAGGTTAATGAAGTATACGTAAGAGTATATTCAGATGCCTCGATCGAAGCAGAACTTGGTGACTTTTTCACCTATGAGGTTCCAGGAGCAAGATTCACTCCAATGTATCGGCAACGAATGTGGGACGGAAAGATCCGTCTCTACGATCGAATGCGTAAATCGTTATACTTTGGTTTAGCTCCATATGTAGAAAAGTTTGCTATCGATAGAGGTTACGAGTGTGAATATCTCAGCAACGACATCTATATTCGTAATGGTGTTGAAGTTGATGAGATTGAAGAATTTGCAAAAGCACTTGAACCTTCATCACGTGGAGTTCCAATCGAGATCCGAGACTATCAACTAGAAGCTGTTCATAAAGCAGTTGATGAAAACCGTACTCTACTTCTTTCTCCTACCGCATCAGGTAAATCTTTCATAATTTATACAACAATGCACTGGCACTTGTCCTTTGGACGAAAGTGCATAATCATTGTGCCTTCCACCTCATTGGTCGAACAATTATATGCCGACTTTGCGGATTACTCAAGTCGCAATGGGTGGAAGGTGCAAAACCATGTACAGAAACTTTATAGTGGATTCTCAAAAGACTTCACAAAAGAAGTGCTGATTACAACATGGCAGTCAGTCTATAAAATGGACAAAAGATTCTTTAATCAGTTTGATGTTATTTTTGGAGACGAAGCACATCAGTTTAAAGCGAAGTCCCTTACCTCTTGTATGGAAAAGATGACGAATATAAAATATCGCATCGGAACAACAGGAACTTTAGATAATAAGAAAATTCATAAACTAGCACTCGAAGGTATCTTCGGTCCAGTCCATAAAGTTACGACAACAAAAGAACTTATGGAGACAGGTAGATTAAGCCAACTAAATATTACTTGCCTACTGATGAAATACGACGAAGTCACTCGGCAAGGACGCAAAAATAATAAGTACCAAGATGAAATGGATTTCTTGGTTACTAATGATCGTCGTAATAATTTTATTAGAAATTTGGCATGTGATTTAAAAGGGAACACACTGGTTCTTTTTCAATATGTTAAGAAACATGGAATCCCTCTATATGAAGCGATTGAGGAAAAGGTAGGAGATGATAAGAAAGTATTTTTGGTATCTGGCGACGTTATCGTTAGTAAGCGTGAACAGATTAGGCAAATTGCTACGAACACGAATAATAATATTATTGTTGCTAGCTATGGCACTTTCAGCACTGGCATTAACATACCAAGTATCGAAAACGTTATCTTTGCTTCCCCTACTAAGTCCAAAATACGAAATCTGCAGTCGATCGGGAGAGGACTGCGGTTAAAAGAAGGTAAGGATGCCTGTAATCTTTATGACATTGCAGACGACTTACACTGGAAAACATGGAAGAAT
>Ga0213860_10001306_pt1 | contig 10102 bp, 9 predicted proteins | sample PICome_3_FD_160118 | JGI IMG/M metagenome (GOLD analysis project Ga0213860, IMG submission 160118) | Coastal seawater microbial communities near Pivers Island, North Carolina, United States - PICO550 | ecosystem: Environmental > Aquatic > Marine > Coastal | place: USA: North Carolina | collected...
TTACCGTAAACTTTACCCCAGCGTGGATAAATTCCTCTAGTTTGACCATCGTCACTGGAAATTATTAAACCACCTGCTGTTTTTTGTTCACCAAAATCCATATGTGTAACTAATACGCGATTTCCTATTGCAGTTAAACTGCCTTGGAACTTTTTAAAATGTACGCTCATCTTATCCTCGTTTTACAAAATTACCGTCTGCGTCTTCTACCCAGTCGTCAGTCAAATCTTTTTCATGTTGACCAACAGGCTTCTCTTCTTTTACACCTGGGTTAGAAGCATAATACTCTTTCATAATATCTTCACGCTTCCGAATAATTTGTCCTCCAGGACCTAATTCGTCTCCGCGAGCATTTACCCTAGCATTTCCTACTGCTATAGTAAGTTCATTTTTTTGACGCAACATGTCCATATCTACAATTTTTCCGTTTGCACTTTTATAGACTTTACGTCCTGTTTGTTTCATTGGCATAATTATACCTCCTGTTTATATTACTTATCTTAAGAACTCTCTCCAATCCAGGCCATATTGGATTGAATTTATTTTGTGTACACCGATTAGGTATAGCACATAACTTGCTACACTTGATCCTCTGCCTACGCCCCATACAATATGATTCTTACGCATGAAGTCTACAAGATAGATCATATATTTTAACAAATCTAACATATTACGTTTTTTAAATTCTTCTAGTTCTTCATCTACACGTTTGTATTCTTGTGGAGTGTGTGTTAACTTCACAAGATATTCGATAACATTCATATTTTTATATTCATCTGGCATAAACCATTCGCTTTGACACACACCGTCAAACGTCTTTTGATCTACATCTAATGGAATATATTTTTGCAATGGATCCATACCCTGTTCTTCCATAGCACTATTAAACTTATCTACATCATCACTTTGGTCGCACAGGACTACATGACATTTGTCTGCATGACCACTATAGATCATATCGATCAAATCTTGGTTAGAAAATCTGGGTATACCTAAAGAGTCTGTTTTCATAAGCATATGTATATATTAACTGATGTTAATAAGATTGTCAAGAGAATTATTATCGTCTTTGTTATTGTTTTGCATCAAACTTTTAGCTCTTCTTGCTCTTGCTTCTTCTCTAAACATTTGTAAAACCGCGCCGACCTGTTCTTGTAGCGCAGGATTTTTTGCAAGAAAGTATTTTCGAGAAAGTTCTTGAACTTTGTCTTCTACTTCATTATCTGAAAGATCTTCAAAACTATCCACTAACGGATTAAACATTAATCAAATACACCATGATATTGAGCAAATACAGTTATACCATCATTGATAGTCCAAAAATCTACAATGACAGGATTAGTTTGACTATCTACTGTAAAAGTAGCAGGCCAATTTGCATCAGTTTTAAATGAGCCGCCACCTGCTGAAGCCCATACAATTGTTCTAGCAGTTCCGTCACTGGTAATTTGTAATCTCATTTTTCCTAATTTAGCACTTGCAGGAAAGTCTGCTAAAGTTAGGGTAATGTTTGCACCAACTTGAATTGTTTGGTAATGGCCAAATTCCCAACTCACGTTTTGATTTGCTGTGACGTTTCCGTATGCATAAACTGTTTCAGTATTCTTTTGAAACTCTGCTTCTTTAATTATGCTTCCGTTAAAATCATTTTCAGCATTTAGTTTTGCTGTATCACTTTGTAGTGTGGTAATTTCATCTCTAGCCGCTTCTAAGGCTGTTTTAGTAACACTAAAATTAGTGCGAAAGCCTTGGCTATCATTATCTTGTCCTGCAACAGGGTATTCAGCATTGAAACCCGTTGTTGTAATTGTACTGGCCATATTTTATTTCTCCTGCATTATATTTATCTTTGTTATACGTTGTATTCATAGTTTGCGAATAGTATGTATTGCTCCTGAGATACACCAGTAGTAGCATCAATAGTCATTCTATCAATATCTAAGTTATATACACTGAAATCGATATTTCTAAGTTTCAATGTGTTAGCAATAATAGCACTAGTACCTGGTTTGCAATAACATAAAGGAACAGCATTTACTAATCCTAGTTCAGCTATCTGATTAGGCTGACTGCTACGCATCCAAAGTGGCATAAAATTCTTTTCAGTTTCACCAACACTTCTTATGTTATCTCTAAGGTGTGTAAGATTACTGTTATATCTTGTTCTATCATAATCTCCGTCTACTGTAATAGCACTAAGGTCTACTGTGATAGTATTTTCAGGATCCGGTCTAAGTTTCCTGCTCTTTAGTATTCCAGGAGTAAACGGAACATCATATGTTAAACCTTCTCTATTTTCAACTAATAATTGATTTGATATATTTTGTGGTATCTCGTTTGTAGTAACATTTATTTTTTTCAAAAATGCACTTTCTCTAGCAGTAATTTTTAAATCATCTGCAAATTTAATTTCTTTTAGACCGTCTTCTCTTGTACCTACAGGAAGTTTATAAAATTCACTATCATAAAATTCATCATCACTTGTGTACTTGGTACTATTAACTAAAACTTTTTCCATGTTAGAAATTTTAATTTGTTTTTTTGTTTTCTTTTGCTTTTTACTTTGCGCCGGATCTAAAACTTCTAAGTACACAACTTCATAAACAGTATCTCTTGTTCCTGGAGTAAGAGCAACAGCAGTTTTAATTTCTCCAAATATATACTGTTTACGTTTGATGTTTTGTGAAATAGCCGCTACATAATTATTAATTGCTTTTGTTTCTATACCAGGATACAACAACATTTTTATAGTTGTTTGTAATCCAAAATTAGGATCGTTTGGTCTATACAAATACGATGGTGGAAAAATATTACTATCGTTAATTAAATCTGCAAACATTCTACGCTTTTCGTTAGTCATTAATGGATTCATATAGATGTTGCTATATTGTTTGTCGTCTGGATCGCTAAGAGTTATACTAAATTCTCTATCAATTGCACTGAAACCAAACTTGTCTTGGGCGGTAATAGTAAATTTATATGTTCTATCTAGTCTAGTTTGATTTTGATCAAATTTTGTTGTTTGAGCATCAAATACTGTTAGTCCAGGACTATCTGTGTTGCCAAAACTTCTTACTTTACCAATTATTTCACCTTCAAGAGATAAAACAAGTCCAGGCGGCAATGCTCCAGATTTTACTGTGTAAAATAGTGTACCACTAGGTATGGTGGTGGTTGCTTTTACATTTAATGTGCTTATATAATTTGCACTGAATTCACCTAAGTTACTAGGCGTTATCCAAGCAATTGTGCTGTCAACTTCACCTAACAAATTGATAGTAAATGTTTTGTCGCTGGTTGCTATCTCTTCTTCAACTAATGTAATAGTTCCTAAATCAATACTTGTTGCTTTTGGTATCGAATCAACCAACGGTGTTGCTAAATTTATAACATCGTATTGAGTGCTAAGGGTTGTTTGAACATTAAGAACTTGATATGTCCTGCCAAGATATGTAAATTCTCTGCCTGGAACCTTAGACACATATAGAGGATCAAATTTATTAACTTTTACTTGACTTAGTCCTGCGGCTGTTCCTTCATATGCATATTTTAATAATTGAACTCTATCTGCGTCATAGCCTATACGTTGTGCCGCTACTGTAAATTTATATTCTTTTGTAACAGCTGGTTGGTATGGCACTCTGCCTGCGATTTCTCCAGTGGTTACATCTAAACTTAAACCAGGTGGCAGTATACTAGGAGTGCCGTCCCCGTTAGTTGCTTTCAAATAGTAACTTAAAACGCCGCTGAGTGTGTTAGGATCTATTACATCTAATACTAATGTAACATAATTATTTGCTCTCCTAAAACCAAAGTTACTAGGAGTTAACCAAATTGGCACCCTGATATGTGTAATATCAGCTGTAAATATTCCTGTGCCTATTTGCATAATAGTATTATCAGCACGTAGGAAATCGTCTCCTACTACATACAATCTAAATGTACGTGTAGTAGTTGTATCTCCGTCACTTGCTGTAACACGGAATTGATAAAAACGATTAAGTTTTTTTGGTGATTTAGTAGGAGTGCTTAGATCATATATTGTTGTGTCATAAAAGAAACTATCAAAGCCGTTGTTATCAGGAACGCTCCAGTCGTAACCAGTCTGTAAATCTTTATCGTATCCTACACCTGTTTCATCGTATCTTCCTGTACTGCTTGCAAGCTCTATCGCTCTTATTGGATCAACTATTCCAACCAGTCTACCATCGGTGGTTAATTTAATTCCTGGCGGTAGTTCTCCTCCTTGGCTTCCAATAAAATATTCAATCTGTTGTCCTGCTTCTACATCACTATCTAAAACTTCTAATTGAAAATCTACTGGGGCACTATCTAAAATAAAGTAGGTATTATTATTACCAGCCGCTAGTAAGTCTTCTGGAGTAACCCATACAGGATTATCTGGACCTTGAACTGAAATTTTAAAAGTTCTATCGTTAATTCTATTGTTTAACGAAGCACGTAAAACAAAAGTAAATTCTGTATCCCTTGCAACTTCTCTTGGTGTTCCTCTAAGTTGTATTCCATCCAAATAAATACCCGGAGGTAACTTTCCACTGATTAGAGAAACAGTTGCATTAGTCTCACTTAAAGGCAAGGTAAAAGGAGCTATAGTGACTTGCTCTTGCAGAGTAAGGAGTGTTTCACCTGAATTCTTTGTCCAGTAATTTACTTCCTCGAACATAGTTACTCCTTAAATGTCATTATACAATTGATCCAAAATCAGATGTAAACGAACCTGGTGCTGTAATTGTGCCAAAATTTAGATTTACTGTAGCAACAAGATAATTTAATCCTGATGTAGTATTAATGATAATATCTCCAAAATCAAAACCTAAAACATTTGCAAGTTGAGAATAAAGTGTAGTGATATTAATACCATCAACAGTGCCAGTCAATGGACCTTGAAACAAACTTGCAACAACAGAACCTAAGTTTGTTGCGTTAAATGCACCGCCGTCTAGGTTACCTCCTAATTGTGGAGATGTATCGCTTTGAACAAGTCCATTTGAATCTACAGATACAGTAATAGTATTGCTAAGTGCAGTGGTGTTTATGTTTTGTCCGCCTTGCACAATAAGAGTTCTATTGGCTCCTGCTATTGCTCCGTTGCCACTTGTGCCTTGTAGGTTTATTGTTCCAGGATTGCTAATAGTAATTGTATTTGAATCTGCTGTAAGTGTTACATTGTCACCTGCAACAAGGCTTTTTAATCCTATTACACCATTTTCTTTTGAATAAAATATTCCCTCTCCGCCACCTAAGTTTTGCGCTGTTGCTTGATTTTGCACTCTTGCATCAAGGTCATCAAAGTTATTGTTTACTTTTACAAAAGCCTGGCGTAGATCATCACCTGTCCCGTCATTTGCAAGTGTTCCTACATTAATTCTATCTATTGGCATAATTCATCTCCTACTACTATTTATTTTTCTTAATCCTAATATTAGGATTATTAATTTGTATGCCTCGGCTGAATGCTCGCCTTATGCCTTTTCTTGTTCTTCTATCAATGTTTCCTTGGTAAAGAACTTTAGGATCGCCACCTTCTAAACTTTCATAATCAGTCCAGTTTGAATCATTAACGCTTGTAGATTCTGTGCCTGTATAAAAATCTGAAGGGTCTTGATTGTCTAAACTTCTAATCCAGGCTTTGACCTGTCTATAGTTCCAATCTCTGTTATGTTCTAGCACTGTTGATATAAATCCTGCGGCTACAGGACATGCGGCACTTGTGCCACTAAATGCTGTATCTTCTGGAACACCTGCTCCTGATCCTGTATTTGCTGTAAATCCTGGATAGGTTGAAGGATAGTTACCTTCTGGAGTATATTTTACATTTGCCGATAAAGTACCGTCAGCGGGTAGATAACAATCTATACCTTCACCTCTATCGCTGTAACTTACTTTTGCTTCTTTAGATGTTTTGTAATCATCATCCAATGCACCTATGTTAATAGTTTTGTAATCTATCGATCCATCCTTCTTAACATGTTTTCCACCTTGCTGTGGAAACCCCCTACGATTCGTTGTTCCTGTTACTTCTACACTAAATTCAAAAAAGCTACTTTCTTCTAAAGTATCTGTATTATTTTGGGCAATATAATTATCAAAGTCTGCATGTCCATAATTAGTTTGCTTTTGATTGCTGTTGCCGGCGGCACAAACAAATAGTACACCTGACTCTATCAACTCGTCTAATGCAGTTGTCATTGAATTGGTTTTCATTTCTGATTTCCAACGTAGAGAGTCACCTTGTGTGCCCATATGACTCAGCCAATTTATACCTGTCTCTGTGGTATAGGCAGTTGCCGCACCTCCTCTAAAGTGATAATAAAGTGTGCTTGCTTCAGAACCTCCAGGGGCTTTGTCAGATCTATAACCCCAACTATTTGAACTTACAGTTGGATTCTTGTTTCCGTATTCAGGGTTGATAGGCTTCATCTGATGAAATAGTTTTTGCATATCAAAACCTGTTTCAATTCCTGATCCATAGGTGCCATATAAATTTAATACCCATTTGTTTGCATTGTATGCCCATCCCTGTGTTCTACCAAAAGTCAAAGCACAACACGGAGTAGAATGCCTGCATACAGTTCCAGGAGGAACTTGTGTGTTTGATCCATTACAGTTGTTTCTTGAATATGAGCTAGTCAAAGAAGAAACCACTCCAAATGATTGGAATCTTGTGCTTCTATTAGATGCGTTTGTCCACCATCCTCTTGCAAAACTTTCCACAGGTACAGTTGTACCATCAAATCTTGTTGTTAGCCTGTTTCCAGCATCTGCATTAAAATAGTCAGGATCAAGATAATAAGGAGCATCTAAAACTAAATCTAGCAAGTCACAAGTACCATTACCAGGTAACAAATTTCCGCCTACATAATCAGCAGGTGCAGGTGCATCAGTGCAGTTGTTTTGAAACTCTGGATGTCCTATCCATCCAGCACCGTCATCAGCAACAATTACATCTACGTCTTTGCCTGTACCATATTGTTGTAAGTTTACATCAGCAACAAAATTATCTGCATAACTATTATCTACCCATGGATCTAATTTTTGCATACATCTCCATATTTGATAACCTGTTCTATTTACATGTGTTTCATCTAATGTATTAGATACTTCAAATTCTCTATAAACTTTTACAGTTGAAGAATATCTGTTAATCAGTTCTGGGCGTGTTGCATATATCTCATCTGGTGGAGGAGCATATGTTTCAGGATACTTCATATAATCAATGTTTATAAATTTTACTCTAGGATCTGCTTGTAAGGCTGTTGCTTCTTCTTCTGTGAGTAGGTAAGATCCTCTAGTAGGACTATGTACCTTTTCATCTTCAACTGTCACCTGTCTTGAAGGTACAGATTCATATGTGTTACCATCTGCTATTAGTTCTGCGTGTAATTCAGCCCATTGCTCCTTAGTGTGTGTTCCTAACTGATAGTACTTTTCACTCATGATTTCTCCTTACACTATTGGACTTGTATCTAATCTTAGCCAAGTACCGTTTTGGTAAACCTGGAATCTATTGTCATCTGTGTTATAGATCATATCTCCGTTAGCTGGTGTAAGTGCGTCTCTTTGTGCATTGGTAGCATTTAACATTTGGAATGGTCCTGTTGTTGCTTGTATTCTTGTACCAGCGTTTAATTCTATTTCATTGTCTGAAAATATCTCTGGTGTGCCCGAACCAACAGTATTCAAAGATCCAGTAACATTTAGATCATTTGCTACTGTCAAACTATTTTGTACAGTGAGATCACTTTCCATTACAACAGCAGGAGTGATTGTGATTGATGAACTATCATTAGTATCAATTGTACTACCTAAAAATGTAACTGCTCCTGTGCTACCTGCTACCCCTGTTAGGTTACTTCCGTCTCCGTATATAGCGCCAGCAAAATAAGCATCTTTAAATCTTACAGCATTAGTACCTAAGTCCCAAGTGTTATGTTGATTAGCATTAGGAACAACATTACCTCTTATAGTTCCGTCTAAATTTACTGCATTCAATATGCCATCAATCATCACAGTTGAATCTTGAGCAAACACGCTTCCTACCAAGTCACCGCTGTTGTTAACATCAACAGTTATAGCACCACTTTGTAATTGTGTAAGAGTAACATATCCTGCATCATTTACAAGACCTGATACATTTCCTCCTGGTTGCAAAGCGGTAGTTGCAAGTGTTCCTTGAGCTGAAGTTGCCGCATCTGTAATACCATACCCTACAAGCGTAGTTGGTTTGTTAGTAACATCTGTTGCAAAGTCAACAGTTGTAAGATAGCCTGCATTGTTGTTCAATAGGCTTACGTTATCTCCAGGTACAAGCACATTTAAATCGTCAGTAAATTCACTTAACGCTGTAGGCTTACTTACTAGATCACTGTATAAACCACTTGTTGCAACAGCCGCTAAATTTGTACCACCTACAGTTATACCTGGAACATTTAATTGCCCTGCTGTAATAGTGCCTGTTGCTGTTATATCTACTACACCAGTAATACTGTTTCCAGTTAATTTTAAATTATCACCGTTTGGTATTTCTTTAATTTTGTTGTTGTCGGTAGTATCTACTACTAAGGGAAATCTATCAGCCATTTCTGTCCTCGCTACTTGTATTTATTTGCTTTGGTTCTATCACTATCATTGTGTTCTTTCCGTTAGGGTAAACAACGACTCGTTTGGTTTTATCGTCCTGCACAATTGGCTTAAGGTCTTTAGCATTTTTTATTTCAGCCATTATACTCTACCTACCACAACTTCAACTGTGCCACGTTCTGTATCTTCCTTTGTACCTACAGCTTTACCAATTACTTGTCCTACTCCAGGATTGTTATCTACCATACCATAGCCCGGTATTGCACTTGCTACAATCATATCACCTTTTGCTACAATACCAATTACGTTTACAGGTACTCTACCTTGTAATGCAACCAGTGTTTTTATTCCTGGGCAACCTTGATTCATTGTATAAGCACTTTGATCACTTACGACACCTGCTACTCTAGTATCACCTTTTTTATCAGTTGTAGTAACTTCTTTATCACCACCAAACACTAATACTGTACCAACTTCGTATTCTGTATCACCTTCATAATATTCTGCTAAGTCAGCGTATGTTGCTTCAAAACGTGAGTTTGTTGCTAGACTCCATCTACCTGTAATAGTACCTGTAGTTGTTGCTCCACCTGTGCTTAATCCTCTTACACCACTTAGTGTTTGTGTGCTAGGATTGTATGTGAAGTGTGAGTTATTAGTATCAATGTACTGTCTTTGATAACCTGTGCCATTTGCTGTGCTAAATGTAACTTGATATGCTACGTTATCGTTCTTTTCATCAATATTAATGTTATCACTGTTATCAATAGTACCAGTTATTTGACCGGTTACAGTCATTGTATCGTTTACATTGACTGTGCCTGTGCCTTGGGCACTAATTGTTAAATCAGTATTTGCAGTTAAACTTCTAAGATCGTCTGTTTCTATACCGGTAGATGTAACTCTACCTTTTACACCGTCTGAAACAAAAGTTATCACACCCGCACCACCTGCGTTAAATCCAGTGTTAGTACCTAAACCAATACCTGTACTTGCGGCACCTAGTTCATTTGCCGCTTCAATAAATGAAGTTTGTATCCAGCGTGATCTTACCGCAGATATTTCTTCAGTAGTGCCCGCTCCTCCAGTTGATCCATATGGGGAGTTACGTTCATATGTACTTTCTGTGTAGTCGCTTATATCTCCAACTTTTATAACGCCACCTGTCTTAATAGTTGGTTTAGTAGCACCTTGTGCAGTAAGTATGTTTCCGCCTTCTGGTGTTGTAAATAATAAATTGTTTGTGTTTTCAGCAAGCACCGTGCTAGTGTCAGTACCACCGATTATCAAACTTGTCATTTGTAGGCTACCGTCGTCTCTACGTTTTGCTATACTTGTATTTTCATTGTTGTACGCAATTTCACTTGAACTATAAACACCTGCCGCTGTTTTGATTAGAGCTTGCCCAGGATCGTTTACAGGATTACCGTATGGTAATATTCCTCCAAAGTCTCCGTCTGCAAGACCAAGCCCCTTATCAACAATATTTGCATAGGTATCA
>Ga0213860_10001308_pt1 | contig 10096 bp, 9 predicted proteins | sample PICome_3_FD_160118 | JGI IMG/M metagenome (GOLD analysis project Ga0213860, IMG submission 160118) | Coastal seawater microbial communities near Pivers Island, North Carolina, United States - PICO550 | ecosystem: Environmental > Aquatic > Marine > Coastal | place: USA: North Carolina | collected...
TCGTCGGGTCGCTTGGGATTCCTTTGTCCGGGTCTCCAGGATGAGCGACCATGGGCACGATGTTCGACAAATCAATGGTGTGAACACCACCATCGTATTGTGCTCCTTCGTCGGCTGTGATGATTTTTCGATATTGATCTTCACGGGAAAGATGTGGTTGTGATGCGATAATCCAGTCGAGGAGAGCGTCATCTGCTTCACAGATGCCTGTTCTTCCTGAACATTCAGTCGCCATGTTGCACAGGGTTGCACGTTCGTCGATTGATAATGATGCAAGGCCAGGGCCTCCGAATTCCATACTTCGATTAAGAGTCAACTCCTTGCGTGCATGGTCTGCTAAGATGTAGAGGATGACGTCCTTTGCAGTACATCCAGGATGAAGCGTTCCAATGAGTTCAAAGCGAATCGATTCTGGAACCTTTACGAAGGTGAATCCGGCGCTGATCAAATTTGCATATTCTGTGGCTCCAACACCCCAAGTGAGAGCATTCGAAGCCCCTCCCATGCATGTGTGAGAGTCTGTTGCTTGAATAAAATCTCCAACTTCGATGAATTCTTCTCGTGCGACTTGGTGACAAATGCCCGGCGATATACCATCAACTGCTGAATAATCCCGTACTTCGGTGTGGGCTTGGAATTCCTTTTGTAAACGGCGAAGCGTTTCGACCTTATCCATAAACGGAACAAATTTTGGATTATGATGGGCATACAAAAGATGGTCTTCAAAAACCGCAAATTTTGCTGGATTCGGCAATGTATACTCCGAGCCATACTCCTCAGTTAGAAACTCATGCACCTGTGCGGTTGTAAATTCATGTGAGTATCCTCCTTGAACCTCAGCGATGACTGGGTCGCCCGGTTGAACGCATTGACCTTTCGATTGTCCAACAAGGTTGTTTGCAATGATTTTTTCTGCCATTGTCATTGGCCGAGTTGGTGTCGATATTTCGGGAAGTTGAATTGTATTATTTTTTAATGCCTGAGCAAATTGAAACAATCCCCCGTGCTCCAATATGAGTTTTGTAACTGGGTCGTATCGATTGGTGAATTCTTCTAGGGGTATTTCTTCATCATTTTGAAGCCGCTTTAGAATCTCATAATCGCCCATGAGTTGACCTAAATTGATGTTATTTCGTTCATGGATTGGAGCGAACGATGCTGCAATTACGATTCGAATACCCGCCCAACGTTCGCATTGAGCGGCGGTTTCTCTGCTTGAACCAGTTCCTTTGCGTTGACCAGAAACAATGACTTCGAAATTTCCGTTCATGAGTGCTTTTTCAGAAAATACTCGCAAACCATTTTGCATTAAGCCAGCATATGCATTTTTTGCGATATCTTCCGGCCGGTGGTCAAAACAAACCCAAGCTGGAGTCATCACATCGGTGTTGATATCATCAAGGAGGTCTTCCATCCGCAGGTCTTCCATTCGAAGATTCAATCCATCATACAATTGTTTTCGAATCAAATCTAAGTCTTTGGTAAGAAAGAGGACTCGTTTTCCAGGGGTGAGGCGGATTGTTTGCGGCGTCATGCGTTGTTCCATTCCATCCCCATGTCACTGGAGGCCTTTCCCATGTTTAACCCGTTCGGCTTTGATGAAAGATGAATTTGTGAAAATTGCTTAATGTAAAATGAATATGATTATTAACTCAACATGAAAAGTTTAAATATACTTTCTTTGGGGGAAAAAATGTTCCTTTGGAACATAGGTACGTGAAATTATGGATAACCAACAAGTCGAAGATATCGTAAAATGCAGTGATTGCTGAAGTCGGTCTCTATCCAGAGACGAAACACGGGGCGAAGTCGTTTGTAACGACTGCGGACTCGTTCTTGAAGATAATGTCATTGATCAAGGTGCAGAATGGCGTGTTTTCTCACCTGAACAAGGCGATCAAAGAGCAAGAACTGGTGCTCCGATGACGGTCATGCTTCACGACAAAGGTCTATCCACAGACATTGATTGGCAAAACAAGGATTATTCTGGAAAAACCATCAACTCCAAATACAGATCTCAGTTTTACAGAATGAGGAAATGGCAAAAGCGAAGCAGAGTTTCAAACGCAACCGAAAGAAATCTTGCAATGGCACTTGCTGAACTCGATAGAATGGCAAGCAGGCTCGAACTTCCAAAGACTGTTCGCGAGGCAGCCGCTGTGAATTACAAGAAAGCTGTTGACAAGAGATTGATTCGTGGTCGCTCGATTGAAGGTGTTGCTGCTGCATCTCTTTATGCTGCATGCAGACAATGTGGCGTTCCTCGAACACTCGATGAAATTGGACAGGCATCACGAACTGGTCGAAAAGAAATTGGTCGAACCTACCGATTTATGGTTCGGGAATTGAAAATGAAAATTATGCCAACAGGTCCAGAGGATTATATCTCCAGATTCTGTTCAGGGCTTGGTCTCGATGCTGAAGTTGAATCAAAAGCGCACGAACTCATCAAGGCTGCACAGGAAAAAGAGTTGACGAGCGGCCGAGGGCCTACGGGCATCGCTGCTTCGATTATTTATATCGCCTCAGTTCTTTGCGGGAAAAGAAGAACACAAAGAGAAGTTGCCGAAGTTGCTGGTGTGACCGAAGTTACGATTCGTAACCGATACAAGGAATTGATTCAAAACCTCAACATCGAACTCGACATCTAAATCTCCTGTAAGGTCCCATTCGATAACTTTGGTGGGTTAGATGTCCAAAGCCCGAAAAGAATTGGTTGAATCAATTTTTGAATTGGCTGCAAAAAAACTCATTGAAGCACTTGAATATGGTACAACAAAATGGCCTCTTCCGGGCCCTCCAGTCCAAGACCCTGATTTTCCGGCACTTCATCCAGCCTCACCACACGACCTTTTTTCTCTTGGTCTTGGGATTCTAAATCTCGATCAAGGAATGTTCGAACGCCATCTCATCAATGTCGTCGAACGACTGGTTCCCTACAGAATGAATCTAACTGATGACCCATTTGAAGTTCACAATATTTGGCTAAAGAAACGTCAAGATGAGGTTGCTGATCGTTTAATGTTTCATATTGCTACTGATTGGTTAGCCGAAGCATTTGATAAATATGCACCTAATTCTGACAAATGGTGGCTCAGTGTGGCGCTTATCGATGGTTTGTGTACGAAGCCTCATGGCTCTGCAGTCCACGAAGGATACCATTTGCTTGAGTCAATTGCCTTGGCTGAACGACCAGGTACATGGCATACACAGCCTGATGTTGGGCCACAACATATGGAATGGAATCCTAATGCTGTCGTTCCACGAATGACCGATGTGGTTGCCCATGAAGAAGGCGTAAAAGCTGCTATCTGGATTCTCGAACGGTTGGAATCCGACAATACTGAACGTCGACTACTTCTCATGGAATGGGTGAGGTTGTTGATGGAAAGACCACCACTTGTCGAGCCTCTCGACTTGCCAAATATTTTGTTGAGGAGATGTGCTGATTCAAATGTTGATGTTGTATTGAAAGTGATTTTATGTTTGGCAAAAACAATAGAATTTGATTCTGAGTTGGGCCTTGAACTCGCTCAACGCCTCCATCAGAGAGATGAAGTCCTCATTCAACGCGGCATGGCTGATGTCTTGACAAGAATGTTCAGAAGGCTGGGGTGGAAAGCACACCCATATCTCCAAGATATGTTGGAGTCAAAAGATGAAGGTGTCCTAGCAGCAGCGAGTTCAACAGTTGGTGATTTGAAATATCTTGACAAGGATACTTGGGCTGATACCATTCAATCTCTGGCCTCACATCCAACTCCAATCGTACGACGAAATCTCGTTTCAAATTTGAGAGATTATATCGAATTTGACCCAGAGGACCGAAGGAATATCGTTCCTGTTTTATGGGTAGATGGGGACGAAGTCGTACGAACTCGATTACGAGAACTCCTTCTACGGATGGAGGAAATTGCACCACATCATTTTGCTCAAAAAATCCATCAACTCACGAAAGTTAATGCTGATTTGAATCCACTCTGGGAACCGCTAGAAATAAGGAAACCTGGAGGAAAAGATATGTGGTTACAATGGCTCAATGACGGTGGCGACATACCACAACATCAGGAGAATACGTCGCATGTTTCATCGATGGAAGTTCCCGAAAAACTGCCTAAACTGGATTCGGCTCTCGAAGTTCTCGACCAAGACCTAGGCTTTCTCGATGACTGATCTATTCTTCTTCAGAAAGAACGCCTTGTGAAAGATGAACATATGTCGCATTGAGGAGAGCAAGACAACCAATAAATGTCAAAACAAGGCCTGTCGGAGCCGGAAACTGATTACCGATGGAAGATATTTGGAGGATTTTTGTGATCGAAAGCATACAACATCCAAACAAGAAAACACTCCATTTTGTTGTTTGAGGATTTTTCCACATGGTTTGACTTGGCACAATTCCAAACCGACCAAACACCATCCAAAACCAAGCAAAATACAAGCAAGCTAATCCTCCTAATCCTATGACGCCCCGAGTGAATGAAGGCGAATTCCATGGACCTGAAATTTGAGCGTTACTGATGGAAAACAGAACTCCCACAAAGCCAAAAATGGCGAGGGATGGAATTGCTTTATTTCCCCTCATTGAGATTCTGAAAGAGCCTATATTTGAAAGCCTATTCATTCTTGAATGAACCATGACGGGTGTTTCTCACGGCATTATTGTGGCGGGAGGCATCGGGTCTCGGATGTTTCCTGCAAGTGCCTACGTCCCCAAGGAAATGTTGCCCCTCGTTGATATTCCAGCAATTCTTCATCTCATTTTTGAGGCAAAGTTAGCCGGTGTTGAAGTCTTGCACATCGTGACATCACCGAATAAAAATCTAGAGGCGATTGTTGATGCCACCGCAATGAAACAATATAGGGGGAAAATGGATGAGCAACTCTTTGATGCCTGCAATGGTATTGACATTCAATTTCATGTTCAACATCACCCAAAGGGCTTCGGTGATGCTCTCATGCAAGCCCTACCGTTTGTCGAAGGTGCTTGTTTAGTTCTGCTTGGGGACAACATTCTTCTCGATCGGCATTCATCGACTGAAGATTTCCAACCATCGACGGCAAGCATGCAATTGGTCAATACATTTGTCAAAACAAATGAGCCAACAGTTGCACTATTTCGAGTTAAACCCGAAGAAGTTGGGCACTATGGCATTGCCAAAGTAGAGGAGGGCAAACTGATTGAAATCGTTGAGAAACCAAGTCAACATGAAGCTCCTTCAAATCTCGCATTGTGTGGTCGTTACATCTTTACACAAGATGCGATGGAATTGTTGCAGAAGTTTTCGTATGAGGAATTTGGAGAATTACAAACGATTGAAATGCAGAAACGTTGGATGGAAGAAGGGCGTTTGCATGGCCACCTATTTGACCAGATGGCTTGGTACGACTCCGGATTGCCTCTTGCATGGTTAAAATCACAGATAGACCATGGTTTGAGAAGGGCCGATTACAAGGATGATCTTTTGGAATGGTTGAGAGAAAGAATCGGTTAACGTTGGCCTGGTTTCCAAAAACTCAGTGGCTCAGGTAATTCGCCAGCCGCCTTACGACTAGCGATATGATCTGCCCTTTCGTTCCACCGATGTCCACGATGTGCTCGGACATGTTGCCATTCAAGAGGTCTCATTTCACTTACCTCATTCCAAAGTGATTGGACATGGCGGACAAGTTGAACATTCGCCGATGGTTTCCATTTGCCACATGCTAAATTACCAGCATATTGTGAATCGGTTCGTATGATGGCTGAATCAGTACCCCCTTCGATGAGAAGCCAGCGTAGTGCCTCTGCAAACGCTGTTAATTCGGCAGTGTTGTTTGAACCCACCTCGGCTCCAATAAACTCATGTTCATCAGAAGATGTGATGACCATCCCTGAAAATTCATGGAAAAGTTCGCCCGTTCCTTTTCCTAATCCAGAATCACCGAGAACGATAACCACGCCCCATGCGGCAGGCGTTTGGGCAGTGACATTTTGGTTTTCTAAACATGAACCGTCGACGTAAAGGCTCCAATGGTTGGAGCTTGACATCTTCACTCGCCAATTTCTGATTTGTAGGCAGCAGCATCCATGAGTGTTGATACTTGGTCGGGGTTTTGAAGTTCAATTTTAACAATCCAGCCTTCACCGTATGGATCTGTGTTCATCAATTCAGGAGTATCGTCAAGTGCATCATTCACCTCAGTGATGACTCCAGCAAGAGGTGCAAATATTGGTGATGCAGATTTTACAGATTCGACTATTGCAAATTCGCCCATATCCTCAACGGAATCTCCAGACATCGGCAATTCAATGTAAACAATGTCCGTGAGCATTTCTTGTGCATGGTCTGTTATTCCTAGCGTAGCAACATTGCCATTCATTCGAATCCATTCGTGTTCTTTTGTGTAATACAATCCTTCGGGCACATCGCTCATTTGCTCACCGAGTCGATGGACAGACTCCTGATTCAAGAATTCACCGATGTGAAAATTAGAGGGGTTGGGTGCAGTGTGGGCACATTGTCCATTCGGGCTCAACCGGTTGTTGGCATGACCTGCATCTCGTTGGTTGCATTGAGGAAGTCGGTTCATTCATCACAACAGAATCATTGATGTGCGTATCGCCTACTTTTCCAATGTTCACTGTCGTCCCAGTGTCTTTTTCGAGATACGTTTGACGAATTCTTGCGGATTCTTCGAACATTCCTAGTTCAAAATATGCTTCTGCTGCTTTCTCAAAATTTCGAGCTTTTTCTAGATTCATTGCGTAATTAAGTTTGAATTCAGGAGTTAATTGTGATGGGCGTTGAACCTGTTGTTGCTGTTGGGCTTGAGGGGCATGATGGTGATGATGAATGACTTGTTGTTGAACTGGTTGAGAATTCAACACCTGCTGTTGTTGTACTCGTGCAAGTTGAACTTTGTATCTAGCCATCTGTTTTTTGTATTTCGAATTACCACTCGAAATCAATAACATCATAAGCAGCATGCCGCAACAAGAAAGGCCATTGAGCGTCGAAAGTGCCGGGTTATCAATTCCTAATAATGTGAAAAACCATACAATTGCTAAAATTTTCAACGCTTTCTTGTATCCTTTTGTGGTTTGCTCGGGTGGGAGAAGTATTCCCGAGGCCATGAAGTGATGAGAGTTGATTAGTTTTTGACTATTTTCATTCTTCACCTTCCACAAGTTCTGAAGTTAGAACCGTGGCTTCAAGTTCAGCCCAAGCATTGCTTACTCGCTCATATTTTTCTTCTTCATGAAATTCTGATTGGATTCTTTCCGATAACTCTTCTAAAGATTCATTCGGAAAAAGTGAAGATAATGGGCCAATGCCTTTTCTCGTCACATATGCAAAAAACAGACAAACTATTGCCGAGATGAGAAGGAGATGGCCGATGTTAAATTCAGTGATTGACATCCTATCCTGTTGGAGTGCGAATCCTGTTGCAACAAGAAGCCCCATACCCAAGCCGCCCAAGAGATAAGAGGCTGCCTTGTGAGGTGCGTGCATAAACGGCGATAGAGCATAGGAACATCAAGCCATTGGTAAATTGGCCTCAATATGTTTCTCTCATCAATTTGTGAATTTTGTAAGGAAGAAGTGCTCGATTGACCGGTGTTACTTCGAGTATTCTTCCGTCATCTCTTCGTCGAATATCTTGAAGTAAAGGATGGCGACTCTTTTTGTGAAGGGTGAGCAATGTCGGCATATCAACTTCAAGTGCCTCACGAACTGCATTGACAAATTCTTCTGATTCGACCGAAAATTTGCCTATTTCATCGATAACGAGGACTTCACATTTTTCATGTGCGTACGTTATAGCTGGGACCGCAACTTTAGCTAATGCTTCAAGGTCAAGGCCGAAGCCTAAAACTCGAAGTCTTGAATCGATTTCTCGGTGGGCGATGATACCTTCTTCTTTGGTAACGATGTCAATAATTTTGTATCCAAGACGTTCACCATTTTCAATCAGAGGTTCGGTTTGAACTCCGCCTATTATCGGTTTTTCAATGATGCCTGATCGCATCTCAATCTCTCTTGTACGCTCTTCCACAAGCATCTCAAGAACTCTTTCCATGACAGCAGATTTACCGCTTCGGGGTAATCCTGTAATGCCAATTTTTGGATGAATTCCCATCTTGTATCACCGATTTTTAGAACGACGCCTCTGCCACTAACTTTAACCATTTAAAAATATGTACATATTACGGCATATTGATACTCCTAAACGGAAAGGATTTGAGAAATCGTTTCCTCATTGCGAATCAGGTTTCACCATTTCACCATTTAAGTCGAGAGGAAGGGTTTCCAATTCGTAATTGTTGACGTTATTGTTTGCTGCCCATGCTCGCGCCCATTCATCAAGGTCGTTATCGTTCAAATGATTGCACAACCAATCCAAAGCATTGTGCAAATTGCCGTGTTCGTCTGTAAGTCTCTTTTCGATATCTGAGTGAAGTTCAATATGATTGACGCTGTTTCCCAACACACAATTTGCTGGAATAACCGCCCACCTCAATCGTCGCTCTTGATGTGCGTTGACAATAGCTTGACATGCGAGCCGTGGTCCTTGGTGTGTTGGCTGCTCCCCTATCCACATTGCGAGTTGACGTTCGCTTGCTCGGGATGGAATATCTGTTCTAAACGCAGGATGGCGAATGAACACTTGTCCTGAATCATCTTCATGGAAATGTACACCACGAATGAATGGATGGCTCTCTCTCCCCTTTACCCAAGTCTCAATGCTCTTTGAATTCGAAGTTTGGTCAATTTCTCCCACTCGAACTCGCACATGTTGGCCATTTGTTGTGAGGACGTGATGGTCGTCGTTAAGTCGTGGACGTGTTGCAAGTTTGTCAAGAACTTCGAGTGTGTACTTCCTCTCAATTCTATCACGAGGAAGGCGTGGAACAGCCCAAGTATCTCGAGCCCATTTCTTCCAACGTACCTCTTCCATTTGGAAGGAAGGAACTCGCGATGAGAGGCCATCGCCTTCCTTTCGCAGGTCTGAACGAGTAATTGGCCCTCGTAAAGTGAGCGGGACAGGGGTTTCTTTAGCATCAATGCCGAGAACAACAACGCCTTGAGTCATGCCAGGGAACAGAAGATTTGCTTCTTCAATGCACCAAACATGATGCCATGCATGTTCATTCACAAGGAGTTCTCGAAGTGGGTGAGATGACTGTTCTCTAAGAAGGCTATCGGGAGCAATGAGACGGAGCCGGCCCCCTTTTTCCAATATCTGTAAACTTCGCTCAATGAATAATCTGTAAAGATTCACATTACCTCGCATTGTGGAAAATCGTGGTTTATCATCGTCAACGATGGATCGCAATTGATCTCCAAGTTCTTTTCTAAGTTTACTTCCATCATCTTGGCCGCGGAATCGGTCTTTAATTCTCAACCACGGTGGATTTGTAAGAACGAGTTGTGGTTCGGTTTCCCATGGCCAGTCATCTTGTAAGGCGTCGCCTTCTTTTACCCCTTTGTCAAGCAAAGTTTCCATTTCTTTTCGTGAAATTTTATTTGGTTGCTCAGCACCAAAACTCACAAGTTCCAATCGAATTGCTTCAAGCAATAGTCGTCGCTTTGTACTTTGTACAGCCAATGGATCGATATCGAGCAGTTGTATGTGTTCGAAAAATTTGCGTGTGTCTTGTTTCCTTGTTTCTGGCGTGCTGTCTTCATGAATTTCCGCATGGCGCCGCATAAGCCGAGCATGGAACAATCCCCCTCCTGCTGCAGTATCGGCAATAGGCAGGGGTATGCCGCTGATTGTGCGTCGATTATTATCGACATTTGCTTGTTCATCTTCGTTGTCAACAGATTCTTCTTGTGCAGAAGGTGGAAGATTCAGATTTTTGACATGTTGACGGAAGCCTGGTGGTAAGTTCGCCATCAAGAAATTATTTTGTTGAACTGGTTTTTTTGGATGAACGAGAGGTTCCCGTAACTCAGATGCGATGATCGCATCTGCAAGGCGGGGCGGGGTTGGATGAGCACCTCTTGGGGACCTTCCATCAGACTCAGCATCGTGGCGAGCAAGTAAATGGTCGAGGACATGACCTGGGTCAGTGAGGAGATTAGCAGGGAGCGTTGGCCAGTCTTCT
>Ga0213860_10001309_pt1 | contig 10087 bp, 8 predicted proteins | sample PICome_3_FD_160118 | JGI IMG/M metagenome (GOLD analysis project Ga0213860, IMG submission 160118) | Coastal seawater microbial communities near Pivers Island, North Carolina, United States - PICO550 | ecosystem: Environmental > Aquatic > Marine > Coastal | place: USA: North Carolina | collected...
TACCAGTAAGTGTACCGCCTGATACAGTACCAAGCGTAGTAATAGAAGATGAACCTACGTCAATGCTGCCAAAGCCTGAAGTAATAGATCCAGAGTTCAAAGCACCTGTCGTAACTAAGGCGCTGTCACCTAAGTAACCTGTTGCATCTACTAGATCAAATGCAGGTGTTGCGTCAGAGCCACCTAGTGATAGCTGTACGCCGCCGTAAGATACTGTAGAGTTAGTTAGTGAAGCGTTAGCGATATTGCTAAGCGTGTTAGAAGCTGCATCAATAGTTTTGTTAGTCAGCGTCTGAGTGTCTGCCAGTGTAGCAACTGTAGAGTCAATAGCAATTAAAACGTCGTTACCTACAGCAGCAGTATCGATACCTATGCCACCTAAGAAACCTATTGTCTCAGAGTCTAGGTCAATACTAATAGTTCCTGTGTTTGCACTTACATCTAAATCTTGTGCAGTGACTTGAGAGTCTACGTAGGCTTTAATAGATTGCTGAGTAGCAAGTGCTGTAGCGCTATCACTAACTAAATCATCTTCGTCTAGAATTACATCGACAGTAGATCCGGACGAGAGAGCGAGGCTATCAATGCTTGCTGTACCGTCGATAAACAAGTCTTTGAATTGCAGGCTTCCGCTACCAAGATCAATATCATTAGTAGTGACAGGAACAATACTTCCATCTTGAAAACGAACTTGTTCGGTAGATACTCCGGTAACTTCAACATAAACGCCCCAACGATTATTTACATCATCTACTTCAATCTTGTTAAGGAAATCTAAATCACCAATTTTAAAAATGTTACCGCCTTCACCAGCAGTACCATCGTGTCTATGCCCTGTAACAGTAGAGTTGGTAGAAGAATAAGAAAAAGCATTAACCAGCTGATCATATTCATTATTAAACAATGACGCTGTAATTGTATCGCCATCAGCGAAAGTGCTTTGTCTTGTATAGCTTTGAGCCATCTATTTATCTCCTTCCTGATGGGCTGTAATCTATGTACATTCCATTTACTTTGTACGGTGAGTTGGTATCGTTGCTTCGTATAATAAAGCTAACCGTGTTACCGCTTCCCTGTATTGGCTTTCTTACAAGAGGATCGCTAGGTGCGCCAAAGACACTAGACCCAAACAAGCCTGTACCTAATACACTAGGCAGCGGTATAGAATCAAACACATAATCTAACGGCTGTGCTACGGTAGGATCTTCGTAGTCGTAGCGTACTCTAAGTGTAGGTCTAATCTGTCCTTCTGGACTAACAGACAACTTAATGTATCTCATTGTCTTTTTAGTTCCAGCGTCACCAAAATCTAAGCTGGGCGTCTGATAAGCTGCATCAATCTCTTCTACTATTCCAGCAGGATTAAAAGAGTTACCTACGTCATGTTTATAAATATAACCGTTAGAATCTCCGTGATATGTTTCTTCGATAGAAACTTCGTTAAAGCCCGAAGCAATTGCTGTTGATTTTATTCCTAGTGTTTCTGAAAACTGAAAGCCATCTCTAGTTAATGTAGCTATAATTCCTTTTGCTGAGTTATCTGCTGTAGCTTCAGCACCAGTAGGAATATTGTAAAATAGCCTGTACTGTGACTTATATCTTAATACCGCACTAGATATTCTAAACTTATCAATGTTCCTAGTAATATTTTCTATAATATCTTGTATAGGTCTACTTACAGCACTTAACTCTACGTCACCAATACGTGCGGTTGCTGCTACTGTTCTTAAACCATCTGGGCTAAGAAACAGTAAGTCACCGCCAATTTCTTGAATACTATATCCACTTACGCAACCTACGTTCTCAGTAATAGGATCTATCCGGATATTTGCAGGATCATTAATGTTTATTAACTTATGAAGACTATTTTTAGCAAACACAATTAAGTCTTCTCGGAACCCTCTGATCCCCTGTATTTGATCAGATATTGTTACTGCACCTGCTCCTGCGCCTGTGAAGTTATCTGGATCATTATATACACTGTAGTAAACAGTGCTTAAATTATTTTCTACTCCTGCGGCTATCAAATGATGGTCATGTATCGTAATATATTTAACAGCATTAGTACCATCTACAGTAATACCGTTAGAAAAGAATGTACGTGTTGTTAAATCTCCGGTTCCTTCCATTCTAAAGAAGTATAAAGTATTAGCACCGTCTGCAATAATTAACTCACCATAGTCAAAGGTAGCGCCTTCAAAAAGAACAAAACTACTTTGACCTTGATCAGTCCGTGGGTCTATTGCTCGACCCGTAAAGGTTGCATAGTCATCGCCACCAGTAGCAACAGCAGCTCTATTAATCTGTAGCCAGCTGTCGCCGTCAATAGAAAAGTAAATGTTTTCACCTACGCAAACAATAACACCATCTGCATAAGGATAAACACCGTGTACTATTTCATCTGCTTCTGGTCTAACAGTTCCAAATAACTCATAGCCATTAATTCGACGATAGCCGCCATCTGTATCGACTTCAAAGTTTCGGAGGGTACTTGCTATTCCGGGCTGTTGCAGCATTTCTAGCTGGTTCAGGCTGGAATATAGTCCTCCTTTAGATGCTAAACCAAAAGGTTGCGACATCAGACAAATCTCATTCTATCGTCTTTTATTTCTCGCGGCATAGGTGTCATAAGATTTAACTTCATGAGCCTTAATCCACGCTTGTAGTCCTCTAAAGAAAAAGCAGACATCTGCGGGTTTTCTTTAAACTGATAAACGTAGTAGCGTGTACGAGCAATAAGAACAGGTTTATAAGTGTTCGGAAATACAATCTCATCTGAGTAAGCTGATAGTTCCGTAGGTAACTTATATGCAAAGAACCAGACTCTATACGCTTTATCAGGAATAGGACTGAGACCAAACTTACGATTGTCAGGGCTTCTAAGTACAATGCTAGGTACACCGTATTGCTGCGTATCTGCATCGTCTTGGTTTTCAGAAACTCTTACAAAGTCTTTCCAAGCTTCAATGTCCTTGAACCTGAGATTGCTCATAGTATAAGGAGCTGTTTCACCTGCTACATCTCTTGTCGTAAGAAAGAAATTGTCCCAGTCAATGTATCCATAATCTGTAGTAAGGTCGTCAGAAGCTGGCTTAAGTTCATACCAGCGAGTCCCAGCAACTGTCTCGACATAAGTATTGCCGTACATATTGTTACTAGAACCGCTAGTATCTAATGCCAAAAAAGGCCACTGGGCCTCTTCATTAACGATATCTAAATATGCACGATTGACACAATCTTTAACGTGCTGCTGAATACCAACAGCTGTTAAAAAGTTTGCAGAAGTCAAAGGAACTTCATTCATTTCCCTTAAGACTTCGTTTGTAATGTCAAGATAGGTTGCTGCCATTTATCTAGCCTCGCGGACCTCGGCGCATACCTTGTCGGCTTTTCTTAGGCGGCTTTCTAGTAAAAGCTGTACCTGAACTAGCCGTTCCGCCCATAGGCATATTTTTAGGGCCTTTTAAGCCCACCATTGCTTTACCGCCATACATCTTTTTGTCACGATGCATCTTACCGCCACACATCTTAGCGGCTCTTTTTTCCATGTCTCCGCAACCGGAATAATCTGTTTTCATTAGCTTTGCTCCATAGAAAAAGTTTTAGAAGTTTCTCTAGCAATTTCTAATTCAGTCTTGTTGCCAAAGATACGTTCCCAATTATCGTCGTAGTTTTTTTTACTATCGCCTGTATAGAAACTACCTGTCATGCCTAAAATACGCTTATTATTTCTTTTACCGCTTTTCAGCACGACTGATTTATTTTCGCTTCCTATTTGAGGCATAGTTTTAAATTCCTAAGAAAAGGCAAAGGGGGCCTGTGAAGACCCCCAAAGCTTATTAGTCAACCGTATAGAAGGCTGAAACAAGTGCTTCTGGTCGAAGAACTTTAGCGCCATATACATGAAGACCACGAACAATGTCACCGAAGCTGTCAGGATCACGAAGAACCTCAGTGCTGGTAATCGTCTGGGCCGTAGCCGTAGAAGAAATATGACCAGCCATAACTTTGCCAGTAGCCGTAGCGGTAGCAGCAATGTTATTAGACTTGTACATATTGAATCCACGAAGCTTGCCAGAAGATACCAAACCGTTTCGGATTGATCCTTGACCTGCGTTGAAGTCTACAGACAGCAGCTTAGAGCCTGACTGTGAGAGTTCTTCGTAGAAAGCGGGACCAGCAATAAACCATCGACCTTCTTCAGGAATGTTTTGCTCATCGAGAAGACGAGCCATACGTGCCATAAGGTCAATAGCGTCAACACCAGTTCCGTCTGAACCAAGAAGGTCAACAGATGCAGTCGTTTCTGCTACACCGCCAGTACCAGCAGCAGCGTCAGCACCAATAACATGGTCTGGGCCAGAAGAAGATACGCCAGCAAACATCTTAGCAAGTACGCCTTGGTCAAAGGCATCACGCAAAGAATAAGCTGCTGAAGACGTAGCAACGTCACGGAAGTTAATGTGGGACATTTGCGTTTCAATGTCATCTACGATGAACCTGAAAGCGTTAGCAATGTCAACGACCATAGTGATTTCTTGGTCAGTAAGCTCAGTCTTAGCTACCGTACCACCACGCTGATACTGGTCAACGGTGATTACAGGCTCTTTGATGATACGTACAGTGTCACCATAGCTTGAAATCTCACCAGCATAATCCGTATTAGTGATTGCTTCTACAACAGAAGCCTTACGGAAAAAGTTGAGTACCTGCTTGGAATAAACCTTCGGTAGGAAAAACGAGTTAGTTTGACCAGCATCTGCGTTGTCAAAGTTACTGTTAGTCCCGTCATTAAAAAATTGATCGGATGTATTTGAAGCCATTTAAAATCTCCTTAAGTAGAAAAGATTAGCCGGGACGCACCCTACCTTCAGAAAGAGCTTCACGAATTTCTTCTTCGTACTTGTCAAACTGATCTAGGGACATCTTAGCTATTTCGCTTTCCGTCCAAATACGTGGCTGCTTTGCATCTACACTTGTTGTTTTAGTAGATACCATGTCAGCAGCAGAACCTTGTTCTTGAGGTTCTTTACGTGGACGGCCTCGTTTTTTTGGTGTAGCTTGTCCAGTTTCTAACTTATATAGATCAAGTGCTTTGACTGCTAATGTTACATTATCTGGATTGTTATAGATCCAGTCCTGAATCTGATCGGGCTGTTCTTTAGCCCAGTCATGGAAAGCATCGTCACCACGGATCTCATCAAAGTCCGGGTGTCGTTCTTTCAGAGCTGTCTCAGCTTCACGCTTAGCTATCTCTAGCTCACGTTGTTCAATGGCAGAAAAGCGTTGCCGCATATCTTCCATTTGCTGTTCTGCTCGCATGTGTGCTACAGTTTCTACTGTATCGTATAGATCAGGATATTCTTCTCTAAACCTAGCAAGATCTTCTTCAGACTTAGGAGCTTGATAAGCTGGCACAGCAGCTTGTACTTCTGCTTTTAGCTGTTCTTCTCGCTGCCTAAACTCGTTAAGTTTAGAATCATAATGTTTCTTTAGATCGTCATACCTCTTCTTATAGTTAGTTTCGCTAGGAGCTTCCTCTTCTGCAGGGGCCGCTTCTTTTTTGCGGGTAGCCTGTTGCTTAGGTTGTTCATCTTCATCTTCGTAATACAGTGAATCTGCTTTAGGCTTTCGAGGGCCGTCTGGCGTATGCCAAGGCTTCTTCATGTTATACGGATTTGATACTTGCTCCTCTAGTTGTGCTTCGGACATCTACGTTCTCCTTTCTACGGGGCTTGTTTCTTGCAAGGTAGCCAATTTTAAACGTCTTTAAAAATTTGGGGCTTGTCACTACAAGGTAGCCGTACTATCTTAAACGTGAAGGTTGTAGACTCGGCATACGGTTAGCAGATAACATAGACTTATTAATTTCTTCGTCTGTGACATCTGTTTGTCCCATATCCTTTTCATACTGCATAGGATCTTCTAGCAGTCCACCTACCGCCTTACGTAACATACCACCGCCATAGTCTGCTTCACGTTCTGCTTTATCCATCATTTTTTGCAGATTGTCAGCACCTATTTCGTCGGTGGCTTTTCTGGTGATAACAAACTCTCCGTCGCTCAGTCGAGCTGGGATAGAGTCTGATACACCTGTTCCGGGTCCTTCAACTTCTCCAGACCCAGAAAACTCTGATGCAGTCATAATGACCTTATCAAAGATTTCGCTTAGCTTTGGATCTGATTCCAAAGCATTCATTAAATAATCTTGTTCTTCAGGCTGAAGAGATTCATCAAGCATGAAGTCCATATACTTGTCTTCCATCTCTGAATCAGGAAGTTGTGTTTCTTCTGCATTTGCCTGTTCTTCAGGGGTGTAAGTATCTACAGGCATTTCAGGTGGTACAAGCATTGAGCCACCGTCTGCTTTACGCTTACGGTCCATAGACTTGTAAACTTCACGCTTAGTTTCTTCATCTACGTTTTGAGTCTGCGCCTGAAAGCGTTCTTGAATAGCTGCTTTTTCTTTTTCATCTTTTGCAGCAGCCATTTCTTTTTTAAAGGCTTCGTACATCATACGGAAAGAATCTACTTCGCCGCCTTCTGCTTTTGCTTTTCTTTCTGGCTTATCTATAAGTCCAGCATCTCTAGCTTTATCACCTAAATAAATTATAGAGTCTGCTACAGATTTAGGCAGATCTCCTACAGTTTCAGTCATTTTATCTATAGTGGACTGAGGAACTCCTAATACAGATAATGCTTGAAACATTCCACTAGGTTTTTTTTCTGTTTTTCCACCTTCAGCTTTTGTTTCTCTAGGTCCCAAGTCTGGCATATAACCTCCAAAAGCTTCAAAGTCGTCTTCAGATAAATTATCTTTAAATATTCTTAAGTCTCTTGCATTTAGCGTAGACATATAATCAAATATTTCATCGTCTTCAAAAGCAAGTAAATTTTCTGCTGCTTCTTTAGGAGACATTTCTTTTAGCATATCGCCTGTGCTTTCTGCTATATCAGCTGAATACTCATCAGCCAAACCTATCTTAGCTTTATTTTTAACAGAAAGATTTTCTAGGATGCTTATGGGCATATCGTCCATAGCACTAGGATCAGAATTAATTTTATTTATAATAATATCTTCAGCTTCTGCGGAGCTTTTAATAGCTTCTCGACGCTCTGCTGCTTTTTTTGGTGCTTCTTTTGCCATAAGTCTTTCGGCAAAATCAATTATCTCATTTGCACCTTTTGATCCTATTTTACCTAATATGCTCATTTACGTTATCCTTCAAATGCTCTAGGCGTTCCAGAGAACTGACTCTCCCCTGACTGCGGTACACTTCCAGTTCCGATGTTGCCCCCACCAGTACCCGTAGCTCCAAGGTCTTGGCCTGCTGGAGGTACTCCTTCAGGGCCTCCCATAGGTCCTTGTTGTTCACCAGCGGGGCCAGCTTCAGGGCCAGTTGCTTGTCCAGCATTTTGCATTCCTATGATCTGTGCCATTAGAGCAGCTTCTTCAGGATCGTTGATCAGTTCATCAGGATCAAGATCTAAGCTATAAGCAAGCTCACTAATTAGCTTGTTCATCTTAATAAACGGAGCAATAGCAGGATTCTGTGCGGTCTGAAGGAACATAGTCAATCGTTGGCTACGTACTTCTTTCTGCATCAAGCTATTAGTTCCTGTTGCCTTAACTTCTAAGTCGCCCTCGACACCTAGCTTAGACTCAAGGAACTGCATGTTCCATTGAAAGTAAGCTTCGCCCATAGGCTTCAAAAGAAAGTCATCTAGGTTCTTAATAACAGTTTTAATATTAAGAGATGCTGCGCCAAGGAGCATGGACATTCCTGAAGCAGTACGGGTCATGCTTTGTACACCCGTTTGACCATGAGAGTAGCTGGGAAGTCCTGTTTGCTCATCTGCAAGCTGCCTGAACTTATCAAACATCATCATGTTTTCTTGTGAGGTATTAGGAAACTTAAGCGCATTAATTGCTTGGCCGGGGACACCTGCTTGTCTCTTAAAGATTTTACCCGGATAAATTTCCATTGATTGACCACCTACAAGCGCAGTCTCGTCAACATCAAAAACCAAAGAGCCAGATAACGCCAAGTTGTCTATTGCCATACGAGCATGACCATTCATGATCTTTTGAGAATCATCCATGTTCTCAGCAATCCCGATGCCGAAGAAGCTGTAGGGATTACGCTCGTAAGGGAAGGCATGATAAGGCAACCTGAAAGGCGTAAAGGGATTGACTACGGCTCTGAGAAGTTGTCCGTTGCATACCCAAGCATTGACTTGAACCTCGTCAAGGTCATCTACTTCATCTGGAATATCCATACCCACTTGGCGAGCATACTCAGCATCCATCACGCCCCAGTATTCCAGAACTTCATATTGCCCGGAGCCATAAGCTTCGGACCTATGATCATCCTTTAGCTCTTGTTCGTAGTCCTGCTCTTCGTAGTTAGGACCAAAAGCTAAAGCTTGTCTAATAGCATCTTTGTTAAAATAAGGCATACGTGACAATGACCGTAGCTTAGTACGGTTCATACGATGCCTATGGAACACATATTCACATTCGTTTATGTTAGTTGCATTAGGGTCAGGGAAAAAGTCCCAAATACTAACAAACTCAATACGAGGCACTCTAACGCTAACTGGAGCGTAATCTCGTACTCCTTCTTCATTTTCCTCCCAGCGATTTAATGTCTTATTAAAATTAAAAGGTCCTTTAACAATCCCTGTACCAAACAAAGCAGACTCAAACAAAGCGTTACGGATTTCACTGGCTCCGTTAGACTCTTCAATTTGATCATGGATTAATTTTTCCATTTGTCTTGCTGCGTTTTGTGCAGGCTTTACTTCTAGTGCTTGGGGATCTGGGCTTGGTCCTTCTTTAAGCTGGGGTTCTGCTGCTTCTTCGAGTTCTTGTGTATCGAATTTCTGTGAGCCGTATGTCGATCCGGGCTTAAGTAAACGCCCGTCACCTTCGTAACCAACATCGAAAGGGTTGTCTCCTTCTTTTTCTTTTGAAATAAAAGGCTGTTCTTCTGATGTTTCTATTCCGGGGACAGGATTATTAATATCTAGATGTGCGTATTCAGAAACCCCTTCAGGGACTTTTGTTTCTGCAATACCAATAGGAAACTTACCTGCACCAAATATAACATCTACAAGCTGACCAAAGGCCGCAAGCACTTTAGTCTTTGTGACTTTTACAAATACGCGAGACTTTTCAGATTCTCTGAATCGTATATTCTTTCCGTACAATCCACGATAGTTATGGTAGGCCGTAAGCCACCGCTGTTCATCTAAGTCTCGTGCGCTTTGAGCAGACTGATATCTATCAACAAGAAGACCTACAAAGTTATTCCGCAGAGACTCTTCGAGGGTCAGTTCAAGACCCTGTTCATCTTCTACAGGAGCAAAATAAATTTCATTTGCTGTTAGTGTATTGTCTTCTTCCATTTAGTATCCAAAGTCAGAGTCTGCTGGAGTGTAAGCCTGTTCTTGTCTAAGTAACCGTAACTGAGCTAACGGATCATTAACTCTTGGTCTAGACATAATAAGATAACGCAGAGCATCATACGCATGATCTGGCGCATGAGTATCTACGTCTTCGGGGTTAGATTTATCCAAAGGAATCCCTTGAAGCTCACGTATCAGGTTCGGGCAGCTACTAAATATCTGCAAACGTGGTCTGCCGCTTTGTTGCACTCTAAGGTATTCGTGAATCTGGATCTTACCCTGTATTCTATTCTTATCGGCTCTTCGGAGCTTATGCCCTTGCCTAACAAGGGTTTCGCCTACAGTAGGTCCTGTAGTGCCTGTTCTGGCCCATGCTGCGGTATCTAAAACTCCAGACACAGAGAAAGGGTCAGACAACTCCATTTCTGTTATTATAGTGCCTAAATCCTGTCCTGTCAAGCCTTTACGATAAAGTTCTCGATATATAATTAAAGTTCCGTCAGAAGGGTCTACAGCAGCCCAGATGCAGGCAGATTCACTAGCATAACCGTAGTCAATCCCTTTAACCCTTTCCCAGCCTATTGGTATTTCAAAAGGTGGGATAACGTGTAGATCTAAGTCAAACTCAGTAAAGGCTGCACCCTCGTTAACATCCCAGTTACCTTCTAGGAGCTGC
>Ga0213860_10001310_pt1 | contig 10085 bp, 2 predicted proteins | sample PICome_3_FD_160118 | JGI IMG/M metagenome (GOLD analysis project Ga0213860, IMG submission 160118) | Coastal seawater microbial communities near Pivers Island, North Carolina, United States - PICO550 | ecosystem: Environmental > Aquatic > Marine > Coastal | place: USA: North Carolina | collected...
AATCATGCGTATTACAGATACCGATCCAACAGGTGTTGCTACTGACCCAGTTACTGCAGCAAACGATGCAACTTCATCGAACGTGGTCATGGATCCACCCGACATGTTGAAGTATCGTGGGGACATTCTTTATGTAGAAAATCGCTCGCCTGTTTCCAGAGCGAGTGACCAGGTTGAAGATATCAAACTTATCGTTCAGTTCTAATCACTTGGGGCAGGCGACTGCCCCAGAATAAGAGTTACGGATGCCAGTACAAGATTCACTAAATTTTACCTCAGGTCCTTACTACGACGATTTTTCAGAACTCAATAATTTTTACCGAGTTCTGTTCAGACCTTCGTACGCAGTTCAGGCCAGAGAACTTACGCAGTCGCAGACAATTTTACAGGATCAAATCACGAAGTTAGCCAATACCTCTTACTCCGATGGCGACCTAGTTGCTGGAGGTGGTATCGTAATCGATACGGGATTGGCGTCCATAAAATTAGAAAATCAATTCGACTCCGTCGATATTGTAGCGAATGCTTTTCAAAACACAGTGATTTCTGGTGCGTCTGACACCACTGGTACAGCCAGAGCATATGTCGTTGGCGTTGTTCCTCGCGATGCCGAAGACATGAATACTCTTATAGTTAGATATTTTACTGACAAAAAGTTTGGCGATGGTATTACGGTTTCTACAGATGACGATTCGGTACAGGCAACTACAACATCTGCTACTGGTCCCTCTAAGATTCCAAATGCATCAAACGTTGCTTCTATGGTATCAGTTCAGGAGTCCGTCTATTATATGTCTGGATTCCTGAACTATGTCCCAGAACAATACATGGTGCTTGAAAAATATTCCGATGCACCTGACTACTCAGTAGGATTTTATATTGACGAAATCATCGTAGATGAGAATGACGCAAATACAAGTCCTGCTTTTCCAGCAGTTGATATCGGGCGAACACTACTTGATCCAGCCAATGGATCATACAACTTCAATGCTCCTGGTGCGACAAGGTACAGACAGAAACTTGTCCTAGCAAAACGGGAGTATCGAGGTTCCTCCTTTTCAGGAAATACGTTTGATCGAGATGCAAACACAAAATTTTTAGAACTCTTTAGAATAGCCAATGGAGTGATCGCCTCTTCATGGGTTAGTGAAGATCCCGTCAACATATGGCACGACACACAGCAACATGAGAGAAAATCAATTAAACGACAAACTCTTAGCATTAGCCAAAACTTCGGGGTTAAGGGTACAACGAATGCGCAATCAGTTGCAGTCATCTCAGGAAACGGAACATCCTTTGAATCGGATTTCAAAGTCGGTGATATTGTATACTTGTCCAATCAGAGATACTACGGAAATGGAACAGTAAGTACAAATGGTACGGGTTTCATTACAGGGTCAAATACTCAGTTTCTTACGGATTTTGAAATCGGTAAAAAGATTACTATATCAAACAAAGATTACTCGGTCGTTGCAGTGTCTAATGACACACAAATGTTTGTCAATAAGCAGACAGAAAAATACCTCAATGACCAACCTTACGTAGTCTCACCACAAAGGGGTGCTAACGTCGTGGCAGTTGCCAACGATACACAGATGACACTCAATGCACTTGTTGGTGATGGTACTACTCAGAATATTGTAAACTCAAATACTTACTCTTTGCACATCGAGCCAGGTGTAGTTCAGTTAGGCAATACAACTGTCAACTATCAAAGAACTGAGACTATTCCTATCAGGGCACCGAGAGAAAAACAATACCTTGATAGTGTTTCAGTTGGTCTGCCTCTGACAAACTACTTTCTGACTTCAGGTACAGGTGCACCAAACTCGATCGACGCAGAGAATCTTGATCAGGTTCTCTATCTACATTCCTGCATACAACCGAATACTGCATCGCAAACTCAGTTGAATAGTACAGTAGTTGCGACAGCCAGGATGAGAGACTTTGTACCTGTCAACGTAGAGAATGTTGATCAAGGTAACAATGAATATGCCGCAGTCCTTTGGAATATCAAGCCAACTACATTGGCAAATACGATTGGATCTGTAGCAAACCTAACTTTTATTTCGCTAAACGGACCTACTGCGGCACTCGATGATGCCTACAATGGTGTGACCATTGAGTTTACGTCAGGTTCATTGGCAGGTCAAAAAACAAAAATCGTAGACTATTTTCAGAATACTTCTTGTGTCGTAGAGGAAATGCCAAACATACCTCTCCCAGGAGATGGCTATCGTTTTATTTTCCAGACAAAAGATGTAAAGGCAATTTGCGTCCATGACGGACTTTCAGTACCCACTCGATTACAGGTTTCGGCAAACAATGGAGTGGATTCGGATGGTGGTTCTGTTTTACTTTCTCAGAGTCGAGAATCACAATTTCTATATGAACTTCCGTTTGAGGTTGATTCAATTCGGGATCAGAATGGTGTTATTAATACCAAGTACGTTAGTAGAAAAGTAACAAACACTAATGTCACTGGTGGGGTTGGTCTTACTAAATCCTTATCAGTTTCTGCTCCTGCTGGTTTTACCTTTACGGAATATGACAATGCCGACTTGGACGCAAAGACTGCGAGAGAGTTATTCGCCATTTTTGTAACAGGTACATCAGATACACTAGCAACACCTGTGGGTAACTCTCTTAACTTCTCATCTTCATACGATACGGTCTCACTTTCTGGAGGTGGTGCTGCTACAAAATCAAAAGAAGTTACATTTACAGTACAAGATGCTGGCTCAGCATCAAACGTAGATGTCTATTATGCCGCAGAAACAGAAACTGCTGTTGTACCAAAGCAGAAAACTTTGGTCGAAGGATCACAGGTTATCGTTACTGATCCAAACAAAACTCTCGGTCAGATAGATAGTGTTCAGACAATAGATGTTTTTAGAATCAGAGCAGTCATAGACAGTCAGGTTGATTCAAGTGGTACACCAAATGCATTAAATCCATCTGATTTGGCTGCTGCCGCAACAGGTTCTCCACTCTCAGGAGCAAATACCATATACGTTACTCAGAATTATGAGATGTATACAGGTATGGAAGACAACTACTATGAGTGGGGTGGTGTCAAACTTATCGGTAAACCTCCAACGGGTCAGATCGGTATTGTGTTTGACTACTTTGCTCATGTTGATTCAGGTGGTTCATACTTCTGTATTGATTCCTATCCTAATACGATTCCAAGAGAAGAGTTGCCTGTTCATATTTCTGCTTCAGGAAGAAAATACTCTTTGGCAAACTGCCTTGACTTTAGACCACAGAGAAATAACTTGGGCATCTCAAGTGCACAACAGAATACTGATCCTGTTGCCTCAGAAACAATCGATAATACAGGACCTATTTGGACTAATGAGTTCAAGAAGTTTCCAAGTGTTGAGTACGGTATTTCCACCAGTGTAACTTACTTTACAGCACGAAATGATACTATCAAAATCGATAGTGAGTTAGATATTGAAAAACTCGAAGGCGATGACTCAGCAAAACCATATGCTCCGATTCCAAGAAAATCACATTACGAACTTACTGATGTAATGGCATTGGCATATTCGCAAACTCCTTCGGACATAAGACTGTTGCCTGCTGATGCAGAGGTAAATCCATACTATGATCTGGCAACTAACTTTGCGAACCAGAACAAAAATGATGCTCATCCTAATACAGTCTTTGTAGCATTCGATAACTTTGAGGGGCATGGCAAGAGTGACATAGAAAATATTGACTATGCCGCAAGTATCGATACATACGAAAAAACGATGCATCCAAAAATTATACTCAACTCTTATGACCTTGAGTACTCAACTATTGCATCAAAAAATGTTGACTCTTATCCATCACTGATAGTAGCAGAGGCAATCAACGACAATACTGTTTTCACAAATCCATACTATACCAATACGGTTCCGATCAATCCTTTTGGTCGATCTGCTTTCAGAGGGCAGATAAGTATTACACCACAGTTTAATAACTGGTTTGATGATACGGTCAGACCCTCTGTGATTGTAAACTCAGTTGGTGAGAATGACGTCTTTGAGAAATCCGTTGTACCATACAAAGATGCTACGTATAACCTGCATCAGTTTCATTGGTACGGAGTTCATAGTATAAGACGAGTACAGAGACCAAAGACAACAAGACAGTATTCAACAAATGCTGATGACATTATGCAACCAGTTGCACCAGTTCAGTTTACAGAAGATATCGGTGGTGGTGCATATGAAAGAGATCTTACTTCTTCATTCTACTTACCAAAGCAGACAATCTACTTTTCTGCTGAGGGAATGAAGGCACATGCAAATCTTTATGCTTACTTTGACAACGAAAGAATCGATCTTGATTTTGTAAGATACGCAAAAGTAATCAAGTTTGATGATGAGAATATTGCGACTGCTCTATATGACTCTGGTGAAGAGGTACGACAGGCAGTTGGACTTGAGACTGCTGTCGGTATTGTAGTTGCTATCGCGAAACCAAGTGCGAACCAAACTTCTCTGTATGTGATTCAGACTTCTGATCAGGACTTTAGTACTGACTCAGTTGATACGGTTGACGGTCAGGAATCAGGTGCCAGAGGTCAGATACTTACAATCGAGGCAGCACCGACTGCACTTGCTGTAGACCAGTTCGGAATCGTTGCTGGTGCATTTGATTTACCAGCAGGTAGGTTTAGTTCAAGTGATAAAGTTTTCCGTATAACGAATGCAGATGATAATGATCCAAATGCAGTAGAGACTACATTTGCAGAAACTACATTCTACGGCAAACCTTTCTTGCCTAACAATGCAACTACACGTGAGACACTGAAACGTAGAGCAGATAATAATGATCCAAACGTATACTATACTGAGGTAGAGAGACATAAAGCAAGTGCTCAGTTCAAACGTGCTTTCGCTCAGGAAATCTATGTTGATCCATCAGACTACCCAAGAGGATTATTCCTGACGGGTGGAATCTGTTACGTGGCCAACAGTGATTCCTTTGCAAATACTGGGTTGCCTTTGAAAATCTCAATGAGACCTATGGTGGATGGTTTCCCATCCCCGAGCGAAACTCTCCCCTTCTCTGAGGTTCTCATACAGGCAACCGAGATTGTGCAAGTGATTACACCTGATACGGCAAATAGTGATACACAAACTGCATTCAACTTTGTGAATCCTGTTTACCTTAAACCAGGAAAAGCATATGCTCTGTGTTTTGACTCAGATAATCCTGAGTATAGACTGCATATGGCAAGGGTCGGTGAGACACTACTGAACGAAGAGCATAGAGTACCAAGATTTAAACACTTCCTTGGACTCTGGAGAACGAACAACCATGGTAGGTGGGATAGAGATAACAATACTATACTAACAATCGATCTATTCAGGGCAAAATTTTACAGTACTCCAAACTCTGCGGCATTCTTCAATGTCAAAGATTTCCCAACAGTTAATGCGGCATATGACAGTTTCTATGTCAGATCACCCTACATGACTTTTGGAAATGTTGCTGAACCGCATTTTACTTACAGATCTACATCGGTAGCAACTGGTACTGACTTGTCATACTCAAAGTTTAGAGCAAACGAAAACTATAACTTTTCCATTTTCGGAAGAGAGAATCAACAAAGAGTTATTGCAAATGACGCCAATACTTTTGTAATCAATGTCAGCATGCAAACCTTTGATGATAGAGTTTCACCTGTCCTCGATAAGGATCAGATGAAACTGATAACAGTTGAAAATATTATTAATGATGCTACCTTGACTGGTTCAGACTTTATTGTTGAAGAACCAGGTCTTGGTTATGACTACGATACTACAGCATCAGGAAACACAAATGCTACCATCGTTCTGTCAGGTGGTGAGACTTATGCGAATGGTCTTGAGGTAACTGTCGCAGAACTTATTGTTGGACCAGGTGGACGTGTTCTTGGAGTTGACGTAACGAATCAAGGTAGAGGGTACACAGGAAATGTAACTGCTACAGTACTACAGAAGTCAGGTTCTACACCACCTTCTACTGAGGCAATCATACGAGTCAAGTCAGAACTTGATCCTTATCAGGGTAACTGTAAGGCGAGATACATTTCTAAGATTTTCGAGGTAGGTTCACTCGTACCGCCCAAAGGACTGAGAGTCATGGGTGAAGGTGTGCGACCAGGTGGTACTGACATTCTTGTATATTTCAGAGCAGTGTCAGGTTTCAGTAAGGAAAAAATTACTGATGCTATGTATCATAAACTTGAAGGAACACAAAATAAATATGTATTTGGTGATGCAGTCACAACCTTTGGATGGGAAACACCCAAAGATTTTATTATAAGAGACGCAGATGAAATTGTTTATGATACCTATTCCACATTCCAAGTTAAGGTAGTTTACATTTCCGCAGACTCAACGACTGTCCCATACTTGAAATCGCTAAGATTTTTTGCTTTCTCATAAGGTGCTAAATGTCTGAAGACGCAAACAATGCAGTAACGAATGCTGATAACGCAATAGCAAATACTCTCGATCCGATGATCGAGATTACACAAGCAGATACACTTGACCAGTTTAGGCAAGGTTTTAATCAGGTAGTAAATCTGATCAATCATTCTATCACTGATCAGAATACCATAAACCTTGACCATCGCTTGGCAGGTGGTAACCTGTTCTTTGGAAATACTATTGTGATGCGTGGACCAGAAGGACAGTTTGCAGCAGGCGATATCACTTGTAACAATATTTTTATGACGGGTGATATAACAGGTACGATTAACTACATTGCTGATGATGATAATTCTACAATGATCAAACTCGATGGAGCAGATCCATCGATCGATGATGAGACGATAAAATTCTATGCTGGTGGCATTGTAAATGAAGTTGCTACTATGCAGGTTGATAGAACAAGAGTTTTTACAAACTTTACGGCAGAGGCAAATGCTAATGTCGAAGGTCAAATGTATATCAATGGTGATGCCTTTACTTATGGCAACACTGAGTTTATTGGACCAATAAAAATTCCACAAGGAACTACATCAAATACAGCAGGTCTCGAGGGGCAATTTCGATTAAATACTGAACTTGGAATTCTTCAGTTCTATGACATAGATGACGGGTGGGTGAATGCCGCAGGAACACTCCAGGATTTAGAAGGATTAGATATTACAGGAGCGAGTGTCAATGACGTGCTTACTTGGAATGGCTCAGCATGGGTCGCACAAGTAGTTACGCCAGTCGGTACTTCAGGGATCGATGATCTAGCAGATGTAAACCTTGGTACACCAGCAGTTGGTGATAGACTTTACTGGGACGGCAGTGTCTGGAAAGCAAAGTCTATGTCGATCCTAGAGTTGACTGATGTAAATGATGCCTTGCCTGCAACAGATGGTCAGGTTTTACATTACAATCAGGCAAATGATACGTGGACACCAAATACGGTTGCCAATACTTCTCTCAGAACTATTGCATTAAATGAGCCAGCAAATACAGTTGTCGTGACTCGAGAAAATAACTCAGAGGCAACGATGAATATTGCACCACTCTTTGATACGATTACAAGATTTGCTGATGTTCATACTGCAGGTCTGGTGCAAGACTCAATGCTCAAATGGAATGCAAAGAACAATCGTTGGGAAGCAGGTCAAGATTCTGGTGCGGCAAATACGTCAACTGCTCATGCTGTAGTAAATCCACAGACAAGTTCAAAAGCAAATACCGTTACTTTTACCAGAGATGATGGATCATTTTTCGACTGTAACTTTACGTCAATGTTTGAGACAGTTGATAAAATGGGTGATGTCAATACGACAGTCTATCCTCCTGCTCACCACCAAGTTTTACGATGGGAGTCAAGTATTAAGCAGTGGATTCCTGGTGACGTAGAGGCAACTTTCGTTGACTTATCAACAAACAAACTCAGAGAACTTTCTGACATTGACTTACCTGAAGATGCTACTACACTAACTGATAGGTATGTATTAAAGTGGGATATGGCAAGTCAGAAATGGACAGCCATGGAGGATGTCAATGATCCATCACTTTTCCCTCTTGGAACTTTCTCTGATGTAAATACGGCAAATGCCTCAATGACCCCAACGAAGTCTTTGTACTTGAGATGGGATGAGAGTGCGCAAGAATGGTATGCTGGACCTTGGGCAGCAAATGACATGCCCGAAATCGGAGACTTGGCAGATGTTGAGTATCCTTATCCTTTGGTCGATAAACCTTTACATGATCAGATACTACGTTTCGACTCCAATGATAACAAATGGAAACCAGGAAATGATGTCTTTACAGAGATTGGCAGTTTTGGACTAAATCGACTTTCCGATGTAGACATTATTACGAATCCTCCTACTGATGGACAAATATTAAAGTTTGAGGCATCAACAGGAAACTACGTACCTGCTGACGATACTTCATACTTACAAATCCTTGGCACGATAATGATCGATGCCATGAACGATGTTGATACTGTAACCGCAGGGAAGTCGGTAGGTGACGTTCTCAGATACGACGGCACGCAATGGACTGCATATAGTTTGCCGTTGGCGCCAAACGTCCTTGCTGACATACCTGATGTATCAAGTACGGTTGCCACCGATGGCCAGGTCCTCAAATACAATACGACTGCTGGTGAGTGGCAACCTGCTGATGAATATAGTTATACTTTAGATTTAACTACAAAAAGTATTTTTGAGTTGATGGACGTGACAACCTCAGGTCTATCAATAGATGATGTTTTAAAATGGAATGGTACTTCCTTTGAACCACAGCCATTAGTTGATCCTACGTTTACACTTGAGGATCTGACCAATGTTTCTCCAGGACCTCCGAGTGTTGGGAATGTTCTGAAATGGGATGGTTCATTATGGGCACCTGCTGCCGATGCGCAACTCGAACTTGGAAATCACTACCTCCAAGAACTTGCTGATGTTGATGCGTTGAATGGTGCTACCGAAGGTGATTTGCTTGTAAAAGGTTCAGGCACGATGTGGGAATACAGAGACCTACCGACTGCCCTCGGATCGATAAATAATCATAATGATGTTGACCATAACACTGCCCCAGTTGATGAGAACGTATTAGCATACGATACGACCTCGGGCAAATACATACCGACCACAGTTGAGTCTCTAACAAGAGCAAAGTCAAGTGCTCCGGCAACCTCGAAAGGTTCTGCAGGAGACAAAGCAGGAATGATTGCTCATGGTGGGGATTATTTTTACTGGTGTGTTGCTGATTTTGATGGTACAACAGATATTTGGAAACGAGTTCTAGCAACAGATACCTCATGGTAAGGAATAAATGTCAGGATATTCACCCTTAGTAGCAATAACAACTGTAGATACTATCAGTACCTTTGATGATTGGAGGGTGCTAACCAACCAAACTATCTCTCGCGTAAACAATGCTGTATCTTCTAATACAACATCTGATTACTCAGAACTTATCTCACGTCTCGTAGTTAGAGACGAACAAGCATCCTTCGTTGCCAATAATATTACTGGCAACAACATGACCGCAAATGTAAACTATTTCTTCCTGGCAAATGGTGAGCAAACAAATACAAATACTGCGGTTACTACATCAGGTTTCTATGTTGGTACTTGGGACTCTGGTGCTAATACATACGGTAGTGGTGGAAACGGAGCACTTGTAGATCCTATCACTGATCCTTCAGGACTTAGGTCTTTGGTCTGTCGTACTACAGATGCAATATTGCTACCACGTGGTACAGCAGGTCAAGCACCATTGAATCCTGAAGCAGGGATGATGCGTTATGATACTACACTTGGCACTCTTACTTACTGGAACGAATCTACCATCAGTTGGAAAACACTGGGTGGTGGAGAACTTGGTGACCGAGATGTTGATACCGTAATCAAAGTAGAAAATGCACCAGGAACTGACGAAGATACTATTGAAATGTATGTCGGTAATACTGGTTCTGCATTTCCTGTTTTTACAATCAATGCTGCTACAACAAATACTACTATCAATGCTATTTTCAAGGACTACGTTCTTTTTGAAAAGGATATTACTGTTTCCGGTAACCTAACTATCCTTGGTCAGCAATCATCTATTGACGCAACCTCACTTGCCATCGAA
>Ga0213860_10001314_pt1 | contig 10075 bp, 12 predicted proteins | sample PICome_3_FD_160118 | JGI IMG/M metagenome (GOLD analysis project Ga0213860, IMG submission 160118) | Coastal seawater microbial communities near Pivers Island, North Carolina, United States - PICO550 | ecosystem: Environmental > Aquatic > Marine > Coastal | place: USA: North Carolina...
ACTTTGGCGAATTCTTTTTCACAATACGCAACCACATCAGGACGGCGCCAAAAATAACACCAAGTAGGCTCGGTATAAACAGGAAGTACATCACTACCCAGTCTGACCATTCTAAGCTGAGGGGGAAGATTTCCAACATACTCTATAAGTCTCCCATAGGACGCTATGTTATGGACCATAATGTCCCACAAGCGTTCTTCAGCAACATCTACAGTTTGACGGTTAAGCCACTGTACTGTTGTTGCTCTAGTATTTAGCGGTCGTTGTACCTCTTCTAATAGCTTCTTTTTTTGTGTTTGATCTGGATGCATATACTTGCAAGCAAAGCCTATGCGTTGTTGTGTAGATTTCATAAAGTCACCACAGGTTGTAAATTTTAAGTCCATAGTTTATAATAACACCTTTATTGCCAATTGTCAATCACCCATTTGTCTTTACAGTTGTGCGGATTGGGATCTCCATGGAATACTGCTACCTTTGTTTTTTCTAAAATAGTAGGGTCTCCATTAACTGCAAAATCACGTTCGCCTCTTGGTTTATTGTTATATTTAGGTCTTCCTCTCATTTCCCATTTATAACTTTGTATCCATTCTATAGGCCAATAACTGTATTCTCCATCTTTAATACTTGCTCGAATCCAGTCTTGATCTCCATGATATCTTCTTATTTGATCATTTGGGTTTTTTATAAAATCATTATAAACTTTAGCATGCGAACCGGTGTCAAGTCTAAAAACACTACTATTAAATTTGTTGTAATTTCTTACAAATTGTCTATTAAAGTCTCTAATTATACAAAATTTGCCTCTGTCATAAGCAAATAATTTATCTATATTTTCAAAAATAATTACATCTAAATCAAAAAATAATATTGTTCCATTTAACCCTAGATCAGGATTAAAAAACATAGGTTTATACCACCAACCTTGTACGCCTGGTATTAAGTTTATAGGCTCTATCCTTACGTTAGCATCTATGCCTTTTCGATCTTCTGTAAAACATACAAACTCAAACGGAACTGTTAAATTACGCTTTACCATTGAGTAAAGTTTATTAACATATTCCGCTGAGTATTTGTTGCCGTATTTTAGACAGACAACGTAGTTCAAGTTATGCCTCGTAGATTGCTGAGTTAGCACCGTGTTCTGCACATTCTACTCGTACACAATAACAACGATTGTCTGTTGCTTCACGTATGAGTTTGTCTGCAAAGTTGAATGCGTGTTCTGCAAATTTCTCTGCACCAACACCCTCAAACTGTCGTATTTCTGCAAGTCCTAATGTTTCTAAACGTAGTAGTTCGTCCTTCATTGGATCTGCTACATCTACACAAGTCTTATGATCAAATGAATCTTCTAACCAAGCCTTCAAAGGTTTTAATCCACCAAAGTCAACTGCCCAGTTTTTATTGTCTAGATAATCACATCCAAATGTAAATGTAAATGCTAGACTGTAACCGTGTAGTAGATGACAGTGTGAATGATCTGCGTTAGGTTGACGGAACACTGCTGATAGTCCAATGTTGTGTCCGTAGTGTTTAGTACTGTAATGTCTTGCCATATATTTCTCCTGTTAAATATGTGGCGGCAGAATTAGAAGGGATGACGCCGAGACCTGTTGTATTCATACTATATATTATAGTATATGTTACTTATGTTGTCAACCGTTACGTGAGGATATTTCCATGTCTTTGGAAGTTGCCAGTTGTCTTCTTTATAAACTATAAAGTTAATAAATGGATAATATTCCATTACTTTGCCGATTTGATAAATCCAATACCGAGGATCTACTGCGCTCTTTTCGCTTGCAATATAATTAGGTGTGTCTTTGTATATGTTGTTTACTCGTTTGTCCTTGCTGTACAGGTCAAAGCCTAACATATGTATAGTTCTAGATCTTGTTTTAAGTGCTGCAATTAATACAGCATATGGGCCACTACCCCAGTGTTGAGGATCGTCTGGGCGATCCATTCCTACATAAGGCAAGTTCGGAACTTGCCGAACTCTTTTTTCGTTAAGATGCTTAAAGGTATCTTTTCTTGTATAAATTAAACTGTAATCATTAGCACGATTTCTTAGTGCTTCGTTTACCATGCGTTTGTCTACGCATACAAGATGTTGTACATCATAGTCACGATGTATAGCATTACATCCAACTTTTATATCAGATATTTTAGAGATGTCTATGTCTTTGCGGCTTTCGCCGTTACCTATAACAAGCATGTGTTATTTAACGTTTCGTTTGATCTCTTTTTTGATTTCAGTTTTTATTTCTTTAACTTGATTATCAACTGTGATAATTTTTTCAATTGCATCGCCTAGCACACCAGTGATTCTTGCAATAGTATACAATGCCCACCACCACCAAAAAACTGCTATACAAAAGAATACTGTTGCTCCAAAAGTGAGCAACATTCTAACCATTGTGTGCGTACCAATAAATTCAGCGAAAAATAAACCGCCTAGGGCGGTTATCGGACCAACAGTAGCGAGCCATGCCCACCATTTGATTTGTTTAAGTTTTCTTTTGTGAAAATCGATCATAATCAGTCTCTAAGAGCAAATTAAGATGAAATTTGTCCAAATGGCTTCCATTCGCCTGGAGTACCGCTGCGGATACAAACCCAACCAACGTATCCTGTTGGCACTGGGTTGTTGTTATATACTAAATCGCCTTGCTTATATGTTCCAGATGTTGGTTCTTTGATAGCATTTGTAATTCTTTTCCCGTCAATTTTAATTGCACCTGAAGTAGCTAAAGAAATATCAGAATCCATATTATTAACACCGATACCTAAGCGACCATGAACAGTTGTTGTAATTGGTCTTGCACTATGGCCTAGTTCAATGTTACCATTAGAATGGACTGTTAATCTTTCAGTATCGTCAGTAATTAGAGACAAGCCGTCAGCTGTCCATGTACCTAATTTTGCTTTTCCAGGTTCTGTATCTATAATAAATTCTGCATCTAGTGTTGCAACAGCAAATTTACCATTTGGTGCTTCTGTGCCAATTGCTAGTGATTCGGTATCGCTGTTATAGAAAATATAATCATCAATTGTTAAATTGCCTTGAGTTTTTAGATTTTGAAGGGTGCCTACTTTAACTAAACTACTTGTTCTTACACTTGCACTAAGTTCTCCTGCACGTAGCACAGGACTATTACCGATCATATAGGCCTGTTCTGCACCAATGTCAATACTTTCGTCGGTCCAAATTCTATCAGGGTTGGCTCTATAAATAAGCTGTTTGTTGTTTCCAGCACCTGACCATTTAAGTCCTTTACCGTATACGCCTTTGTCATCAGCTTGAAACTCTACTGAGCTCAAAGACTGCATACGCATATCTTCAACAGTAAGGGCTCTGTTGATTATTTCGCCTAATGCAGAACCTAAGCCCTGGATTGCAGCATCTAATTCTGATGTATTTAATTGCGACATTCGAAATTCCCTGTTATATTACTACAGTATTTATCAATAGACATTAAAAGTTAATAGCATTAATATCTTCAAGCAAGATAGTTTCAAATGTTTTTTTGCTGTAATCTGCAATTTCTTGCTTTAATTCTTTTGCTTTGGTACGTAATTTAGCTATCTCTTCTGTGGTTAATGAACGCATTGGCAAGCCTAAGAAGCCTTTAACACGATCCTTTAGTATAGCATCGTATGCTTCACCTTGGGCAATTACATCTGCTTCTTTAGTATTACGAAGTTCAATTGCTTCTTCTACTACACCCTGGATAAACTTAGCACGAGCGTTTGTATAATCCATTTCTTCCTGCATACTTGCAAGTAGATGCTGTTTACGCTTGTCATTGTACTCAATACGCTTAACGTACCACGCTTCGAGCAGTTCTTTTATATTGTTAAAAATAACAATTTTGTTGTTTTCATCAATACAAGTATAGTTTTCTGTAAACTTTTTAATCAGTTTGAGCTTGGTCATAATCCATTCGTCTGTACGCTCGCCGAATGCACGGTCTACTTGAATTTCAAATTCAAATTCATCGTTGTCTGAGAAGTCTTCGTAATCCTTAATGGCTTTGTCTTCGACGAGTTTGTCTAACACTGCTTGATACTGCTTGAGTGTGTAGCCCACAGGCAATGCATCAATAGTAATACGATGCTTTGTCTTGCGTGTAAACGATCCGTGTACTTCCCATTGTCCTTCGTTTTCACCTTTTACAACAGTACACTTCATACCTTTCCAGTATGGTGTTAGTCGAGCAGTGATCTTAGCACCTTCTGCACGTTGCTGTACCCACTTAACGATCTGTGCAGGATCACGTGGTAGAATCTTTTGTGCATAACCAATTGACACACCGTCTGAGCCGTTGATAGCCAGCATAGGCAGTGTAGGCACATAGTAGCGTGGCTCAATCTTTGCGCCTTCAAAATCCTGATGTTCTAAATTTACAAAGTCATCCTTAACAAAAAGTTGTTTAAGAATCGGATTCATACGTGCAAAGATATAACGTGTAGCAGCCGCTTCGTTGATAAATGCTGAACCAAAGTTGCCATCGCCTTCAAGTAGCGGAACATTGTTACCGCTACCTACATAGTCGGCGGTCATATTAACAATAGTGCCTTCTAGACTACCGTGCAGGTATTGTGCATAGTCCTGTACCTTAGGACCTAAGTTTGAAACTTTAACAAACTTGTCAATGTTCTGCTGTAGTACAGTATGTACAATCTTACGACTTGCGTTCTTTTGTCCGTCAATGTAACTTGCAAGTTTACGCACATTGTCGTAAACTGAAAAGTCAATATATTCTTCTTTGAAGAAATCTTCTAATTTAAGTTCTGCCATGTTACACCTTCATAATATCAAATGGAGCAGCTTGTAGGATTTGCTCTTTGCGATAATCAATTGTACTACCACTAAACCAATTTGTAAAGAGATCAGTGTCATCAATATTCACAGTTGGCAGCATTTCGTCCATTGTATCTTGATCGATGATGTGCTTTAAGTCTTTCTCACTCCACGAACCTAAACCTTTTACATAGCTTACGTCTAGTTTGTGATCGATCTTGTTTACATCAGCAAATGTGTATGCCCACTCTTTTACTTCGTTGTTCTTCTTACCAATAGCAATAGGTGTACGCAGGATTTTAATCTTGCCACTAGTCAAATGCTCTGGGAAGTACTTGTGGATAAACAGTGCAACCAGTCCGCGGATACGACTTCCGTCTGCGTCTGCATCAGTAGCAATACAAATCTCTGCTTCTGGGAATGTAGTAATAATTGAGTACAGTTCGCTCAACTCTTTATTCGCCATAAACTTTTGATGCGATACTTCTAGCACGTTTAATGGAACACCTTTGAGTGCATAGAACGCATTACCTTTGCGTCCTAAACATTTAATCAAGCCACCCGATGCTGAGTCACCTTCTACAACAAAAATTCTATCAGTGCGGTGTCCAATAGCAGCAAAGTATTTGTCACTCTTTACTTTCTTAGTCTTTTCAAGTTTGCCTAGTTCTTTCTTAGCAGCCAAGTCTTCCTGCATCTTAGTGTAAGCACAGATTTCGTTGATCAAGTCTTCGTTCTTCATTAACTTAGCAACAATTTTCTTAGCATCAATTTCGCCAATTGCTTCGCGACATTCTGCGGCTGAGTTTGTTACACGTTCTTTTGTTTGACTATCAAACTTCAATGCAGGAAAGCCATTAATAATTGCGTGTACTCGCAAGTGCTGTTTCAAACGTGCAGGAGTAATGTCTACTTTCTTGCGTCTTTTCAGCACATCACGGAATTCTGGAATTACAACACTTAGGAAGTGATCAATGTGTGTGCCGCCTTTAACACTCAATCCATTTACTAGACTGTGTGACTGATGTGATCCATCTGACTTAGCAATACCAAAGGTTGCTTTCTCGCTTGGAAAGATGTCACACTCGCCAAAGTATTCATTAAACTTAAGGCGCACAATCTTTTTATTAAAGCGAAAGCGAATTGTATCAAATGCTAGTGCTAGAGAACGAACACGTTCTTCAATCATTTGAGTGTGTGCTTCGTCAATGTTTTCTAGTCCAAAGAACTTATAATCTGGAAGGAACTTAACAGTAGTACCTTGCAATGATGTTTCCTTTGTTCTCACTCGTTTGATTTGCTCGTCTTCGCCTACAAGATGTACTTGCAGTTTACCGTCTGAACTTTTGGCATCAAACTTTTTACTGGTTACAAAAGTAATCATAGAGCCTACACCATTCATACCAATTGACTCACGGTTAGTGTCGTCAAAATTTGAACCTGCTCTTGCTCGTGTAAATGCTGAAACCATTTGATACTCTTTACCGTCTGGAGTATCAATTTCAACTGCTGGAATGCCGCGACCGTTGTCGCTTACTGTAATAGTTCCGTCCTGATCAATATCTACATCAATGCGTGTAGCATATTGTCGATTTGTTCTAACGTGTTCGTCTACTGAGTTATCAATAATTTCGTTAATAACTTTTAGTAAGCCACCGACGATATTAACCTTTTTAAATTCAGTATTTAAAAACGCTTCTTCCTGTTGTACAACCTGACTGCCTCCGTACATAGAAAAGCGTTTTCGGATGTGTTCTGCATCCGATAGTAGTTTAAAATTGTCAGTCATAGTATTCCTTAGTTGTTTTTACTTATTATATAGCCTTTTGTGCTACTGTCAAGGCATTTATATTAGCCTTCATTTTCTAAGTCCCAAACACATCTTGGGTTTTCATACTTATAACTTTTCGTGTACTTCGAATCCTCGGAACGTTTTGAACCGTGGGAAGCGAAGCGAATAAGTGCCATCTTGATTTTTTGTAATAGCATCTGCTCGTACCTCTACTAAATGGCCGATAATATCATTACGACGATTCCAATAATCGTCCCTATTAGAATCAGTGAAGCCACTACCGACATTGACGCGAATATCTTTTCCATCGTCGATCCCTTCACAAACGAAAGCACCAAGCCTTCCTTCATTTCTGCCAGTACCTTCTTCAATTTCTTTTACCTCCAATGTTACTTCGATAAAGGGTTTTGCCTTTAACCAAGCGTGTGTCCGCTTGCATTCGTAGGGTGCATCAACGTCTTTGATCATTACACCTTCATATCCACCGTCAACGGCCGCTTTATTCAGCTCTGTAAAACGTTTTTGTCCTTCTTGAGAGTCTAGATTGATTGTTTCCCAATCCAGTGCTGATACGTGCTCTAAGACGTCTTTATGCTCCTCTACCCATGCTTTAGTAATTGCACTTCGAAAGCTCTGTGGTTTATCCCATTTACCTTCTTTAAAGCAACCTAGTGGAATAGTATCAAACAAATGTAATACAGCATCGTTTGCACTTACGTTATCCTTGCGATGTACTTGCTTCATAAGGTCTTGGAAGTTAGCACTCATTACCTCACCGTCTAGTACAAGCGGATAAGGCACAGGATAATCTTTAATTACTTCTTCAATCTCTGCAATAATGTGTCCGAAGTTGTGAAACTGTTTTCCGTTGCGGCTAAACATTTCTACTTTATCACCGCGGATAATCGTAATAACACGAACACCATCAAGTTTAATTTCAATTTGTTTTTCGCCAGTCATTTTCTTTTCATGCTTGGCACTGTCATGAGCAAGAGCACAAGTAAACACAGGTACAGTACCGGGTGCTACTTTATTAACGGTCTTTTCGCTAACACCGCAACGTAGGTCTTTGATAAGGATTCTACGATACCAACCATTCCATTGTTCAGATGTAGCAACGCCCATTGCTAGTTCAATAGCATCACGAGCGGCGTGTCCTGTTAGTTCTCGGTTTTGTAGTTTTTCTGCAAGCTCTTTAAACACAGGCCACGCAAGTCCTTGTCCAGTTAGCACGTCTGAGCGTTCTGGTACTTGCTTTACACCAAATGTTACAAGCGGATCAAGAGCCATCGTAAGACCTTCGAAGAACTCTGGAAGTCCTTCGTCCATTGCTTCTAGCAATAGTGCTTCTTTTGCTAGACGACTATTGTCTGCTTCTAGTTTAGCAATAATATCTTGTGGTTGTGTTCTCATGCCATTGCCCTTTCTACTTGTGTTAATACTGCTTTTGAATGTTTGCATTTTCCGTGAAACTGAAAGCCTGTACATTCACATTCAAACCCCTGATCGTGAAGTTCGACACCGTATGTTTTGCCTTTGGATCCCTCCATTGGCCATACAGTGCCTACCATCCAGTGTCCTTTTGGATTGAACGCTGTGGGTTTCAAAAATCTTTTAAAATTCTTTTTCATAGTTTGCCCTGTTTTTTAATTTCTGATAATATTACCTGTCTGCGTCTATGTATAATAAATTGATTATAACATTTGTCAAGTGAAAATGGTCGTCCTGTTCCTGCTTGTTTCATTTGTAGACAACTTCCTACTATATTTTCAATTGCAGGGGTAACCTCAAATCTTACCATTTCTATTTTTTTATCTGTATTAAACTTTATATAACTGTAAGCATCGCCCCGTTTAATATCATATTCGTATATTTGTTTGCTAGAATCTAATACAAATGCTGATTGCAAGGGACGCAACCAACGTCCACAATCAAATTCTCCTAGCAAACTATTACCATTACTTGTAAAAGAATTATGATGAAGATAAGGATGAATTTGTGTAAATGTCAACGGTTTTTCAGAAAATATCAAATAATTAAACCCAAATTGACCAATACTGTGATTAACAGCATCTTCAAATCTTACTTTTGTTTGAAATAAATTATTGTTGTCTGATTGGTATTGGTTTTGTCCTGGATGAATTTTAAATTTTAAATTAATAGGACTTTTTAAAACAAATGTATTGCGTACTGTTTCTAAAAATGCTGGGCACCGATAATAAGCACTATTTTTCAAATGATTAGGAATATTACTAGATAACCTGTTTGGCTCGTAATATGCTAAATCTAGATTTATTTCTGCATTATCTAATGGTGCCCAGTATACTTTCATACTCTCAACTCCTCAACGTTGATTGGTGTAAAGTTGATTTGCTCAACACAAACACACTTGTAAGGTCCTTCTGGTGAAGGATTGCTGTGAATGTGTCCGTGTACGTTTAACATCGGCTCATCGCCCCATCTATGCCTTTCGGCAAGTGTAGTTGGGTGCAAAGGAGTGTGTGTTAAAATCAACCCCGGAATAGTGTCAACCCAAAGTTGAACATCCTTAAAGAAAGGAGCAAGGAACTTTACATTATCGTGGTTACCTAGTACAAGTCTTTTCTTGCCAGGTAACTTTGCAAAGTTTGCTTCTAACCATTCAACTTTGTTTTCGCCAAACAATACATCACCTAAGTGGATAACAGTATCACCTGGCTTAACAACACTAACCCAATTGTCCATCATACATTCGTTCATTTGATCTACACTATCAAAAACCCTTGGGGGCTTACCTGCATAATCTTTGAATGTAAGGATGCCAGCGTGGTTGAAGTGTGTATCGCTGATTAACCAAATATCCCTCATTGTGAGCCTCTATGTGTTTGCCTAATTTATGTATATATTATAGCAAAGATTTGCTATGTTGTCAACCATTATGATTTCGTTCAAAATCAACTACTTAGTGTACTCTACCTCAGCAATTCCTACTGTATCTATAGCATGTTGACATACACGACACGGTTTTGCTAGGCGAGGATGTCCTTTTTTATCGTATCGTTCAATCTTAATCTTTCGAATTGCAGTCCAGTCTTTGCATTTGCGCAGAGCATCAATTTCTGCGTGTAGGAATATTGCATCAGGTTTACCTGCTTCTACTGCAAATTTACCTTGCAATGGATGGCTTTTACTGTAACTGTTTTTTCCAGTTGCTAGAATACGTCCTCGCTTGTCATACAATGTAGCCGTAAGATTAAACTCGCCTCTATTTTGCAATATTCTATCCTCTAATTGGAGTGAGCGACAAGATTCGAACTTGCATTATACAGATTTGCAATCTGCTGCGTAACCATTCCGCCACGCTCACATAATTGGTCGGGGATGCAGGATTCGAACCTGCGACCTCTCGCTCCCAAAGCGAGCGCACTACCAGACTGTGCTAATCCCCGTGGCATAGGTGGAGGGAGTCGAACCCCCATCGACGGTTTTGGAGA
>Ga0213860_10001316_pt1 | contig 10067 bp, 18 predicted proteins | sample PICome_3_FD_160118 | JGI IMG/M metagenome (GOLD analysis project Ga0213860, IMG submission 160118) | Coastal seawater microbial communities near Pivers Island, North Carolina, United States - PICO550 | ecosystem: Environmental > Aquatic > Marine > Coastal | place: USA: North Carolina...
AATTAAGAAGGGGTGCGAGCGTGACATCAGACTCATCGATAACCGTCTTAGACAGATGGAAAAGAAGATGTGGTCTATTTTTGGTGCTCTTACTGTTGTATCTTTCCTCGTGTCTGCACCAGGACAAGCAATCTTGAGGGGGTTGACCGACTCAGAAAAAACTGGTAGGATACCTGCAGTGGAATCTCCTGAATGGATTACGTCGATGACAAATACATCCGACTTCTCAGCACTCGCTTAGAAAAATACAAACACGTCAAATCAGGACTCTATAACTTCCGATGCCCTTACTGTGGTGATTCACAGAAGCATAAGAATAAGGCACGGGGGTATTTTTTTCTGAAGAAGACAGAATACATTTACAAGTGTCACAACTGTGGCATAGGTAGGTCGCTGGGAAATTTTCTAAAGGATCAAGCAGTTGATCTACATGACCAGTATGTCATGGAGAAATATAAGCAGGGGATGACAGGTAAAGGAAGGTATACACCTGACCCTGAATACAAGTCAGCAAAACCTAAATTTGCTAAGAAGGTATCAGATCTCACACCTATCAGTGCCCTAAATATAGAGCACCCCGCCAAGAAATATCTTCTTGATAGAAAGATCCCAGAAGATCAACTGGGTAGATTCTACTACACCGATAAGTTTAAGAGGTGGGTCAACACTCAACGTCCTACATTTGATAACCTACAGAATGACAGACCTAGAATTATTATCCCTCTCATTGGTGATGACGGTGTGTGGTTTGGCATACAGGGTAGATCTCTGGCAGCAACAAGCACGCTACGATACATCACAGTAATGTTTGAGGACAGACTCAAACTATTTGGACAAGATCATGTAAACCCAGAGGAAACTGTTTATGTCACAGAAGGACCCTTCGACAGTACTTTCATTAGACAAGCTATTGCTATGTGTGGTAGCGATGTTGACCACCGCACTATTCCTTATAAGGATAGGGTCTGGGTATTCGACAACGAGCCCCGCAATAGACAGATCGTGCAGCGGATTGACGCTGCCATCGGAAGCCAGGAGCAAGTGGTTATCTGGCCAAAACAAATAAAAGAGAAGGACATCAATGACATGGTGTTGGCAGGACTTGACCCTTCTGCTATAATAAAAAGCAACACCTTCTCAGGATTAGAAGCAAAAATTAAACTTACAGATTGGAAAAAGGTATGAGCGACATTTCGGTTGTCAAGCGCAACGGACAGGTGGAGGAGTTTCACCTCAGTAAAATTCATGACATGGTAGATCACGCTTGCAGAGGTCTCGCAGGTGTGTCTGAGTCGGCAGTAGAAATGAATGCCAACCTTCAAGTCTTTGATGGTATCAAGACCAGTGACATTCAAGAAATTCTTATTCGCTCCGCCAATGATCTGATTACATTGGAAGCACCAAACTATCAGTTTGTAGCAGCACGTCTGCTGCTGTTTGGTCTTCGTAAGCAGGTATATAATGGTCACCCAGACCTACGTCCTCACATTCAGGAGCACGTTTGGGATTGTATCGAGCGTGGTGTGTATGATGAGAGCATTCTCAAAGCATATAGTGATGATGAGTGGGACCAGATCGATTCCTTTGTTGATCACGACCGTGACTATTTGTTTACATATGCTGGTTTGAGACAGGTAGTAGATAAATATCTCGTACAAGATCGCTCGTCTGGTGAGGTGTATGAAACACCACAACAGATGTACATCATGATCGCAGCGACTCTCTTCCAAAAATATCCATCTGAGACTCGACTCGATTATGTCAAACGATACTACAACGCAATCTCGAAGCACCGAATCAACATCCCAACGCCCATCATGGCAGGAGTGCGGACCCCACTTCGACAATTTGCGAGCTGTGTCCTTGTGGATGCTGATGACACCCTCGATAGTATTTTTAGTAGCGACATGGCTATTGGTTACTATGTTGCACAACGTGCTGGGATCGGCATTAACGCAGGCAGGATCCGTGGGATCAACAGCAAAATCAGGGGCGGTGAAGTTCAGCATACAGGCGTTGTACCATTTCTCAAAAAGTTTGAGTCAACTGTCCGATGCTGCACACAAAATGGCGTCCGAGGTGGAAGCGCAACTGTCCACTTCCCCATCTGGCACAAAGAAATAGAAGACATCATTGTCCTTAAGAATAACAAGGGCACTGAAGATAACAGGGTAAGGAAACTTGACTATTCTATCCAAATTAGCAAACTTTTTTATGAAAGATTCATCGGAAACGGAGAGATTTCGCTTTTCAGTCCTCATGATGTCCCTGAGTTGTATGACGCTTTCGGCACTGATAGCTTTGACGACTTGTATTGTAGTTACGAGGCAGATCAATCAGTCCCTAGACTCACAGTCTCTGCCCAACAACTCTTCCTTGATCTACTAAAGGAGAGAGCAGAGACAGGTCGTATCTACATCATGAATATCGACCACTGCAATAGTCACTCCTCCTTCAAGGACAAGGTGAATATGAGTAACCTCTGTCAGGAGATCACTCTGCCTACTGATCCTATCAACCACATTGACGATGACGCAGGAGAGATTGCGCTGTGTATTCTGTCTGCCGTTAACGTGGGTAAGATTAAAAATCTTGAAGAGATGGAGAATCTTTGTGACCTTTCGGTTAGAGGTCTGGAAGAGTTGATTGATTACCAAGAGTATCCTGTCGCTGCTGCACGTCGTAGCACCCTTGCAAGGCGCTCCTTGGGCATTGGATTCATCGGTCTGGCACATTACCTTGCCAAACATGGTGAGCACTATGATGATAAAGGTGCATTGAAACTGGTCCATGAGTTGACAGAAGCATTCCAATACTACCTCCTGAAAGCATCTAATAAACTGGCACAAGAGCGTGGTGCATGTGAAGCATACCATCGCACAAAGTATTGTGATGGACTTCTTCCGATCGATACATATAAGAAGGACGTGGATGATTTAGTAGATCCACTTTACAAATATGATTGGAATTCTTTACGGACTGACATCGAAGAGCACGGTCTCAGGCACTCAACATTGTCCGCACAAATGCCTTCGGAGAGCAGCTCCGTTGTGTCAAACGCAACCAATGGAATCGAGCCGCCTCGCGACTACTTGTCCATTAAGAAATCAAAGAAAGGACCTCTTAAGCAGATTGTTCCTCAATACACTACACTAAAAAATAATTACACTCTCCTCTGGGAGATGTCATCCAACAAAGGATACGTTGGTATCGTTGCTGTGATGCAGAAATTCTTTGACCAAGCCATCTCTGGTAACTGGTCTTATAACCCAGAGCAATTTGAAAACAATGAGGTGCCCGTGTCAGTCATGGCACAAGACCTCCTTCTCACCTACAAGTATGGTTGGAAGACTTCTTATTATCAAAACACTTACGACTCTAAGAGGGATCCAGATGTAGAAGAGACTGCAAAGAAACTAGATGATCTCCTAGCAGAGATTGATGCAAGCGACGAGTCCGAGTGCGACGCTTGCAATGTCTAAAGAAATTACTATCACACTTGGCAAGGACTTACAGGATGACTTTGAGTCCTATCTTGACTGCTGTGAATCCTTGGAGGTTGCTCCAAGGATCAATGCATTTCTAAATTATATTTTTCATTACGGTACATGCACAAATCCAAGGACGCCAGAATGGGACTGACTGTTTTTAACGATAAGAAAGTAGACACCAAGAAACAACCAATGTTTTTCGGAGCACCTCTAGGGATGCAACGTTACGACGAATATAAGTATCCTGATTTCGATAAACTAACACAGACACAACTAGGTTACTTCTGGAGACCTGAAGAAGTCTCACTACAGAAAGACCGTGCAGATTATAAGACACTCAATGAGCAACAAAAACATATCTACACAAGCAATCTTAAGTATCAGATCCTTCTGGACTCTGTGCAAGGGCGTGGTCCTGGCATGGCATTCTCACCTTACTGTAGTCTTCCTGAGTTGGAAGGATGCATGGGAGTATGGGAATTCATGGAGCAGATTCACTCCCGCTCTTATACCCACATCATCAAAAACGTATACTCAGATCCATCAGAGGTCTTCGATGCGGTCTTAGATGATGATAAGATCATGGACCGTGCCAAGTCAGTGTGTAAAGCCTACAATGAATTCATTGAGGTAGCAACTGAGTGGGCAAATAGTAATCTGTGGAAGGAAGATTGGAAAGGATCTCCTACATCACAGTGGACCATGAATGATGTCAAACGTAAACTCTATCTGGCAGTAGCAAATGTCAATATCTTGGAAGGAATTCGCTTCTATGTTTCTTTTGCTTGCTCTTTTGCTTTTGGCGAGCTTAAACTCATGGAAGGGTCCGCAAAAATCATTTCCCTCATCGCCCGTGATGAGTCACAGCATCTGGCATTGACTCAGAAGATCCTCTACAAGTGGAAGAAGGGTGATGATCCAGAGATGCAGCAGATTGCTGAGGAAGAAAAAGAAACAGTGCGTCAGATGTTCCTTGACGCAGTAGCCCAAGAAAAAGAATGGGCAAATTATTTGTTTGAGAATGGTAGTATGATCGGTCTTAACGAGAGACTACTATCTCAATACGTTGAATGGGTTGCAAACCGTCGCATGAAAGCCATTGGACTGGCACCTGCCTTCGACATCCCTGCTAAAAACAATCCTCTGCCATGGACAGAGCATTGGCTAAATAGCAAGGGTCAACAAAATGCCCCTCAGGAAACTGAGATTGAATCCTATGTCGTCGGAGGAATCAAACAAGATGTCAGTGCAGAAACTTTTAGCGGGTTTAAGCTCTAAAATTACACGATGGATCGACCATCTATATGAGAAGAAATTGGAAGAGACAAAGCAGGTCTCTTTATACGGAAGACTCGAAGGGGACTGGTATGCAGAAAGACCTGAGAGCTGGTATAAAGGACCACTTATCTTTCTTGAGGAAACTGAAGAAGGACTTAAAGAATACCAGACCAATTAGCAACACACCCTACCGTCGTAGAAAACGGTAACTAATGATACACTGCTGTTGCATAAATAGTAATGTCATGCTATCATGACCATACGTTCATCCCCCGAAAGGAGGACGCAAGTAAGTCGCGGAACGGAGCGTTCATCCCATGATCGAATACCTACTCTATGCAAATCTAAACTGCACCGATACTGCGGACATGATTCGTCGTATCAAAAAGCACGAGGACTTGTCCGATGGTATTAAGGTGGAGCTGGTGGCGACCGTAAAGGAAGCAACACCAGAATGTAAATGGGACGCAAACGACTAAAGGAACGGACTTAAAACACCCAACTACTTTAGGAGTAAAAAACGATGAACACACTTACACTCATCAAGAAGCAAATCGAAAAGCAGGCACGTCTTCATGACGCACAGATCTCACACACTGCATACCGTGGTGTTGCATATGATCAGCGTTGTGTAGAGTCAAAAGAGACTCATGGTACTTTCTGCTATAGAGGTAAAACCTATAGCAAGTAAGATGGAAAACTATGTCTATCATGATGATGACATGGACAAAGACAGCAGACCACCAGCATGTTACCAACTTAAATATAGGGGGGTAGCATACTGGTCCTGCTACAGAATCCATCTAACTGAATACTTTGAGCGCCTACTGGACGTGGAGCCTCTATATAATAGGAAGAGATAACCTCTTCCTTTTTTATTATTCTTACACTATGAATCACGAAAAAGTTAAAGCGATTGCACACAATCTCAAACTTCTAGCAATCTCTTTGGAGGATGCTATTAAAGAAGATCCTGATGCATACAAAACCATCACCAATGATCAGAAACCATGGTTTCCTCCCGATCAAGCAACTAGATTGGGTTATAGATATAATGATGACGATGATGGTTATGCAGACTGATGAAACTTTTAACACTTGATGATTACAAAAAGGCAGGCGATACTTTCTGGGAGAAGTATTGGTATGTTGCCACAGAATTAGGAGAGGATGCTAAGACAGAAGACATCCTCAAAGTTATGGAATCTCTCGGCGCTGTCGCTATGAAGTTGAGACTTGAAGCAGATAAGCAGGGACCATTTGGATTTAATAAAACAGATGAAACCACAGAGTGCGAAAGCGAAGGGTAGAAACTTCCAAAAGTGGGTGAGAGATATGCTCATTGAGCATAGGGATGTACACCCTGAAGACATTGAATCTCGTAGCATGGGTGCTGGCGGGGAAGATCTTATCATGGCACGAGATGCTAGAAAGAAGTTTCCCTTCAGCATTGAGTGCAAGAATGTAGAGAAACTCAATGTTTATGATGCATACGAGCAAGCATGTGCCAACGCAGGAGACCATCAACCGATCCTTTTCATGAAGAAGAATCGTAAACCAGCACTCGTTGTGGTGGATGCCGAATGGTTTATCAAGCACTTTGGGGTTGACAAGTGACCCAAGCACATATATACTTAACAAGCACAGGAGAGGACACCCACCATGGACAATCAATTTCTTGAGGAGATTGATGAGATTACATATACAATCGAATTCCTAGTGGATCAACTCCATGAAGCACTAGAGGCGGGAGACTACTTGGAAGGCGAAGCACTTGCAAAGAAAATCCGTCAACAATCAGAAGCAATTCAATGATTCATTCTTTATTTTCTATCCCCATTGTACATTATGAAATTGAAAACTGGAGGAAGAATAAAGAGAGGATCATGAATGCTCTGCCTGTATTTCAAGAAGAGCATCTAGAATCAAACGGCGAGCAATATACTGACTTCTTCCATCAGCATGAAGAGTTGTTGCCTGCTTATGCTGACACGGTGATTGCTATCATCGAACCATATCTTGCTGAGTTTACTGAGCGTAGACGCTGTGAGTTTACTGACATGTGGTGTCAAACATCATACAAAGGTCAGAGGCACAGTCTCCACAATCATGGACACAGTGGATGGTCGGCAGTAATTTATGTGGACTTTGATCCTAAGGTCCATCAAGCGACACAATTTATTTCTCCCTTTAACAATCCTTGGAGTGGTAGGTTACAGACCACCATTCCACCTGTTAAGGAAGGAGACATGGTTATTTTTCCAGCAACGATTGCACACGAGGCACTACCTAATGAGTCTGATAAACCACGCACCATCGTTTCGTTTAACTTACGAGGCAAAGTTGACAAAGTTAAGAAGACTATATGGGAAGGTGATCCAATAGTACGCGTCCCTGTTTAATCTCACGGGACAGTAGCTCAGCGGATAGAGCAACTGCCTTCTAAGCAGTCGGTCGTAGGTTCGATCCCTACCTGTCTCGTTGCCTTCGGGCAAGCTGGAAAAACAAAATAGGAGTCAATCATGACTGTTAGAGATCGCTTTGCAGACAGTCTGCAAATTCTGAAGGATACTGTCAATGGTAACATCGCCCTTGACAGAGAAAATCCACCCCTCTTTCAAGCACTCTGTCGCTTCTACAGTGATAAGAGCGCACGTCACGTCCACTTTTGGGGACTAGATGTTGAAGAGGACTATACGATTCTCATTGATAACATGATTGCTGATGGCGTCTTGGAAATGACCTAAACTTTACCCTGGTCGGGATGAATTATGCTTAAAGAAGAAATCACTTTATATAAGAACAACATTTGCACCCCATTAAATGATGAGTGTAATGACTTTATCTGGGGTAATTTTATTGATGAATCCGTTGTTGTTGGTCTTGAGGAATTCTGGCATAATCAAACCATCTTGAATTTCCATGAAGGTCGCGTGATGAGGCAAGGAGATATAACGGTAGACAAGGAGTATAAAGACTCCACTGATCTACACATTCCGTTTCAACTTCACTGTCCTCAAGTGCAAAATTATATGAAGGCACTTCAAGATGTCCTAAATCAATACCTTGTGAGGTTTCCCTTCGCGGAGACCTCGCGTTTTCAGGTAGTGGAGCCTCTATCCATGCAACACTATCCTATAGGTGGTGGATTCAAGCAGTGGCATACCGAAAGGTCTAACTCTCTGCCTGGAAACATCTACCGACACCTAGTCTTTATGACATACCTTAATGATGTACCTGATGGTGGCACTGAATGGTATCATCAACAAAAATATGTCCCAGCGCAGCGTGGGTATACTGTGATCTGGCCAGCAGACTGGACATTCCATCATCGTGGTAGAGTGTCCGAAACAAAAGAGAAGATGATCATCACTGGTTGGTTTAACTTTGTATAAAGGTTAAATAAACATGTAATTTACGAGGTGCCTATGGAGTCACAAAAAGACAAATGGAATAGGGGACTGGACATTTTCATTGAGAGTGTGCTGGAGCCTGATCCTAACCTCAGAGCACATGCTCATGAGCAGAAATGTTATCACGAGCTCTTGTGGATTCGTGAAGATGTGCTATCATATTTGAAGACACTCAGACACACATGAAAAAAGTAACCGTCCTCCTTGAGCGTTTCCCCTACCGCTATGTGCAGTGTGGGATGCTGGAGAATGGATTCCCAGACTACCGTATCCAGAAGGTAGACTCCTATACTGACAAGTATAAGGACATGTATCTCCTAGACAATAGCACTCAACTTGATTATGCTATGGAAGATTTTGAATACACCAAATGGTTGGACCCTGATGGTGTGCCATCTTATGTGAAGGATGTCGTTACAGCATATAATTAAAGTCTGGAAGTATTCCCTAGGGTCATTCTCTGATGACAAGACAGGACCCTACGATAACTACATTGCAGGTGTCCGCACCTGCATTTTTGTATCCTATCTTGTCACTAATTGTTTTATCGTTAGCGGAGTTATCCGTCATTGGAACTATGAAAGCAGAATTGAAAGCAGCAACCGAAGCACTGAAGAAAGCATTGCACAGTGCAATCGACGATCCCAAATTCAACCGCAGTCACCTGAGTGAGTTGTGGCGTCACTACAATGGTGTGCAGACCATCTATGAGGACTGTGCTGATGACACACCTCAGATCCAATTCCAACAGGACCTTCTGACTGAGACTCCTGCAGGTGATTACTTCTTTTCTCCCGAAGCAGAGGGTGAGTGGCCAAGTAGCAGCATCAGTTTGTCCTCCGATACCATTGCAGCAGCAGGACCTGTAAACATCGATACCAACTTCGGTCAGGATGTCATCACCTTTTCTTAAGGATTGGGGGTTGACAAACTTTACAAACTGATATATAGTATTGTAACGTTTCTTAACAAACCAATTATGACTGTCACTACAAACGAGTACGGACAACAAAATATGTTTGGAAGAGAGACTCAACCCTATATCGATCCTGAGGTATTGAAGCAAATGCAATCTGACGTTTACGAAACTCACAACGAGAAAGCTGAAAAGCTTAATGGTAGACTCGCCATGCTTGGTTTGGTCTCCGCATTCCTGTCCTATGCCTTCACTGGCAAACTTTTCTTCGGAGTATTCTAATGACACCTGAAGCAGAAAGATTTAATGGATGGGCAGCAATGGTAGGAATCATTGCAGCATTCGGTGCTTACGCACTAACTGGACAGATCATTCCTGGTCTGTGGTAGATGACTGATTTCGTAGTAGATTCATACCCTGCATGGAAAGCAATCCTATGGTGTTTCTATCCTATAGGTGCTCTCGTTGCTATTGAATTGTTTCTACGGGCAGCAAACAATAATGATGACGACGACGATGGCGGTGGGGGCATGATGATCCCTGCCTATGCGCCCCGTTGACGTGGACAACTAAATACGCTATACTAACGGGGTCCTTCGGGACCCTTTCTAATGGATAGACTATCATGAGACCACTTGTATTGGCAGCAATGCTTCCACTGCTGGCGGCGTGTGCTTCTACTACCCCTCAGAAATCTGAAGCAGCAGGACTGCGACCTACCAAGATCTATGAGCGTAGGTGGGAGTGCGTTGACTGCACACCTGAAGAGAAAAAAGTTGTAGCGTATCTTCAAGACGTAAAGATTAACGACAAAAATGCTATTGCTACAATTCTTGGCAACATTAGACAGGAGTCTAATTTCGTTGCCAATATATGCGAGGGAGGTGCTAGAGTTCCTTACCACGATTGTCATCGGGGTGGTTATGGCATCATTCAGTGGACCAGCGTAAACAGATACAATAACCTTGG
>Ga0213860_10001319_pt1 | contig 10058 bp, 8 predicted proteins | sample PICome_3_FD_160118 | JGI IMG/M metagenome (GOLD analysis project Ga0213860, IMG submission 160118) | Coastal seawater microbial communities near Pivers Island, North Carolina, United States - PICO550 | ecosystem: Environmental > Aquatic > Marine > Coastal | place: USA: North Carolina | collected...
TAATAACATTTTTATAATTTAAAGTCTTCCCAAGTTTTTCACTAGTTACTTTAAATTATAAGACGGATTATTCTTTTTTATTACTCTAATAATTTTTTTATTCAAATTGTTTAACTTGTTTCAGGAATTCAATTTCAAATTCATACGTCGCCCTTGTTGTCGAGCCCCCTATATAAATCTGTTGGTTTTTCCTAACAATCCAAATTTGTGAATAAGTAATATAACTAAATAAAGTACTAATCATTAATAAACCAAACCCAGTATAGATTAATTGGATCCCAGGATCCATTTTTATCTGTAACCCTGTTGAGGAAATTATATCTATTAAGGTAAAAGGTTGTGAAAAAGATGAGACTTCGTTTAATTCTAAGTTCCCTAGAAACTGACCCATATTATTATAAACTGATAAATAACCTTCTAAATTATTAATTAAAAGCGTTAAACCCTCATTAAATTTCGAAGTTAATGGTAGCCAAGACACCCATAATTTTTGTTGATTACTGAAAATAGGTATTAATGGATATTGAGAAATTTTTCCAGTTTGATCTTTAATTCGAAATGCGATCAAATTCCAATCTGTTTGATAATATGTAATACCATTATATTTGGCAGGAGAATTAACAAAAATTGTTTGTCGATCTACTTCCGCCCCTCTTTCATCTAAAATTGAAATATCAGAATAAAATTGTTGAACTATATTACGTTTATTATAAGTAATCCAAAAATCATTTACGCGACCGACTGTTGTAGGTATATTTGTAAAGATACCTTTTCCTATAATATTTTGAATATGGAAAGTTTCTGTTTTAGGAACAATTTCTTGGGCTTTAAAACCTGAAACCGAACTCAAAATTGTACCAAATAACACTAAAATCATACTAAAATGAACAATAATTGGACCAAGTCGTCCAATTAACCCTTTATAACAATAGAGGATATTTTTTTGTTGAAAGATATGATAATTGTTACCTTTTTGATTAAACAAAAATGAGTTTAGATGTAAAAATGAAGAATTGTAAGATAAATTCAACTTTTGAATTTGTTGTGGATTTCTAAAAAATTGGCACCGCCGTGCTAATTTTAATCCAGGAACTTGTTGTAAAACTGTACAAGTTAATAAACTTATACCAAAAATAATTATTAATGTGATAAACCACCAAGTTTTATAAACATGATCAAAACCAAATTTAATAATTAAATCCCAGGAAAAAATTCCAAAAACAGGATTCGTTAATGGATAATTAATTTTATATGTTTCAAGTGGTTGATCCTGTTCAATTACAGTTCCAAGAATACTACATATTGCAATTAATAATAAAATGAAAATTGCAAATCTTAAATCAGCAATATATTTAAAAAAACGTTGTTTCATAATTGTATTAATCAATTAATTTTCAGGATGCTAGCCTGATTCTACCTGAAGCAGCCCAACGTTGAAGTGTTAACGTTTGGTTAGTATCTAATTGTGATAATGGAATAAGTTGAGTTAACGCTTGACTAATATCATCTGTATTAAATTCGCGCTTTTCATAAAACGCAACATACATTCCTTCAATAATACTCTGTTTAATTTCAGCTCCGGAAAATGAATCAGATAATTTCGCTAATTTTTTATAATCAAAATCTTGCCATGTTTTAGGACGAAACTCTTGAATATGAATTTTAAAAATTTGTTCGCGCTCATTCTCTTGAGGTAAATCAAGGAAAAATATTTCATCAAACCGACCTTTTCGAATAATTTCTAAGGGTAACAATTCAATATTATTTGCTGTTGCGACAACAAATACAGGTTTTGTTTTTTCTGATAACCAACTGATAAAAGTTGCCAAAACTCGATTACTTGTTCCACTGTCCCCTTTGCTTTCAACATTACTGAATGCTTTATCAATTTCATCAATCCAAAGAATACAAGGTGAAATTGTTTCAGCAACTTCAATCATTTGTCTTAATCGAGCTTCTGATTCTCCGACAATTCCTCCAAATAATTTACCGACATCTAATTTTAACAACGGAAGTTGCCATTCGTTAGCAATAGCTTTTGCTGTTAATGATTTACCAGTTCCTTGAATACCAACTAATAAGAGACCTCGGGGTGTTGGTAAACCATAATTGGATGCTTGAATACTAAATGATATTTTTCGTTTTGTCAGCCATTTTTTTAAATTATTAACTCCTCCAATATTTTGAATATTTTCATTGGATGACCAATATTCTAAAATCTCAGTTTGGCGAATAATTTGTTTTTTTTCATCTAGTAATAAATTGACACTATTTTTGTCTAATGTTTTATATGTTGCAATAATTTTTGCTAAAACGCGGCGAATTCTCTCTAACGATAAACCTTGGCATGCACGTGTCAAGTTTTCTAACAATTCAGAATCTATCGTAATTTTGAGAGAATTTAATAAACGTGTTAATTCATTAATAATTTCAGTTTCAGTTGGTAAACTAAATTGCACAACAGTTATTAAATCTTGTAAATCATTTGGAATTTCCAAACCATAACCAATAATAATAATAGTTTTTGGTTGCAATTTTAAAATTCGACTAACATTTTTCAATTTTCTTGTAACTGAAACATCTGTTAAAAATTTATTAAAATCTTTAAGAATAAAAGCCGCAGGTGTTTCAGCTGTTAATCGTTCAATTAATTCTAAAGCTTGTAACGGATTACGTTTTGCAAATCCTTCATTATTTGGATTGTTACTATAACCGTCAACAAAGTCCCAACTATAAATACCGCGATTTAAGCTAGTTTTAATATTTTTTCTAATAACATATTCAACTCGGTCTTCTTCTAGTGTATTAATATAAATTATTGGATAACGAGCTTTAAGTAATAAAGTTAATTCATCATTGAATTTCATATATATATATATTAATAATAACAAATAAAATAAATAAGCTATTAATATCTTAGTAATAAAAATAAAAAAATATTAAATATTAGAGTTTCAAGTGGTTTAAAACTCTAATATTTATGTTTTATTTAGGAATAGCTAGTTGTTTACGCCCTTTACGACGTCGTGTTTTTAATGTTTTACGACCTGTGGGTGTAGCCATACGTGCACGGAAACCTGACACCTTTAGAACCGAGTGTCGACCTTTATTTGATAATGTACGTTTTGTCATAATATAAGATTTGTTTAATGATTTAAAAAATTTAATACTTAAAGTAGGCGAGTTCGGAAAAGATCAAAAATCACTAATTGCCGTGTTATTTTATTTAAATTTTGAAATAAAGAATAAGCCTCATCTTTGTATTCATATAATGGATTGCGTTGACCATAACTTCGCCAACCTACAGCATCTCTCAATAGGGCCATTTTTTGCAAATGCTCTTTCCAAGCAATGTCATTATAAATTAATAAAAGATTTCTTTCAAGATCCCGAATTACTCCAATTTCATAAATTTGTAATTCGGCTTCTCGTGCTTCATAGCTTAACCAAAATTCTTGGAACAAATAAGTCTGCAATTCAATTTTTGAAAAATCTTTTTGGAATGTTGAAAATAAAGTTAACTTTAAGTTACTTCCAATTAAGCTTGTTAATAATTGATTAATTGATGTTAGGTTTAAAACATTCAATTCTTCAATTAAATCAGCGATAACTTGTTCTCCAAATGCTAGAACACGATCTTTAACGGATATACTTTCTAAGATTTTACGTCTTTCATAAAAAACGACATTACGTTGATTACTTAGAACTTCATCATAATCAAATAAATATCTACGTGAATCATATTGAATTTCTTCTACTTTTTTCTGAGCAGAATCTAAACTTTTGCTTAATAAGGATGATTCTAATGGACTATCATCTAACAATTGACTTTGCATAAATTGTTGAATATTTGGTCCACCGAATAACTTTAACAAATTATCATCTAAGCTTAAGAAAAAGCGTGAGGTACCTGGGTCTCCTTGTCGACCACAACGTCCTCGTAATTGGTTATCAATTCGCCGTGATTCATGACGTTCAGTCCCAATAATATATAACCCACCTAAATTCTTAACGTTTATTTGATCAAGTTTTTGTTGTTTTTTTGCGATTAAAAGATAATCTTCTATTAAAAATTTAATAGCACATTCATAATCATTTTTGGGAATCCAAAGTTGATCACTTCTATAAACAAGTTGGAGAATTGTTGTATTTTTTAAACTTAAAAAATCTGAAATTTGAGTTAATGAATCAATAACACTGAAAAATTTATGAGAAAAATTTAAATTTGTATAAAGTTCTGCAAAAATGGTCTTTGATTGTTTAACCAAATTTAAACGATGCTGATTTCGATAAAAAATTAATAAATTATACAGCTCTTTTTGTAACGTAAAATGAACGTTTCCACCTAAAATGATATCCGTACCACGACCTGCCATGTTTGTGGCAATTGTAATGAAATTCTTTTTACCTGCTTGTGCAATAATTTGAGATTCACGTCGAATATTTTCTGGTTTTGCATTCAATAACTGGTAAGATAAATTATAATCTTTTAAAAGTTGAGCTAACATTTCAGACTTCTCAATGGTTGTTGTTCCAATTAAGATTGGTTGACCGCTAACAGAAATATTTTTACACTCTTTGGCAATTGCCTTCCATTTCGCGAGTTGATTTTTATAAATTAGATCAGGTAAATCTTTTCGTAAATTAGGTTGAGCTGTTGGAATTACTTCTACTGATAAGTCATAAATTTTTTCAAATTCTACTTCAGAAGTTTTTGCTGTTCCTGTCATACCAGCTAATTTTGGATAAAGTAAGAAAAAGTTTTGATAAGTAATCGACCCCAATGTTTCATTATTACTCCGAATGGGAACATCTTCTTTTGCTTCGACAGCTTGATGTAAACCATCACTCCAACGTCGATCAGGCATAATTCGTCCAGTAAATTCATCAACAATTAAAATTTCATCATTTTGAACTATGTAGTGAACGTTCCGGAAAAATAACGTACGAGCTTTCAGAGCATTTAAAATATATGGAATCCACGGATCTTGTTCATCGTATAAATCTTTAACATTTAACAATTTTGAAACTTGCTGGGTCCCTAATTCCGTTAAAATAACATTTTTATTTTTCTCATCAACCTTAAAATCAGTAGTAATTTCTAAAAATTTAACAACTTCAGAGGCAATAATATATTTTTCTACACTAGTTTTAACACTTCCAGAAATAATTAAAGGTGTTCGTGCTTCATCAATTAAAATTGAATCAATTTCATCAACGATACAATAATTAAATGGACGTAAAACTACATCATTTATATTAAGGGCCATATTATCACGTAAATAATCAAAGCCTAATTCACTATTTGTCACATATGTAATATCAGCTTTATAATTCTCTTGGCGTTGACGAGTTTTCATTCCTTCTTGAATTAATCCAGTATCCAATCCTAGAAATCGATAAACTTGTCCCATTGCAACTTGATCACGTTTTGCTAAGTAATCATTTACCGTAATAATATGAACACCTTTATCTGTAATAGCATTTAGATAGGCAGGTAAAGTAGCTACTAATGTTTTTCCTTCACCTGTTCGCATTTCTGCAATTTTTCCTTCATTTAAAATCAAACCACCTAATAATTGAACATCATAATGGCGAAGTCCTAATGTTCGTTTCGCAGCTTCACGCGTTAATGCAAATGATTCTGCAATTAATTCTGTTAGATTGTTTTCAGTTCGATATTGAGTTTGTAAAACTTGCGTTCTATTTCTAAGTTCACTATCAGTTAACAATTGAATGTTAGGTTCAAGTGAATTTATTTGATTAATTAAGTTTTGATATTTATTTGTAAATGTATTTTTATTCAGTAGATTTTTTAACATTTTGTTATTCCAATTTAAAATTAATAAGAATATTGAAAAAGATTTAAATTACATTAACCCGTTTATGTTTACGATCTTTATGATCATATTTTACAACACCGTCAGTTAAAGCAAATAAAGTAAAATCTTTCCCGTAACCAACATTAATTCCAGGTTTCATATTCATACCACGTTGTCGTACTAAAATATTTCCAGCTTTTACTTCCTGTCCACCAAAACGTTTTACACCTAACCGTTTCGCGTTTGAATCACGACCATTTTTCGTACTACCAGCACCTTTTTTATGAGCCATTATTTTTAATCCTTAACTTGTTAATATTTTTTATAGTTTTATGACAGGCTAATGTCTTTAATTAAAATTCGTGTTAATTTTTGACGATGACCTTGTTTTTTACGAGTTTTTTTCTTTGGTCGCATTTTATAAACTAATATTTTTTTACCTAATAAATGTTTTTCAACTGTTGCGGTAATTTTTACAGAATCAAGATAGGGTTTTCCGATTCGTAACTCTTCGTTATCTTTTACTAACAAAACACGGTTTAAAATGATTTCTTTACCAACAATGTTTGGGATTCGGTTAATATCATAATGTTTACCGGGTTCAACCCAAAATTGACGACCACTTAATTCTAAGACGGCATAAGTCATAAGTTAAATATTTTTTAAATAATTTTAATACTTTAAATAAATTCAAATAAATTCGAAACTTATTAAATCTTAACTCACTAATCTAAATTAAAACGAAGTTAAATTAGCTCAAAAATTTATGAATTTATGAATTCTTGATATTATTATAAAATTAATTAACTTAAAAGTAAACTCTAAAGTTTTTAAATTAAAAAAAAAAGTTAAAAATCTTGTGGAGTTATTAAACATTTTAGTTCATTATAAAATAATTCAAAAGCTTTTGAGTGGTAAGATTCTGGATTAGTAATTATTGATAATGTTCTTGTAATTTTAATATTTTCGATTTTAATAATATCTAGAGTTTTTAACTCAATCTCTTTTTCAATTGCTGAAGAAGATACAAATGCAACCCCTAACCCTAAACTTACAGCTGTTTTTATAGCTTCAATTGAATTGAGTTGCATAATACTATTAAATTGTTTAATTTCAATTTGATTTTGGATTAAGATATCATCAATAAATTTGCGAATTGTTGAATTTGAATTTAATGTAATAAAATTTAAATGATATAAATCATCTTTATTTATCGTTTTGTTTTGTTTTGTTGCAAACGGGTGCGATTTTGGAATAATTAATGTTAACTCATCTTCAATAAAGCTTTCAATTTCTAATTTCGGTTTCAAATCTTCTGGGACTTCACCTCCAACAATTGCAATATCAATATCACAATCAACAACTGTTTTGGCAATTTTTCGAGTTGAATCTACGTGAACGTTAAGGATAATTTGAGGATATTTTTGAGCAAACAAAGCTAAAATTCGAGGTAATAGATAAGTTCCAATTGTTTGGCTAGCCCCTACAATTAGATTTCCCCGTTCTCCAGTTTTTAAGTCGTTTAAAGCACGACAGCTTTCTTCACATAAAGCTAAAATTCTTTCGGCATATTGAAGTACTAATAAACCTGCTTCTGTTAATTTTATTTTTTTGTTTGTTCGATCAAATAATACAAGTTCTAAACGATTCTCTAATAATTTTATTTGTTTGCTTAATGCAGGTTGAGAAATAAACAATAATTCAGCTGCTTTGGTAAAATTTTTTTCCGTTGCAACAGCTTTGACAATTCTTAATTGTTGTAAAGTAAAAGGAAGAACCATTTGTTATTTTTATAAATTATCTTTTGGAAAATATAATTTAAATTATAGTGATAAATCCAATTAAGAAAAAGAAGAAACAATAAAATAAATGATATTTAAATAATCTAAGATAAATAGTTATCTAAAATAACTATTTATCTTAGATTATTTAAATATCATTTAATTCAGAAGCAACATTTTTTTGGTTTTGTAACATTGTTGACATAATAGTTTTAAGTTCATCGACTTTTGATTCAAGCTCACTTAAGTTTTCATCTTTGATTAATTGACGAATCATTGATGATAAGTTTTCAATATTTGTCTTTTCGTCTTCTGATATAGTTTCTTTAAATAACTCAATTTGTTTATCGGCTTCATAACAAACATTTTCAGCTTTATTAACTAAATCAATATTTTTGCGGTTAGCTTTATCAGCTTCAGCAAATTTTTCCGCTTCTTCTAGCATTTTTTCCACTTCTTTTTCATCTAATGTTGAAGCGCCTTGAATAGTTACAGATTGTTCTAAACCTGTTTGTTGTTCAGAGGCTTTTACAGATAAAATACCATCTACATTAATATCGAATGTCACTTGAATTTGAGGGGTACCACGTGGTGCTTGTGGAATTCCTTCAAGTAAAAAGTTACCTAAACTTTTATTATCACTTACTAATTCACGTTCGCCTTGCAAAACATGAATTTCTACATTTGGTTGATTATCAATTGCTGTTGAGAACATTTCAGATTTTTTCGTCGGGATTGTTGTATTTCGAGCAATAATTTTTGTCATTACTCCACCCATTGTTTCTACTCCTAATGACAGTGGAGTTACATCTAACAATAATACATCTTTAATTTCACCAGCTAAAATACCTGCTTGAACTGCTGCTCCAATTGCTACAACTTCATCAGGATTTACAGTTTTATTTGGGGTTTTACCTGTTAATTCTACAACTAGATTTTGAATTGCTGGAATACGAGTTGAACCACCTACTAATACAACTTCATTGATTTCAGCTTTATCTAGGCGCGCATCTTGTAACGCTTTTTCTACTGGTACTTTACATCGTTGAATTAGTGTTTGGCATAAACTTTCAAACTTTTCACGTGTTAATAATTCTTCAATATGTTTTGGACCTGTTTTATCCGCTGTAATGAATGGTAGATGAATACTTGTTTCAGCTACTGTCGACAATTCCATTTTTGCTTTTTCAGCTGCTTCGGTTAATCGTTGTAAAGCTTGAATATCAGATTCTAGATCAATACCTTCTTTTTCTTTAAATTGTTTTAGTAGCCAATTAACTAAAACGTTATCAAAATCATCACCCCCCAAACTAGTATCACCTGCTGTAGCTAAAACTTCAAAAATACCGTCACCAACTTCTAAAATCGAAACATCAAATGTTCCACCACCTAAATCAAATACTAAGATAGTTTCATTTTGTTTCTTATCTAAACCGTATGCTAGCGATGCAGCAGTTGGTTCATTAATAATTCGCAGGACTTCAATACCTGCAATTTTACCAGCATCCATGGTTGCTTGACGTTGCGAGTCATTAAAGTAAGCAGGAACAGTAATTACTGCCTGTGTTACTTTTTGGCCTAAATAATCGCTTGCATCGTTTACCAGTTTTCGTAAAACTTGAGCTGAAATTTCTTCTGGACTAAATTCTTTATTTAAAGATGTACATTTTATTTTAATATTATTGTTTTGATCTTTAACAACAGAATATGGTAACTTCTTTGCATCATCTGAAATTTCAATATCTTTTGAACCAATAAAACGTTTAATTGAGAAAAACGTATTCTCCGGATTAATCACTGCTTGTCGCTTTGCAATCTGGCCTACTAATAATTCTTGTTTTTTTGTATATGCAATAATTGAAGGTGTTGTACGTAACCCTTCTGCATTTGCAATAACATTTGGTTTGCCACCTTCAATGGCTGCGACAACAGAATTTGTTGTGCCTAAATCAATTCCTACAACTTTTGCCATTTTTAATTTATTATTATTATTTACAGCTTTAACTTAATATTAATTCTATTAAGAAATAATTAGCTTATTACACTTTTATATATAATAAAGATTATTTTTTGTAATTCAGTTATAATTTTCGTTTTTTTCTTACTTTATATTAACATTGTATATATAATTCTAATGGACATCTTATTCAAAATATTTTATTGTAGAGATGTAAATTAAATAATATTCATTATTTTATATTTTTCACTCAACTATTTTTCGAGAATAATACATTTATTATGTTAATATTTTTACAATTGGAGAAAAATTGTGTCTTTAGGTTTATTAGGTAATAAAATTGGAATGACTCAGATTTTTGATGAATCTGGAAATATCATCCCTGTTACAATTGTTAAAGTTGGTCCATGCGTAATCACACAGATCAAGACCGTTTTATCTGACGGTTATAACGCGATTCAAATTGGTTACTTAAATGTTTCCAATAAAGCGTTAACT
>Ga0213860_10001320_pt1 | contig 10052 bp, 7 predicted proteins | sample PICome_3_FD_160118 | JGI IMG/M metagenome (GOLD analysis project Ga0213860, IMG submission 160118) | Coastal seawater microbial communities near Pivers Island, North Carolina, United States - PICO550 | ecosystem: Environmental > Aquatic > Marine > Coastal | place: USA: North Carolina | collected...
CAACAGTAAAGTCTCCTGTGCCACCAGGATCCATGACTAGTTTGATTGCATTATCAAAGAGTTGTTCAACTGCATCGATCTCTGCAATACCAGTATCGAAGTCGTCTTGACCAACCTCGTAGATCTCAGCAGTGATAGCATAGAATTGGATCTTACCAAACTGGAAGAATGGTTCTTCCTTACCAACAAACTTAATTTCGTAAATATCTTTTGTTAATGGGAAGTACAATAAGTCTCCCTCATTGGGTCTACTATCAAGTGTAAGGTTAGGATTGTGTTCTGCTACTTCTTCATCCCAACGTCTAGTTGAAACTCTGAAGATAATTTCATCTGTAATTCTTAAACCGAACTTGGAGATGAACTCAGCATTATCACCAAATCCCATGACGTTCTGCAACAGCATTTCAATCTGGAATTGTTCCTGATACTTGGAGTATCTAACTTCATCCAGTGTGCTGTCTTGTAGAACTATCCTAGGGATATAGTAAATATCTGAACCAAACAGTTTGATTTGCTCATCCACAAGATCCTGAACGAGACCTTGTTCGCCACTGTGACCTTGGTAGTAAGTTGGAAAATAGGGACTGGTAGGCATTTTATCCGATCATATCCATTGGTGGGATTGCATACTTACTGAGAACTTCGCTTTCGATTTTCTCAATTTCTGCAAGTGCGTCTGTGTAGATCTCTCTACCATTAAGTGTTACACCGCCAGGTAGTTGAACATTGTTATATTTGATTAAGTTCATACCCCACTGTTTCTTCATTAGAGCAGTAGCATACTTCTTAACAAACATATCGTTGTTCATCTCTGTAGCATCTGTAGGATCGATAAGACGATGACACTCGATAAGAACGTTAGTTCCTGTTTGGAGGAAGTCTTTATCTACATCCAAATACAGACGATCACGACGCTGTGTAAATCTGAATTGTTGGTAAGAACCATTGTTCAGAACCATATCTAGAGTTTCTAGATACTGCTTATTCATATAATAGTTGAGGATATCGAGTGATCCGAATGCATATAGATCATTCAAGAACAACTGATACTCAACGCCAAAAAGGTTTGAACGGATTGAATTACTGACAAGACCAAAAACTTTAGTGATACCAACAACATGATCGGGAATAGGAATGTAGTTAGTTGCCTCTAACCAATTTGTTGTTCCTTCCTTAGTTGTTGCGGTAGCAGCAAATCGTGTCTTGTCGTCAGCATTCAGTTCGTGGAAAAGATACGCACGCTCCATACCGTTGTAACAGTTCTCCTGGAAGAACTGAAACGTGTCGTCAATTACATTGTTTACCTGTTCATCGTCGATGTTGACTTGTAGGACAGGCTCACCAAGCTGCCTCTTACAATAAGTGATGAGTTCAGCTCTGGTACTTGGAGATGCCATTACACACAATAATCCCTTCTTTTATATTTAGGGATTATTCTGCTGGTGCTTCTGCGGCGGGTGTTTCTGGTTTCTCTTCGTCAAAAAGTAGTCCAATTGTTTCTAGACCACCCTGCAATTTAATTTTATATTCTTTTGCTTTTGCTAGGTTTTCCTCTAGTTCTGCAATTTGCTTTGTTGTAGTAGCAAGTTGCTCTTCAAAATTTGCTTTAAGTTGCTCAGGAGTTTGCTGTGCCATTGTTATCACAAAATATAGTGTGTGTAATATTTATTCAGGTCGTAGAGACCCTATATGAATACTTGTCATCTACAATTAAAGATGGCATAAAATTCATAGAGATGGAAATTCTTCCATCTTTCTGGTTATCAGAATATCCATGAGTGAGATTTGATTGCCATAACATCAACTCTCCTTCTTCTGGATACATGATAACGTCACAGTTATATTTACCAAGTTTATTTTTGTCCGCCATCAATGAAATAGATGGTGCATATGAATGTGTAGCTCCGTCTGGATGCCTGAAAAATAAAGGTGCGTGTCCTTCTTCCCAATTCACATAATATGTTCCAGAAATATATGCATTGGTATGAAAGTGTGGATACTGTCCACCACCTTTATCACAAAGATTTAACCAACTATCAGTAATAATCATTCTCTCTGGAACTTCATAACCTAAATCATCAGAGACAAAAGATGTACATTGATCTTCTAACCATTGTTTAAATTCTGACATCTCTTCTCTGTGTAAAAAAGATTTACCAGAAGTATTATCGTAATGATGTAACTTATCATTCATTGTATTGGTATACATGTTTTGTCCATCCATCATATCGATAATTTGTTTTTTCAAACTATCTCTATCAGGATAAAGTTCTCTACCAATTGCTTTGGGAAAAATATCAAGGGTTCTCATTATTTTTTCAATACAAAAATATTCACACCATTCCACCAAGAATCAGAATCTTCAATTTTATCGGTAAGAATGCTTCTCTCATATAAAATTTCAAGTTGATTTTCTTTAATGAATGCCATTGTTGAATAATATACATTTTCCAAGTTTGCATCATCGACAACTAGAATAAACTCATCTTCTGTATATGGAAGGATATGTTGCAAGCAAGATTTCTGAGTATTTAATTCATGATCTGCATCATAGAAAATGGTATTAACCTTTTGGTCTAGATTTTCTTCTGTAGCTTCACGAATATCGCCATTCAAAATTGCAATATTACTATCGTCTGTCCATACAGATTTTACATTCTCGATAAAAATTTCGATAGATCCCTCTTCCTCTTTCCATTCAATGTCTTCTCTGATTGGTTGGATGTCTGGATCTCTCCAGTGGTCTGATGCATATGCGGTAATATCATTACCTTGAATTGCTGCACAGAATGTGCTGCCATTATATACACCAACTTCTAGATATTTTGTATCCTCATAAGAACATAGATTGTTGAGGAAATGCCTTACCTTATCAGAAGTAAGACCTTGAATATCATGATCAAACTTTGACTCGCCATCAATAGCTTTATTGATAGCATCTAAACATCTAGTTGCATATGGATGCACTTCTCTATCTTGTTTCTTAAGATGAGCATCTACAACAGACTCACAATAGTTACATTCCCAGCAATCAAACTTACAGTTTTTAATTTTATCACGCCACAAGTCAATAGGTCTTTCTTTCAAACCTAGATCTTCCATGTACGGATCAAACTGAGAGAACAAAAGGTCTTCTCCTTTGTCCCATCTAGAAATAATGTCCATGGATTCCATGAGACGAACCATGCTCTCACGACCATGCATCTTGAATACATCAATGCCAAGATCAATAAACTCTTCCCAGTCTTCACGCCACGGCGGAATGTTACCTGCTTTGAGTGAAGCAGATGCGTCCATTACATCCCAGGTAGAACAAGACACTCTGCTGATCTCATCATTAAAATACTGAGGACCATCAGTTCTAGTGCAATTGAATTGGTAATGCTCTGGCATGATTGGACAACCACCCCAACAATTCTCATTGGCAAGCAATGAAATCTTTACTGGTTTACCAATTGACTCACAGTAATCTTTAGCATCTTTGATTCTCTTCAGAGCATCACGATCACGCATCAAATCTCTATCTAGATTGATGTAATGAAATCCTGCTTTCGCTGCACCAACAACTTCATTTGCTCTAGTAACTTCTCGTAGAATTGTGTTCTTGATAAACAACTCTGGAAATTCTTTTTGAATCTGTCCTGTAGATACCCATGTAGTATGAGGTAAAGTTACAATACGAATACCTTTATCATACAATGGTCTGAAATTTTCAATCCAAGTATCTAAATTTTTCTGATCAGGTCTAATCCACATATTATTAAATGTGGCAGACAATGGAATATCTACCTGTTCAGAAATCCACAAAGCATTTATGGTGGATGTTCTATGATCTTGCACAAAAACATCACCCATCGCATCCTGATCAAAAGGAGGAATACGACAGGTGAAATACAGATCGTAGATTAGATGTCTATGTTTTTTTAAAAAAGGAACTAATGTTTCCTCTACAAATTTCTTATCACTCTTCGGATTGATCGGAAGACTGAAGAGTTTTTGCTGCATTGAGTTCATCACGAATTTTATCTAGGAGAGGAATGTTTAGATTATCTTCTACACCATGGAATGTAGGAACCTGAACGTCAGGAGATTCAGCATATGCTTGGAAATACTTTTCTGTTTTTCCCTGGATCTTATCCATAGAGATTTTCATCAGACAAGCATACTGAGATGCAACATCGAGAATACCAACTTGATCCTCTTGTTTCATCATAGCAATAGAATCCATATTACCAATACCGACTCTACCATGTGCCATGATATCTAGAGCAGCTTGTTTGCCAAGTCTAGCAATCCAATACTCTCTTTCTTTCTCAGCATTCCATTCAACTGCTTCTTCTAGTTGCTCTTTAGTATAACCCTTTTCCTTGACATATTCAATAAAACAATTCATCTCATATGTAGCTTGACCTTTACGTCTATGCCACATCTCATTATCAAGCAAAGCATCTTCGATTTCGATTTCTGCCAACTCAATGTCGTACGGGTCAGCACCTTCTGCTTTTAGTTTTTCTAATTCTTCTCTGCATCTACGCAAACGAACATCTCCTTTCTTTTCATCGAGGAGCATTTTTTCGTATTGATGAGATCTATTTTCTACTTCAAGAAGAACTTGTTTTAGTTGTCGATCTTCTGTGACATGTGACTTAATCACATAGTCTAAAATTTGATTCTTCGACATACCAAGAGATACCCTAATGGCAATCTCCTTAATCTCTTCGGTTGTAATACTCATGATAAATCAAAAAATAATGATTAGAACTTAATACCTGGAACTACTTCTTTACGGATCAACACACCATCAACGTTGGTATAAAGATCTTCATCTTTTGCCTGTTGTTCAGGCATTGCAAGACCGAAATAACTCTCATATAATCTATTTAGTTGCCTAATAGAATCGCAATCTTTAAACTCTTTCTTTAATTTTGCTGAATCAATATAGAGAGATCTTACTGCTTTATCGTAAGAAGATCTCTTTTGATTGATTAAAGTTTTTAGTCCTTCGAGACTCATTCCTTTTGCTTCTGCTAAAGAAGACAAGAAAATATCAGTTCCTTCTACAATATCATCTACTTGATATTCCCATGCTTTTTTCTCTAGAGCAGTGACGCCTTCATCTAGAGCTAAGAATCTTTGTTCATAAGTTTGTTCAATAATGAGTTTTGCCATGAACTTCATGGTTCTCATAATTGTATTGTATCTTTTCTGAGTAACAGGAACGGCAACTTTTGCTCCACCTGCCATATCAGCATAAGATAGATTGTCAAAATCTTCTTCAGTCTTTAGTTCATCACCAGGAACTTTGATTGTAGAACGAATATCTCCAAAACTTCGCATTCCAAATACTGCCATCTCTTTGTCCATTTCGACAACTCTGTCAGACAAAGCAGTGATAGAATTAAGATCTTCAGAATCCAATGAAAAAACATACCAATCAAGAATAGAATCGATTGGTTGATATGTGTTTAATTTTGCTAGATCTTGGAGTTTACCAACGAAATATCTTTTAGACATGTTTAAATTCCTGTATATCCTGTAGCGAGAGTACCGTATTCAATAGCAGCAGCTGACGCTCTTCCAGGTGTTCCCTGAGAGTTGAGACTGCCATTCCATCCAAATGAGTGTGTGGTAAAGTTAACCTGACCACCAGTATTGTTCTGACCACCGTCATACATACCGTTCATAAATCCATGAGACATACCAGTGTGGAATGTTTCCTCACCAGTTGTTCCTGGTTTACCAACTGATCCTAGGTTAGAACCAGTAACGTCATCTCTTCTGGACATTGCGTTGTTAGTTCTATAACCACCTGCAGTATTCCAGTAAGAATAACCTAAACGGGAGTTCCAAGTTTTGTTTGTTCCATCAGTTCCAGGAGCAGAACTCCATCCAGACCAAGACTGAGTTGCCCAGTCAAATGAATATGCACTACCACCTTGCTTATACCAACCTTTAGTCTCACCGTAACCACATGCAGGGTTGTCACCACCAGTAGATCCACTACCACCAACAGTTGTTACACTGTCATTGGTTAAGTCATATCTATCTGGGTTGTTATTGTTATTTCCACAAACATATGCATATTTAAAGTCTCTCTTCATAACAGAAGTTCTGTTTCTAGAAGTAGACATTGACTGTCCAGCACCAGTGTTGGACTCAGTGACCATGCTGAAAGTAGAAACATAGTTACCAGTATTATTCCAACCGTTTGCTGTGCAGAAAACATATGCTCTCATAGCAGAGTTTTGAGCACCCGCCGTATATGCATCAGACTGGTCTAGTCTATCACCAATATTGGAGCAACTAAACGTTGAGTGTGTACAACGGTTGATGTTTCTCCATGCAGAAGAGTTTCTATAACCTGCTGCTGGATATCCCCTACTAATTTGGAAACCGTCAGCAAAGTTAACCGAGAGTTCCCAATATGCATTAGTACCGTCTGATTTTAATACGGCACCAACCGTGCTGTTTTCACCTGCACTCTCTGGGAATTGTGGAGGTAAAGTTGAAAATGGTTGACCATTTACAAGCAAACTGTTATTGCCAATATCAATATTACCACCGAAGGTGCAAGAACCATCCGTATTCAACGAAATGTTGGGATTGGTTGAGCTACCTGCAGCGGTATATTTAAGTTGGTCTACTCTTAATTCTGAAGCCATGGATAATGGGATCTCCTACCGTTAGTATTTAGACGATGTTCCAGCTGCCACCATCTGCAATGGTGATCACAATATTGTTATTTATGGTAATAGGACCGAAACTACCGCAGTTTGTTCCGTTAGGAACAGTAATGTTCTCAGCAACAGTATTGCTGTTCGCTTTGAAAATACCGTAGGAGTCGATCCACTGTCTTACTCCGTTAGCATAAAGAACACTGGTGTTTGCTTGGTTACTGAAAGTTTGACCTTCGATGTTTACAGATCCAGCAACATGTAAATCATATGTAGGATCTTGTTTCTTAACACCAACTCTAGACAATCTGTAGATGTCATTACCGTTAGATGCTTCAGTCCATCTAGATGTTACAAACTCTTGGTTGTTCTGGAAGAACTGACCATTCAAGTTAATGTCACCCTGAACATTCAACTGATAGTTTCTGCTCTGGTTATTAGTTGGGTCAGTTCCAGAAGTTGCATTTGTGTTAATAGAAACTCTATTGTCACCCTTAACTAACAATGCAGGAGTTCCGTTCCAGGAAGTTCCACCACCACTAGTAGATGCAGTAATTTCAAATGCATTGCTATGTCCAATCTGGTTACCAATTCTGAAATTTCTTTGACTGGAAGAACCTAAGAAGAAGAGACCAGCACCAGAGTTATCATTTGCAGTATCAAGAGTAACGAAGTTTCTAAATCTAGATTGTCCGTTAACATCTAACTTATAGGTAGAACTTGGGGTTGAAGTTGCAATACCGACTGTGCCAGTATAATCAATGGTCATTGCCTCAGTTCCAACAGTTAGTGGAACCTCGTTACCACTTCTGCCAGGATCAACCATGAACGACATACGTCCATAAGAAGACCAAAGTGCCATTCTCTCACTACCTCTATGGTCATAAAGTAGACCACCTCTTACAGCAGCGTCATAAGTAAATGCCATACCAAACTGAGAATCAGCACCACCAGAACCATCTACCCAGTTACCATTGAACTGACCAAAATCAATACGATGATTATCTTCATAACCGTTAAAGTTAGAAGTTCTCATTCTCAACTTAACGTATGACTGACCAGCACGGTTAGTGAATACGGTCTCGCCAATACCAATCTTATTCTCAGAAGCATCAACGAATAATGTATAGTTGTCAACGTTAAGATCAGCAGTTAATGTTGCTGTATTGTTAACAGTTGCTGTTCCACTAACAGTGAGGTTGGAACCTGCACCAGTTAGGACAAGCGAACCAGTCATGGTGTCGCCAGTCTTGAGAACGTTGAGTGAAGAAGCACCAGTTACATTTGCTGTGATTGTTCCAGCAGAGAAGTTACCAGAAGCATCACGTTGTACTGCATAGTTAGCAATATTGGAAGAACTAAACTGAATGTTGCCTTCGTTCCATGCTCTCTGACCATTGATAGTAAATGCATCAGCATTTAGAACTGTCAATGCCAGAGTTCCAGAACCTGCTGTAGCATTACCACCTGCTGCTTCAAACTTAGCAGTAAAGTGATTGTCTGGAGCTCCAGGTACTAACTGAGAAGACCTGAAGTAAATTGCAGGATTAGATGATTGACCATCAACTCTTCCAAGTTTTAGTTCACCAGATCCAGCGTTGTTAACAATCTTACCAACGTCTACTGTGTTACCATCTTCTAGAGTAAAGTCATCAAATGGTTGTCTGTTAGATGCACTACCAGCAGTAAGAGCACCAATAAAGTTACCAGAGTTGAGTCTACCAACTAGAATGGTATAATCGTTGAAGTTATCAGCGGTGTCGTCATTTGTTACGACACTATCAATGATAAAACTACCAACTGCCTGTGCATTAGCATTGTAGAGGTTGATAGGATTACCAGGAGCAAATACACCAGTAGAAGATGTATCGAGGATAATTCCAGAGAAGTAAATTCTGAACTTAGGATCACCAAGGAATCCTTTGACAGTTACGTTGTCTCTGAAGTTGGTTGCACTGATAAATCTAGGAAGTCTGTTATCGGATAGAGTTCCTTCGTTAATGTTAAGAGCATTCTGATACCAAGTGCCTTGTCTGTTGTCAAGTCTGTCAGCGTCAAGACCAGAATCAAGACCATCATTTAGAGACGACCAGACTTTTGCCCAAGAACCAAAGGATGTAACACCAGTTCCAGAACCACGGATATACATGTTGTCATTATCCGTGAATGCAAGTTGTCTTACACCACCAAATCCAGCATCGAAACCAGAACCACCATTTCTGAAGGTTACGGTCATGTTTCTGGTGCCACCGTCGCTTAGTCCGTTAGCACTGTTGAAGATTGTGTTAGCAACAATACCAGAACTGAAGTTGTTAGGAGCAGGAGAAGAAGATGGGTTGTTAGTACCTGTAAGAACACGAATCGTGTTACCTGCCGTTCCAGAAATCGAGATGTTATAAGTTCCAGATAGTCTATCCGAAGATAGAGTTCCAGAGTTCATGTTGCTGGCATTTAGATAGAACGAACCTTGAACACCGTCTAGTAAGTCAGCGTCAAGTCCACTATCTGCACCAGTCTTAAGTTCGATAGAACCGTTGCCTGCTTGACCGATGTTAAACTGAGACTTCTTATATCTCGAAACACCAATTGTTCCGTAGAGGTCAGCAGAAATTGTTAGGTCAGTTACTCTGTTAACGTCAATAGCAACGTTTGCATACTGTCTGTTGATAGTAGAAACTTTTGCTTCTAAGACTAGAGAAGAACCACCACCTAATACACCAGGAGCAGAAGTAACAGTAAAGTCACCACTATATCCTGTGCCGCCATCGGTTACAGTAATTTCTGTAATTGCATTACCTGCAACAACAAAGTTTGCCTTGAGACCTGTTCCAGTTCCTCCAGTTAGAGATACATCAAAGTATTGACCGTTGGTGTAACCAGAACCAGCATTAGAAATAATAACGTCATCGACGAATCCACCTTGTGTGTAAGTAGATTCAAATACAAGAGGAGATTCTCCACGCTCAAATTCAATGATTGTTCCAAGAGGAATCGTTGCATTGACTGGGTTGTTTAGAGAGATCGTAGTCAGACCTGCTGCAGTAATAACACCAGTAATGTTTGTATTAGCTTGGACACCACTTACAGTGTTCTTAACTGCATGACCGATAAGAACATCAGAGTTCGTGGTAAAGATCATCTGAGATGATCCTGTTGTGCATTGTGCTGCTAGTTTTGCAAAGTATCTTGCTTCAGCACCCTTCAGAGACTGAACTGCAAGTGCAAAGTTCTGGTCTCCACGTAAGAATGTGAAGGAGTTTGCAGCACCACCAGATGCAAGTCTATCTGTTTCAATAACACCAGATGTGATGTCAGATGCAGCAATCTGGTTAGAAGATAGAGATACCCAGTTAGAGTTGGTGAAGGAAGAAGTATTGA
>Ga0213860_10001321_pt1 | contig 10045 bp, 19 predicted proteins | sample PICome_3_FD_160118 | JGI IMG/M metagenome (GOLD analysis project Ga0213860, IMG submission 160118) | Coastal seawater microbial communities near Pivers Island, North Carolina, United States - PICO550 | ecosystem: Environmental > Aquatic > Marine > Coastal | place: USA: North Carolina...
TAAACCGCCTAGTATTTCAGGAGCACCTACAATGAACACACTTCAGCTTGTAAAGAAGCAGATCAACAAAGCATCTGCCCTACATGATGCACAGATCTCTCACACTGCATACCGTGGTGTAGAGTATAATGTGTGTGATGTAAAGAGCATCGAAACTCACGGTACATATGTATACCGTGGTCGCACCTACACCAAGTGATAGTCATGGAAGCACTACAAGTAGTTGGATTAACATCCCTAGCATGTGTTGCCTTCATTGGTATGATTTATGGTGAGGTCCTTCTCTTAAAGAGGGGGTAGGATAGATGCTGAAGGTCAGGTTTGAATACGACCTTCCAGAATACGATCCTTTGAAGCACGATCCAGATAAAACCTTTGCGTTTTTGACTTATCGTGGAGTCCATTATGCAAAGTGGGTAAACTTAAAAGTAAATTTTGGGTTTCAAAACTGGAAAGTCAATAGATGAGAGGGTTGACACCCTCTTTTTTTTATGTTATATTATATTTGTCGGACGCGACATCGGGAGTGACTGAATAAACTTACTGGCAACTGCTGGTTAAGGTGATGAGACAGGGGTGGTGCCCGCTGCTAGGAATAGTAGAATCGAAAACCAATCGGGTCTTAGGCAAGGATGTATTTACTCTGTAGTAATGCCCATTCTTTGTTGGTATACAGTAATCCAACCTCCCTCTTTTTTTATAGGTATTTACTCGTAGGCAATAATATTCGTTGCGTGATTAGTATAATTTAATACTGTTTGTGTAAATAGTAATAGAATTATGCGAGGTGAAAAAATGAATCCTACCCTCCCCTATATTATGAGTCAATTTATGGAGGTGAGTAATGCACAATCTATTATCACGCGCTCAGTTGGACGAGTGGCGTCACCTTGAAAATACATTAGATGATATTGAAGTAGAGAATCAAAAACTTGATGATTACTTTGAATGTATTATCGAATGTGACGCACTAGGACAACACGAGTGTAAAAAAATCTGTAGAGGTATTCTTATGTATCAGACGAGATGAAGATCAGGGGGGTTGCCGCCCCCCTTTTTTTGTGTTACCCTATATAATAAAAGGAAGTTTAACTATGGATCGAGAGAGACTTAAACTCATCTACAAAAATTTAAAGTCTTTGTTGAATGCTCTCGAATCAGAAATATATTCTGATGTCGATAGCTATACAAAAAGCAGCACTCGTGCTACAATAGAAACTATCTTTACCGATGATGATGATGGTTACCCAGACTAATTAAAAATATATGACGCGCTTAAAAGATCAAATTAGATTAGCAAAACTAGCGTTAGAACAACCAGAGCTCTTCAGTGATGCAGAGCTCATCTATATGAAGAGGCAACTTCGGCAAGCGAAGTTGGAGTTGAAGAAGAAAAAACAATTAAAGAAGAGAGGATTTGGTAATGAGTCAAGTGAAACTGGTGACAGTGACACCCGACGCAGAAAAGACGATGGGGTTCGTGGCACGAGTGAGCAACCCGAACAACCAGGAGAACCCTAAGGTCGCTGGTCTGCTAAAGTATTGCATCAAGCATCAGCATTGGTCTGTGTTTGAGCAAGCGCACATGACGCTAGAGATTGAGACTACTAGGGGACTGGCAGCTCAAATTTTACGTCATCGTTCGTTCACATATCAAGAATTTTCACAACGCTATGCTGATAGTAGTCTGCTCAGTGAAACTATTCCTATGATTGAATTGCGATCTCAGGATCTCAAGAACAGACAGAATAGTATTGATGATGTAGATGAATTTAAAAAGCAACGCTTTGAAATTCTAATCCAGCAGCACTTTGAACGCAGCATGAAACTGTACCAACAGATGCTCAGAGAAGGAATCGCAAAGGAGTGTGCACGTTTTGTGCTTCCCCTCGCTGTTCCCACAAAAATCTACATGACGGGATCAGTTCGCTCATGGATTCATTATATTAATCTGAGGTCTGCTAACGGTACGCAGAAAGAACACATGGATATCGCTCTCGCTTGTAGAGATATCTTCGTAGAACAATTCCCTATTTGTGCGGAGGCACTTGAATGGTCATGAAATCTATTACACTTGAAGAATACGAAAAGGCAGGAGATGAATTCTGGCCAAAGTATGATTATGTTGCACGGCAATTGGGTGAGCAACCCAAACCAGAACAAGTCCTGAAAGTAATGGAAGCACTTGCTCAGGTTGTTATGAAAAACAGAGTCGAAGACAAACTTGCACCCTTTGGATTTAATAAGGAGAAAAAAGATGCCGACCTATCCAGTTAAAAATTTAAAGACGGGAGAGACTAAGGAACTTTCCATGACCATGAAAGAATACATGGCATGGAAAGAAGAGAATCCTGATTGGGATAAAGATTGGCAAGCAGGTTGCGCTAGTGCTGGCGAAGTTGGTGACTGGCGTGATAAAATGTCCAAGACGCATCCTGGTTGGAAAGATGTAATGTCTAAAGTAAAAGAGCATCCTGGTTACGGGAACTCAACCAAACACAAAGACGGTTATCAGTGGTAAATTATGGCTAGAGGTAGAGGAAAAGGACCCGTCCCACCTGGGATGTCCAGAAAGCAGATGAAGCGTAAGAAACCAATCAATGAGACTTACCTTCTTAATATTGAACCGCTGACTGAGACTCAAGAATCATTCTTTGAGGAGTGGGGTAGTAGTAAGAACATCTTTGCTTATGGTGCAGCAGGCACGGGCAAGACATTCATTGCATTGTATCTTGCACTCCAAGATATTCTGGATGAGAATTCTCCATACGAGAAGTTGTACATCGTTCGTTCTCTAGTTGCTACGAGGGAGATTGGTTTCCTTCCTGGCACACATGAGGACAAGGCATCTCTTTATCAGATTCCATACAAGAATATGGTGAAGCATATGTTTGAGATGCCTGATGACAATAGTTTTGAGATGCTCTATGAGAATCTCAAACATCAGGAGACAGTATCATTCTGGTCCACCTCGTTCCTTAGAGGAACTACACTTGACAATGCTATTATAATTGTAGATGAATGTCAGAACTTGAACTTCCATGAACTGGATAGTATCATGACTCGTATCGGACAGGACAGTAAGATCTGTTTCTGTGGTGATGTGAATCAGTCTGACCTTCAGAAAACGAATGAGCGTAATGGAATCTTAGATTTCCAACGCATCCTTCAGAACATGGAGGAGTTCTCCATGATTGAGTTTGGTGTCAACGACATCGTTCGCTCTGGACTAGTGAAGTCCTACCTTATCAGTAAAATGTCTCTGGGATATTAATGAATTTGTTTAATCATGTTGGTGGTCTAACACCAGTTGAGATGGTAGCAGAGATGGTTGATGGCAAGCGTGTCTACAACACACCCTCTGGTCACCGTTACCCGTCGATCACCACCGTGATTAGCAATAATGCTAAGAAGCAAGCAGGTCTTGCTAGGTGGCGAGCTAGAGTTGGTAAGGAGAAAGCGGCGAACATCACTTCTAGATCCGCAGGTCGTGGTACAAAGTATCATTCTATTGCAGAGGATTACTTCAACAACGATCTAGATCTGAAAAAGTACAAGGAGTTTCCGCTGCCTGTGCTGATGTTTAATCACAGCAGGCATATTCTTGACCGCATAAATAATATTTTACTGCAAGAAGCAGCACTCTATTCCGATCATCTAGAAGTTGCGGGTCGGGTTGATTGTATCGCTGAGTATGATGGAGTCCTCTCTATCATTGACTTCAAGACTGCTGCGGAACCGAAGAAAGAATCATACCTTTACGACTACTTTGTACAGGAGACAGCGTATGCCTGTTGCCTGCAAGAGATTTATGGTATCACTGTAAAGCAACTCGTAACTATTGTTGCTTGTGAGAATGGCGACACACAAGTAAAGGTTGAACCTCCTCGGAAAGAATATCTATTGCGGTTGATAGAGTACATCGACGAATACAAAACCAAGCATGGACAAATCACAACTACTAGAGGATAAATTTATGACACCTGCAAAATTTTCGCAGGAAGTTGAGAAGATTGCTATCCACAATGTAGATATGAATTACATTGATGCAGTTCTTCATTTCTGTGAAGTGAATGAAATTGAAGTAGAATCCGTACCGAAACTACTGTCCAAACCATTGAAAGAAAAGATTAAATATGAAGCACAGAGGTTAAACTACATGAAGAAAACTTCTCGCGCAAAATTGATGCTAGTCTAATGGGTAAATTTTTTCAATCAGAAATGGTGCGGGGTGACATCCAAGAGATGGCAACCCTACAAGAATATTGTTTCAAGTGCGCTATGAATATGGTGCTCTTGAATAAAGAACAGAAGTTAGAGTATTTTGAAGCACTCGAACTACTCATTGAAAAACAAAAACTATTTTACTTGAGGGTTCACCTCAGTGAAGATGAAGAAGCACAATCTGTTTGCGAGAACATGAAGCAAGCAGTCGTGATGCTAGGAGGAGACGCATCCATGTCAGTCTTGGACATGTTCGACGACCTCATGGGTAAACTAAAAGTTTTCAAACAACAACTAGAGGCGGAAGGAGATTGACTCCCAACCTCCCGCCTGTTATAATGATCAAGTGATTGGGAGTCACACAGACCAAATCCAAACTAATCCGAGGTAATCTAATGTCTTTTGCAGATCTTAAGCGTAAATCCCAGAGCAACTTTGACTTCCTTCAAAAGGAACTTGAGAAATCCGCCAGCGGTAAGCAGGTTGATGAGCGATTCTGGAAACCAGAGGTTGACGCTTCAGGAAACGGTTACGCAGTAATTCGTTTCCTCCCAGCACCTGAAGGTGAGACGGTGCCCTGGGCAAAGGTGTACTCCCACGCATTCCAAGGCGTTGGTGGTTGGTACATCGAAAACTCTCTCACCACACTGGGTGAAAAGGATCCCGTAGGTGAAGTAAACCGCCGTCTCTGGAACAGCGGTAGTGATGAAGATAAAGAGACTGCTCGTAAGCAGAAGCGTAAGCTCCAGTATTACAGCAACATCTATGTCGTGAAGGATCCTAAGCATCCTGAAAACGAAGGTAAGGTATTCCTTTACAAGTACGGCAAGAAGATCCATGATAAGATCCTTGCTGCTATGCAACCTGAGTTCCAAGACGAGACTCCTGTCAATGTCTTTGATCTTTGGGAGGGTGCCAACTTCAAACTGAAGATCAAGAAAGTTGCGGGATACTGGAACTATGATAGTTCTGAGTTTGATAGTGTTAGTGCTCTGTCTGCAGATGATTCTGAACTTGAAGCAACCTGGAAACAGGAACACTCGTTAGAAGCATTCACTTCTAAGGATCAGTTCAAATCATACGAAGATCTTGAGCGTCGTCTCAACCTTGTGTTGGGTGTCGGGTCGCGTCCTGCTGCCCGTGTCCCTGATGAGTCTTTCGAGGACGAGTCAGAGGGTCGTGGATCTTTCAACGATCCTGACATCACACCTCAGTCTTCGTTCCGTCAGCAGATGAGTGCTACTGCACCGTCTCCTGTCAAGCAGGAAGCAGTCGTCGATGATGACGATGCACTGTCTTACTTCGCTCGTCTGGCGGAGGAGTGATGGACTCAGCAGTACACGCATGGAACTCCATGTCCTACGGGGAGGGGTTCCTCTTCTCCCTCTGGGTCATCGGGATGTATTATATTAAACTGAGGATGGACAAGTTCATTCGCTAAACATGTGGGTCTCCTAACCGAGACCCATTTTTATTTTAAGGTTAACCTAATCTTAGTTTACATCTAGATTAAGCAGTGCTAAATTACTCTTGGATCAAAAGTCGTTGATCTATTTTTCACAAAGTAATTCAAAATAAATGAAAGCAATCGCTCTAGCCGCACTGGCAGTCTCGGCAACTGCACTGGCGACTCCTGCCCTTGCAGGACCCTATGTTGAGTCCAAGCACGAATTCAAAGGTACTGATGAAGACTATAGTAAAGCAGTCCATCAAGGTCGGATCGGATATGAAACTAAAATGGGTGCTCTGAAGCCCTACATCGAAGCAGGTCTGGGTGTTTCCTACCCTGACGCTGGTGACAGTGATACTTTTAAGGTGCTTGAAGTTGGTACAAAACTGAAGATTACTGATAGTTTCTCTGCTTATGGCAAGTGGGAGAATGTCTTCCAAGATAGCGATGACACTCGCGACTGGAAGGTTGAGGTCGGAACCAAGTACAAGTTCTGAGGTAGAGGAGAATGAAACTCAAAGCAATCGCTGCTGCCCTGGTGGCAGCACCCCTGGTGGTAGCATGTGGTTCCACCGAGACAGCAGAGAAGTTCACCCTTAATGGTGCTGGTGCTTCGTTCCCTGCCATGTATTACAACAGCGTCCTCAAGTCTTTTGCTGATGACACTGGTAACCAAGTCAACTATCAAGCAGTTGGTTCTGGTGCTGGTGTCCGTCAGTTCAAAGCAAAGACTGTTGACTTTGGTGCCAGCGATGGTGCCGTAAAGGACAGCAAGCAACCTGCTGAAGGTATGGTACACATCCCCATGACTGGTGGTGCTATTGTTCCTACCTACAACAACCCTGGTTGTGAAGTCAAGATGACCCAACTTGAACTTGCTGATGTTTTCCTCGGCAAGATTGATAACTGGTCTTACTTCGGTTGTGCTGACGGTACTATCAAGACTGTCCATCGTTCTGATGGCAGTGGTACTACCAAAGGTTTCACCAACTCTCTGTCAGCATTCTCTCCCGAGTGGAAGAAGACTGTAGGCACTGGTAAGTCTGTCATGTGGCCTGTTGGTGTTGGTGGCAAAGGCAACTCTGGTGTTGCCGCACAGATCACTAACACTCCTGGTTCTATTGGTTATGTAAACTATGGTTATGTTCGTGGTGACCTGCAACAGGTTGCTATTCAGAACCGTGCTGGTAACTTCGTGAAGGCATCTGCTGAGACTGCCTCTGCTGGTCTTGGTGAGATTGTCCTTGACGATCAACTGCGTGGCGCTGATGCCAACCCTGCTGGTGCTAATGCCTATCCTATTGTATCTTTGACTTGGATTCTTGCGTACCCTGAGTACAGTGAGAACGAGAATGTGAAGACCATGCTTCGTTACATGCTGACCCCTACACAACAGCAGAAGGCAGACGCACTAGGTTATGTTCCTCTTCCTGAGGAGTTGCGTCAGAAAGCACTCGCTGCTGTCGAAACGCTAAAGTGAATTCTATAAAACTGGAAAAATTTTTTCCGTAAATTTTTTGCTCAAAAGGTCGCGCTAGTCGTGACCTTTTTTAATTGGATTCTTTTAGTCTGGAGTTGATGTAATTGCTAGACTCCTTGTATCGATTACCTTCAACAAAATCTTTCACGAAACTTTCTAGGTACTCTGCTCTTAGTAAATATATCTCTCGCTTCTCTTCATTCTTTTGGTATTCATACTCGATGTTAGTCACTGGTTTACTCAATTGATTTCCAGGTAAAGTTACAGCACCTACATCATGATTGAATGTGTGTGGTGTGTCGTAGTAATTTTTGTCTACAATAATACCTGCCTCTAATAATACAACACCGTTTGGTGTTTTATATTCGAGAGTTTCGTAGTGATGGATGCCACTGTATGCTCCATCTAAACCGTAAGTTTTTTCAGCAAGTTTTCTAACAGTATCATCGTTAGTTGGCAAACCAAACAATGGATTGACTAGATTGTTTGTTAGAGCAATGACCCAATCATACGATTCATTACCATATACATTGTATGCAATGGTGTCGAGTCTCTCTCCTTCTTGCACAGAATATTTTTTAAAGTAGACAGCAAACTCAAAGACATCTGGATTGATTTGATATCTTATGAAGAAGTTCTTTGCTGTGACATAATCAGATTCCGAGAAGGGAAACTTGATAGGTCTTACTGGTTGTTTAATGTCAGGTATTAATGAAAAGTACATCAGTAAGACGCTCCATTGACTGTAATTTCTTCTGCAAAGACGAGTTTTGTTTCCAAGAAACTAACCTGTAGTTCTGTTGCTACTGGTGATCCATCTTCAAATGTTGCATAGACTCCATCAGGAGCATAGTTTACAGAAACTTTTGTGATAGCACATGTTTTATACTGTGGCAACCATGGATGCAAACCACTGCCCATCATGAAGTTAACCTTACACATCTTTGGCACACCAATTGTTAGACCACCAACTAGGTCTTTGGTTTGACCATTGGTGTCTGTATAACTTGTAGATGGTGAGTTGAATACTGGTAGGGATGCCTTTCTAAATGTATTGCAGATAGCTCTGACACTAGCAGCCTCACCAGGATCATGTGGTGTCATCTTAAATTTAAGAGAGAACTCTCTTAGTTCAGGTGAGTCAAATAATATTTCGACATTCGGATTGATAATCACACCTCGTGTAGAAGAAGTAACATCATTGAGAGTTAGGTTACCACCAACACCAGGAATCATGTTCAAAGTACCAGCAATCGCTGAGTCTAGAGCATTCCTTAGACCCTCAGTGACATTGTAGTCTCCAGCATTAATGTTTCCAGACTTTGCTTTTAAAGCAGCTCTACCAATGTTACTTACTGACTTACCGTTCCAGTTTTGTTTGATGTCAGACGATATGTCTTGAGGCATGTATAATATAATTGGAGACAGATCTGTGCTCCTAGTATCAATGTTTGCAGAGTTCATGTAACCATCATACTTTGATCTGCTGCTCAAAGAACTAGCACTGGAGTATGGTGGTTTATATTTTCCAAATTCAAACAGAACATAGTCTGTCATACTATCTTTGATAGTGTCAGGATATCTTAGAGAAGATTCTTTCTTTGGAACTGTTGGTGTCCTTCTACCCATGTCAAGGGTAACTTTTTCTTGTACACTATCCCAATCAAGAACAGTATAGTTCTTTGCACTACGATCATTAACTGCATTCTGTTGTTGCCAAGAGTATACTCGTTCTCCATTAACTGTAGTGAAACCAAGCATCCAATACTGCCCAGCAGGATCCTTTGTTAAGGTTCCTGCTTCGATGCCTTTAGTTTTTGTTGGTTTAAATGACTGCACTACTTCACCATCTCCCTGTCTCTAGAGTGACCATATCCTTGGATGATACGGCGAGCTTTGATTTTGTCATAGAATTTTTCGTTTGTTTCTTCCCAGACAGTCTCTTTATCATATGAGAATTGGTGACCACCTTTTACCTGAACAACAAAATCTTCAACAGGAAGGAGGATGGCGGTGTCCCATTCATCTGCATGTAAATCCAGCAGATATCCACCATCTATATTAGACTTCAAATATTTATGGAAGCAACTCTTAGGTAGGTCAATTCGACCACGCAAGAGTGCTCTTACTGCCATGATTCTTTTCTTCGGTGTCATGTAGTGTAAGTTGGCACCAAAGAACTCTTTTGGTGTTGCTTTTATACAATATATGAGAGGGAACTTGTCGTAATATGGTAGTCGTGATGTTGCTTTGTACTCAAACATGTACATGTGACCAGCGACAGCATATCTTCTGAGGATGTTGCCATCTTCATTAACTGTAGTGCCTGATCTATCACGCAACTCATCTCTAATATACTTTGAGTTGTCTTTTTTGAATGCGGAGATTTCTGATCTAACAGCGTTTCTGTACCATTGGTACGATTGCTTTTCTCCTCCAGTTCTTTCTGTTACTTTTTCAAAAATAGTTTGATAACCAGAGTCCTCTTTTACAGAGTTCCTCTGAATATCTGCGAATCCGCGTGCCATTTTAGACTCCTAGATTTTCTTCGGTAAGGATTAAAAATTTCATCTGCCTGTCCTCACAGAAGTCCTGAGCAGCGTCCCACTTGGCACGGTTCTTGGCGAACGTCAGGGCAGCCCGTTTGTAGGCAGCAGTCCTTTTATTCTTATCATGTGGTGGTTTTGTTTGTTTCTTGGGTTTAATTTCAATGATATATTTCGCTACCTTCCCAGACTTCTCGCGTACCTTGATGTAAAAATCAGGGAAGTATCTATGCACTCGTCCGTCAGTCGGACAACGATATGGAATGATAGTTTCTTCACTGCCCCACTCCAAGATAGAGGGGGTACTGTCACAGAACACCATGAACTTCCGTTCCCATGACGATC
>Ga0213860_10001324_pt1 | contig 10041 bp, 18 predicted proteins | sample PICome_3_FD_160118 | JGI IMG/M metagenome (GOLD analysis project Ga0213860, IMG submission 160118) | Coastal seawater microbial communities near Pivers Island, North Carolina, United States - PICO550 | ecosystem: Environmental > Aquatic > Marine > Coastal | place: USA: North Carolina...
TAAGGTATTCATTAAGATGCTAGTCCATAAATTATTATTACTACTAATACTGTTAAAAATCCAATACAACCAATTGTAGTTACTTTGTAACTTGTTTCAAGTTGTTTTTTACTTCTTCCTTGTCTGTACTTTAAATCATTTTCCGTCATGATGTCTTCTTTTAAGTTTATTTATTTTATTTCTTTTACGTTTTAATTTATTATATAATTTTTGAATTGTAGTTTCTCTAACTTCTTTAACTTCTTTTCTCCGAGCTCGGGCTCTTTTTGATTTTTGTAATCTTTCTGCTCTACTCATAATAACTATTTTTTATATTACATATAACTTTCTACATTTAATAATCCACTATACTCACATCGATTTTTTTTTCCTAGAAATGGTAATATAGCCAACTCTTTAGCTTTTGATTCAACCATCACATCCACATCATTACCATATAAGTTAGGTAACTCGTTGATGTAATCGGAGTGAGCTTGTGGTTTTAGTTTATCATTACCTTCGTGTAATGCTTTTGATTCTGAATAATGAACAATTGGTTTGATACCTTTTGGCCATGTAGAGATTGCTAATTCAAGTGCCTCTTGTTCTGATAAACCACCTGTGTTGAACTTGTGGTGATGATAATCGAATACAATAGGAATACCAATTCTTTCGTGTATGTACATCAAATCTTTTACTGAGTACATACTTGCCTTATCATCATTCTCAACAGTCAATCTACCTTGTACTGATTCTGATAATCTTTCGAAGTTCTTACAGAATCTATCCATAGCAGATTTCTTATCACCATACACACCGTTACAATGAATGTTTAGTTTGTTATATGGAGTTTTAGATAACCCCAACATATCAAAAATCTTACCATGTATCTCTAAATCAGTAATAGTATTTTGAACTACATTTTCTTTTGGTGAGGTAAGTACATTAAAAGGACCAGGATGTGAGGTAATACGAATACCATTTTCTTTTGCGAAATTTCCAGCGTGTTTTAAAATTCTAGTTATTCGTTTATAGTAAGGTGAGTTTTCGATACCATATTCAGATGCCCAAGGAAACATTTCAGATGATAAACGAAACAACTTTATTCCATTCTCTTTATTCCATTCAAGTATTGTAAGTAAATCTAATGAGTTTTGATAACCAAGTTCACCTGCATACTTGGGACCTTTTTCTAAAAAGGTTCTTTTAATCATTGAACGATTTGTAGTTACTTTTGGTTTTTGTTTACCAAGAGTCATGTTAATACAAGCGTATCCTAAATTCATTTTCTTTAATTTTATATTGTAATATACAAAATTTATTTAAAATAAACAAGCATTTAACAAGGTTTTAACTGTCTTTTTTTGCTTTTTTTACAATGTCAGGATTTTGTTTGATAGTTTGAATAGTAATCAAATCTTTTAGTTTAGTAGTTGACCATCCATGTGAACGAGTTGTATAAATAACATCAATAGGTAAGTGGTCACCTGTATATCTTTTACCAATATAATCATCACCTAGTATTCGTAAGTCAGGTCTATAAAACTCAATAAGTTTCATGAGTTCTTCTTCATCCGAATAAGTAATAACCTCATCTACATATTGACAAGCCATTAAAACTTTATATCGTTCATAAAGCGGAATAACTGGTTTGTATTTTGTATAACGAGTTTCCGATGGGTCTTTATGAAGAAACACCATAAAATAATCACAATGTCTTTTTGCTTCTTCAAAAGTATAAATGTAACCAGGATGTAATAAATCAAAGTTACCAGCTGTAAATCCTACTTTGTATTTTTTATCTAATGTCATAACAGTTGTTCTTTTAAGTATTCTTTTAATTGTTTTGTTATAAACTTAGTTTTTAGATATTTCATTCTAAGTTTTTCGGAGTCTAATGTATAAATTCTATCATGTCCTAATCTATCTTTTACATATTCAAACTCCACTTTTTTATTTAAAATTTTTGAGATTTCATTTACTATATCTATATTTTTCCAAGTATCTCCACTTCCTATATTCCATATTCCGATTTCCGATACCATCAAATTAAATATAACTTTTACATTATCTCTAACCCAAATCCATTCTCTGATTTGTTTACCATCTCCATAAACAGGTATTGGTTTATCATTCTTAATAGATTCCATTATAGTTGGTAAGAACTTTTCTTTGTGTTGATGAGAACCAAAATTATTACAAGTTCGTGTAATTAAAGAAGGAATACCAAAGGTATGAGTTGCAGCCATTACAAGTTCATCTGCACCTGCTTTTGTTGCAGAATAATAAGATGATGGAATACATCTATCACTTTCACTCGATGAGTATTTTCCAATTATATCCAAATCACCATAAACTTCATCGGTAGAAATTTGAACAAATTTTTTGAAATTAATAGTTTTTTTAGAAAGTTCCAAGAGATTAAAAGTTCCTTGAACATTTGTTTTTACAAAAGGAGTTCCATCTTTGATTGAATTATCAACATGGGATTCTGCAGCAAAGTTTACAAGATAATCAAAATGACCAGTATCACTTATAGTTACATCACATATATCTTTTTCTATAAGTCTAACATCATGTGGTATGGAGTGTTTATCAGATGCATAAGTTAATTTATCTACAACTACTATTTGATAATCTTTGTGGTTTTCATAAACATAGTTTACAAACTCCGAACCTATAAATCCACACCCACCTGTAACTAAAATTCTCATAACTATTTATTTTCTTAATATGTTTTTGTAGTGAAGTCATCTGGATACCTGTTTGGTTTTACATATCGTATCCAATAGTTTACGGCGTTTTGGTCATTTATCCATTTTGTTTTATCACTCCAATCAAAACCTTTTTTAGCATAATAAGGTTTTTCATTCATGGAGTAACTCGCTCTTTTTGAAGATGTTGGTACCACCTCATCAATTAAACCATCACCATCTGTATCATATCCATCGATTGTTCCATCACCGTCTAAATCGATTGGTCTTCTACTTATATCTTGTTTTAGATTGAGGAGTTCCTCATCTATTTTTTTTTTACTTTGTTGTTTTTCGATTTTATCAAGTTCTTCGATAAACTCTTTTGATGTAGTTATTTCTTCTGCATCTTTAACTTCAATGTCATTTACCATATCATTTAAAACCATATCTAATGCATGGTCTTCATCCCATTCTTCATCTTGTAAACCATCGTTCAAAGTATTATCCCATAAGTTTGGTAAATCATTCGGGTCTGGTTCTATTTCTTCACCATATAGTTCTCGTTTTTGAACTACTTTCTTTTTATCATCTTCACCCTTATCAATCTTTAAAGCATTGTTAAATGCAACTACAAGTGCAACTGCCAATGGGTCAAATACAAAGATGATAATAAGAATAAACCAGTTGATAATCTGGTCCATAGGTTTATCTAATAATCCACTAAGGTATTGTAGAGGTCCAAGTTCTGAACCTATTTCTGTATCGGTATCTAAATCTAAAATCTTTAGTTGAATGGATTGTAATGAATCTGCTGCTACTTGTCTTTTCGCTTGAACATCTTTTCTATTTTCTTCTTCAACGGATATACGATTTTGAGATAAACGTAATTCAGCCGTGGATATTGTGGTTCTAACACCCCCCACAACCGATGTGTCCCGTACTTGGATTTGTTGAGATTTAGCATTGGAAAGAGTACTAATGTTATCAGAAATTCTTTTAAGTTCTTCATCGTACCTTGCAACATCTTCAGCATAAAATTGTTCTTTTTGTTGTAAGAAACTTTTTTGTTTCTCTGTTTGTGAAAATACATTAAATGTATCTTGGAATGCAGCGGTTAAAAATCCATAGATACCCAATGAAGTTATTAGTACTAAAATTAAAACTCCAATAGATAAATAAATTCTAAAGGCTTTATTAATTTTTTCCCAATAGTTGTAGAGATAGCCCGCTGTAATTAATTTTGCTGCTTCAAGTGAACTTGCCATTAGAATAACAGAGAGTGAAGCTCCTGCAAATAGTTTAGATAAACCACTTACGGAGAAAAACGCAGCATTAAATGCTACGAACAACGCCGATAATCCCAATAATAAAGTTCTAAATTTCACTTTATGAAATGTCTAAGATGTTTCTGTTTAATTCAGATAATCGTAAAATTTCTTTTGCCAACTTAATTGCTCTTTGTTGGTCAGCAGGTTCTTTTCCCTCTAACATATTAGATAAGGTATTTGCTCGTTTTTCAATAGCGTTTAGTTGTTCAAGAGCCTTTTCTCTGTATTCTGGTTTCATAAAACTTGATTTAGTTAAAAAAGGGGAGGTTTCCCTCCCCTTTTCAATTATTTAATTTTTACTTCCTTTTTAGTTTTCTTTTGAGGTGTTAATTTTGGTATTTTTAATTCCAAAACCCCTTCTGTAAACTCTGCTGAAACTTTCTCTAAATCAAAGATAGTAGGGTCAGCAGTAAAGGTTCTTTTGAATGAAGATTTCTTTAACTCCTTACGAAGATAAGTTCCACCTTCTTTTTCAACTTTCTTATTCTTTTCTCCTTTGATAGTAATAATGTCATCATCTACATCAATACTGATTTGGTCTTTTGAAAGACCTGGTACTTCTGCAATGATTTCTATTCTATCATTAAAATCTACTATATCACATTTAGGATATGCAGAGTTTTGAAATACATCCACTCCTACCTCTTTTGATAATTGTGGAAATGATTGATTGAAAAACTTGTCTACAAGTTTGTCAAATGGTGTGATGAATTCATCACGGTCTAAATAAAATTTTGGTGCCATAATAATTACTTTTTTTAAGGTTAAACAAAAGGTTTGAGATTCCCATTACTGGCAAATCTCGTGAATACTCTGGCCAGACATATTCACATATAAATATAAACTACTAAAATTTTCTTTATTTTTTAGTGTTTTCTTCGATACTATCTCCTACTAGAGCATAGTATAAAACTTCTAATTCTTCTTCAGTTGTACAAAAACCTAACCCCTCTGTTCCCATCATTTCTATAAAAAAACAATTGGGTAAAATACCAGCTTGTTTTAAGGCTCTTGTTTCATCTGTACTATTTGATACAAGATAAGGTCTGTATTTATCTCTTTTATCTTTTGGAAGTGGAAGTGTAAAATAATAAGGTCTATTATCTTCATCATCAACCTCTTCTTCATCTTTATCTAAATTAAAAAAATTTTCTTGTTCATCTACAAAATGTTTTTTCCACCCCTGTCTTTCAAAAGTTTCTTCGGTAAGTGGTGTTTCAGGAAGTCGTATTTCTTTTCTCATTAATCTAAAACAATTTTAATTTCTTGTATTAAATTCCATTCATTAACTTCTGCTGATACGATTAGTGTATCATTTTTCATTTCATATATTGGTGCTATCATTGTATTTATTTCACCATCAGTTCCAACTATTGATGTTGGATTTATGGTAGGAACTAACACATCTTTCCAATTTAAAAGTGGAGGTAAGTTTACATATGTTATTTCTCCTGTAAAATAATTGATATAGGTTTTTGTTATATTTGCTATTGTATCACCTTGTTTTATCCACCAATATAAATTACTATTCCAAGATACTTTTGTGGGTTCTGTAATGTTTAGTACTCTACCAGATACTCTGTGAATTGTTTGATTTTTATTAGAATCTAAAGTTAAATGATAATAACCATTATTATCTAGTGGTAATCTACCATCTAATGTTAAAGTGGGTATTATACTTTCTTTGTTTTCTAAATCAATTATATCTTCTTTAGTACAAGAAGTAAATGATAATAGTAAAACTATAATTAAAAAAACTAATAGTAAGTAATCAAATAGTTTTTGCATTATTTAGGTTTTTTCTTTCATATGGTTTATTTGACAGTAAATCAACTGTTCCACATTTTACACATTCAACAAAATAAGAACCCATTTTCCAAGAAGATGTTTTATACATCTTTCCATAACAATTTTTACACTTCATTATAACAAGTAATCTAAAATAGAATCCCAAGTTGGGTATTCATTTGGTTTATTATTGTTTTCATAATCATATCCGAATCTTAATAACTCCCCACTAAACTCACCAGCACCATTCTTAGTTCTATCATCAATGAGGTAATCACCCATCAATAAATCTTTTCGGTGAGTAACAAACATTTTTTTGTGGAATAGGTTACCGAAGTGGTCTTCAATCCAAAATCTTTTATCCATTGCACTCATAGGATTTCCCCAAGGTGCAGCCGTTGCAATGAATAATTCATATTTACCACTTTCGTAAAGTTTGTTTACTGCTTCAATCGCACCTTCAATAGGAGGTGGATTTCGGAATAAACCTTGAATGTGGTCTGGATTATCTTTGTATCTTTCTTTTAAGTTAGGGTGTTTATCAAACCAATCGTTGATTGCTTTATCAAAATTAACTAAAACACCATCCATATCAATGTAAACAATCTTCTTTTTACTCATACTTCTTAACTTAATACATACAAATATAAGAAAAAATCTTGTAATAAACAAGTCTTTTCTTAAAAAATAATTGTTAAAATTTTGTTAAAATTTATGAATAAGAATTGAGTAATCTTAAAAGTTCATCTAAAGCTTGATGTCTATGATTGTCTTTTAGTTCTGTTGCATAAACATATTGAGAATCTTTTAGTTTGGGAACTTCGTGTATTGCAGAATCGTTTGAAAATTTTAAATCAATCTGTTGTGGGTCACCTGTAAGAATCATTGTTGAATGTTTTCCCAATCTGCCTAACACCATTCCTAATTGTGGTTTAGTTAGATTTTGAAATTCATCTACAATTACAATAGAGTTATCAAATGTTCTACCTCTAAAGTGAGCGAGAGATACCAACTCAACATCTTCATTCTTTTCCATCTTTTCTAAAATAATTGGTTTGTTATAAACCTTTCTCATGTTAGAACGAATAGGTACTAGCCAAGGTTCCATTTTTTCATTTAATGAACCTGGTAAATAACCATTATCTTCATTTGAAACGGTAGGTCTTGTGATAACAATTTTATTTACTTGTCTTGTAAAAAATAAATCAAGTGCTATTTGTACCGCTAAAAGAGTTTTACCAGAACCTGCTTTTCCCATTATGAAATTATATGGATGATAAAGGATTGCTGTTTTTGCTAACTTTTGTTCATCTGATAATGTTAAATCAAATTTTACCTTGCCCTTCGGTGGTGATTTCGAAATGTTTTCTGCCATTTTTTGTAAATTTTTTTGTTTGTAATTGTTTTAAAGTATTGTGAAGTTCAGAGCATATTTCGTAGTACTCAAACTTAATACACAACTTTAAAATCATTTTTAGAGCAGACTCATACTCACTATTTTTTAAAATAGATATAATTTCGGAATTTCTAAATTTAATAAGTATGATATAAGGCTTATCTTGATTGATAGCTCTTTTTATTTTTTGTGAAGTTTGTTCTAGAAAATTAAATCCATATTTTGATAAATATAAATTTATATTGGTACTACTTGAGTTAAAATATTTTCTCCAATCAACAATCATATATGGGAATTTACCATATTAAAAAATGTAACAATTAATTTTAATTTTTAGGTGAGTTTACATTAGATTCACTATTAGTATTTTCTTTGTCATTATTCTTTTGTGTTTCCGTTGTTTCTTGTTTTATAACTGTACCATCAAAGGCTTTGATTTCTCCTGTTTTTATTTCTTCTATTTCTTTTAAAATAACTTCTTGTCTTTGAACTAATCTATCGGATTCACTTCTTAGTTTATTCATATAATCTTGTAATCTTCTATTTCTTTCTTCTTGTTGTTTTCTTTTTCTTCTAGATACAAATATACTTGCTAAAATACTTACTACCGTTACTGCTATACCAACAGGTCCACCTAAAAATCCTGTTACCGTTCTTTTGGTAATTTCTTTTACAGCAGTTGGTAGCAAAGTTTTAATTCCAATAGCCGTAACTACTTCTCTTGTAACAAATCCTGTTACTACTGTTGTAAGAGTTGTTGCTGTAAAAGATTGAAATAAAGCGATTGCTCCTACTCCAAGAAGTGCAGCTATTGCTCCATCTTTATCAAGCTTACTTGGGTCAGGATTTTTAAAGAAATCTGAAATTTCAACAAGAGTATCGTTTATACTTTTTAACTCATCTTCTAAATCATCTAGTTTTAAACCTCTTGTTATTTCTTCATCACTACCCCATACTCCCTTTTCTTGGTCGTATCTTCCTAAAGTATATTTTGTTAATTGTTTAACGGGTATTACACCTTCAGTATCTAAATCATCTAGTTCTGGTTTTGATATAATCCAATCTATATACTTTCCTAATCTTGAGTAATCAGCTATACCATTTTCATCAAAGATTACATTAAACTCTACAACAACACCAATTTCCCTTTCAAGTTTTCTTTGTTCTTCAAATGTTTTGCTCATTGGGTCTACATAAATGTAAGCAAAAGTATTGGGATTAAGAAGTGTGTTTATAAAATAAGGGTTGGGTTCGTTTTTAGACTTAACTAAATCATCATATAAACCTTGTGATACTAATAAATCAAGAATACTATTATTTGTAGGATTATCACAAATAGCAACAATAAATCTAAATTTTGTATCAGGAATTACAGTAAGTTCTGAAAAATCAATAACAGGTATTACTAATTGATTCTGAGGGTATATTCCTTGAATTACCGTACTACCATCTTCTTGAGTTTTATAACTTCTTGGAGATGGATAAGTGTTTTGTAAAGATGATAGAGTTTTGTATTCCATACTAAGTATAAATATATAGTTTCTATATTATACTTCTATAAATACTATTTAGCCCATTTACCTCTTTGAACAATTTGTGAAATAATACCATATACTGATAAATCTTCATAGGTATCTTGAATGTTTTCACCAACCTCATCGGGTTGACCTTTTACAACCAATTGAAGTAACCTTTGAATTTTATCGTTCTTTCTAAACCATAAACCTGTTAGAGCTACTTTAACATCTTCTTCAGTTTCCAAAGATGAACCAACTGAAATGTTTCCTGGTCCATAGTTTCTTTGTTTTTTACAGAAAGTAATGTACATTTCATCTAAGATTTTTTTAAATTCTTTGGTTGTTTGAGGATAAGTTTTTTCACAAAACTCAACGGCAGATTCTTTTTTAGATGTAGTTTTTGACATAATAATTTATTTAAATACAAATATAATACTTTTTAAAGTAATAAACAAGCTTTAATTAAAAAATCTTTTAATAAATAAAAGTTTAATTTTATTTTTTTCTTTAATAAAAATTTCGTATATTTGTACTTATATTAAAATAATACTCTTAGAAGGAGCTATGAGTATAAAGGCTCCTAAACTTCAATCACCTAAAAAAGTTGGAAGATTGTTGGAACAGATAATAATTTTTTATTAAGTTTTTTTGACAGCAGCAAGCAGCACTAAACAACTATATATTTATTATTTACTTTTTCTACTACTCTATAAACTCTAGCACTTGGGTCAGCACTATCTAACTCATCTCTTTTAGAATTAGCTTCAGAAATAGTATCAAACGAATCAACAGTATCATCACCATTTAGTTTTAACACCCATATCTGTCTTTTAGCCCAAGAAGGGTCTCCACTATTAGAGTCAGCAGGAATAAGTTGTTTTTGAACGAAGTATCTTGACATATCTTTTATTTTTATATAAATATATTACTCTACAATAATAACCGTTTTTTTTATTTTTTCATTATCATTTATTAGAGATAATTGTAATTCATTAGTTGGTAAAGATTTTGTATAAAGGATTTTTGTGTTCAATCCTATTGTTGGTGTAAATGATTCTTTTGTAATTATTGAACTACCACTTTTGATTACCAGTTGGTGTTTATCGGTTGACGTTACTTCAAATGAGAACTCTTGTCCATCAACAACTTTAGATATAGATTTCTCAAATATCATTTCGTATTGTGGATATGGTTCAACAACCATTAATTCATCCTTTTGGCAAGAAAACAAAATTAGTAATATGAATGTTAAACTCTTTCTCATTTTATTACACTTTCTATTATCGTTCCATTTTTAATAACCAATTCTGATTTAGTAACGGATATCAATCCTAATA
>Ga0213860_10001325_pt1 | contig 10040 bp, 7 predicted proteins | sample PICome_3_FD_160118 | JGI IMG/M metagenome (GOLD analysis project Ga0213860, IMG submission 160118) | Coastal seawater microbial communities near Pivers Island, North Carolina, United States - PICO550 | ecosystem: Environmental > Aquatic > Marine > Coastal | place: USA: North Carolina | collected...
GAGGGCTTTGGGCCTTTGTTGCTCTCCACGGTGCCTTTGCTCTGATTGGTTTCATGCTTCGTCAGTTCGAACTTGCACGTCTTATCGGAATCAGACCGTACAATGCTATTGCGTTTTCTGGGCCTATCGCTGTTTTTGTCAGTGTGTTTCTCATCTATCCTCTCGGACAGTCCTCCTGGTTCTTTGCGCCGTCGTTTGGTGTTGCTGCGATTTTTAGGTTCCTCCTATTCTTACAGGGTTTCCATAACTGGACTCTCAACCCCTTTCACATGATGGGTGTTGCTGGTATTTTGGGTGGAGCACTACTCAGTGCAATTCATGGTGTAACAGTAGAAAATACACTTTATCAAGATGGTGAACAAGCAAATACTTTCAAAGCATTTGACTCAACTCAAGAAGAAGAAACCTACTCAATGGTTACGGCAAACCGTTTCTGGTCTCAGATCTTCGGTATTGCGTTTAGCAATAAGAGGTGGTTGCATTTCTTTATGCTCTTTGTTCCTGTTATGGGTCTTTGGACAAGTTCCATCGGTATTATTGGTCTTGCTCTCAACCTTCGTGCTTATGACTTTGTTTCTCAAGAAATCAGAGCATCAGAAGACCCAGAGTTTGAAACCTTCTACACCAAGAACATCCTTCTGAACGAGGGTCTTCGTGCATGGATGGCACCAGTAGATCAACCACACGAGAACTTTGTATTCCCTGAAGAAGTTCTTCCTCGTGGTAATGCACTGTGAACCACTATCTTGTTTTTGTTTACGGTGTATGCTTTTCTCTTATCGCAGGAGGTGCCTTTGCTTTGATGTGGTCTAATGTTCGTGATATTAATAAGATGATGAACGAACCACCTAAACCACGTCATCCAGAAGCACCTGCTCCTGGTGATGAAGTAATGTATGTGGATCTTTCTAGAGATAAACTAGAAGATCTTTACAACAAAGATTAATGATGATATACTGAGGGTCACAAGACCCTCTTTTTTATGGAAGTTAATAAGCAGTATTATAAGTATTGGAAAGATTTGTGGAGTATGCAGACTGAAGAAGTACTCGATGCAACTGCTTTGGTTCGTGTGATGGAATGTACCAATGGTTGTGTGCAACATGCATTCAGGGATGGTGATGAGAGGGCATTATCAGTTGAGCAGAGTAGAGAATGTATGAAACTCTCAATGGGCACAATCAAAAGTAAAGTCTTGCCACTACCTGATGGGACAGAGATTGTACTGCCGAAAGAATGCCATGAAATTATGGATGCGGCACGAGGCCTTTATGTGCGTGGATTCAAGCAAGGTGATGAAGATGCACTTGAAGAATTTTTTGCTCTTTCTAAGGCACACTTTGAAGTGATTGGTAGAGAAATTATTGATGAGAAGTTTAGGTTCTTTGCTGAACACTTTGAGGATTTGTTCACATCATACTGGATTATGATGGGTAGAATGTACATCTATGATATGGGTGGGTATATTTAATAAATACAAGAAAAGTATTGACGAATAATGGCGGTTGGTTATAACCCTAAAGTAGTTACTGATGGTCTTGTATTAGCACTGGATGCTGGGAACACCAAGTCTTATCCTGGTAGTGGAACCACTTGGACTGATTTGATTGGAAGTAATAATGGAACTCTGACTAACGGACCCACTCTTAGTTCTGCTGATGGTGGATATTTTGATTTTGATGGATCTAATGATTATATACAAGTATCTGCGTCAAGTGATTTAAATTTTGGAACAGGTAATTTTACTATTGAAGGATGGTTTAATAAAGGTGCAACGACTGCAAATCAAACATTATTATGTTCTAATGAGTATTATTCTCCTGGCAATAATGGAAATTGGATATTAAGAATTTCAAGTGCAACTCAAATTTCATTTCGTACTCTTGACGGAAAAGGAAATCTTGAATCTGGTGTATTTAATGCTTCAACTTCAGTGAATACTTGGCATCATTTTGCATTAGTAAGAGAAGGAACTGGAACTAACGAAACAAAGTTTTATCTTGACGGAGTGCTTAAAGGTAGTACAACGATAACTAAATCTCTTATCGACGCAGGAACTAATGGTTTTCAGATTGGTGATCTAAGTGGTAGTGGACTAGCTGATCCTTTTGATGGTAAAATTTCTAATGTCAAAATTTACAAAGGTAAAGGTCTCACAGCAACAGAAGTCGAACAAAACTACAATGCACTCAAAGGGAGGTATGCATAATGGGACTCGCACACTCACCACGCATTGTAACTGACGGACTTGTGTTAGCACTTGATGCAGGAAACACTAAGTCTTATCCTGGTAGTGGGACTAGTTGGACTGATTTGATTGGAGGTAATTATGGAACTATCGATGAATCTACTCATAACTCTGGTGATGGTGGGTCCTTTATTTTTGATGGAACGAATGATAATGTCAAAATTCCCTACACAGCAGATAGTAATATTAGTGATGCTTTATTCAACGGATCTAATAATTTTACTGTAGAGTTTTGGTTTAATGCTAATAATTTACCTTCTGATGGTGGTTCTAATTCAAAAAAGTCTAAGGTGCTTTTAGGTGGTGGGGGTCGTAATTTTTTTATAGTTATTGGTGATAGTTTGGATGATAAAGAAGTGGGTGTAAGGACGAATATGGGTAGTTGGATTAGTCCCGTTGGAAGTGGTGCTGATAGTATTAATATTAATACTTGGTATAATGTGATAGCAACTTATGATAGTAGTTCTGGATTTGTTTTATATTTAAATGGAGAACAAAAATCAACTTCATCAACAACAGGTACTATGACAGCACAAACATGGGATTCTGATAATAAACTTATAGGTTGCATTCAGGATAATACCTCCTCAACGGTGAGCAGGGATAGATTTTTTGATGGTAAAATATCAATATGTCGAATTTATAGTAAAGTTTTAACCGCATCAGAAGTAGAACAAAACTACAATGCAACTAAAGGGAGATACATAAACTAAATAATTGTAGGACGCAATCTTTTATGCCTCTCTACAATACCTTTCAAGCCTATGTCTTTAACCTCCACACAACTTGTTCCGCAGAAGCAAAAAGGTTATGGAGGCAAAAGATAAAGGAAGAATGGGATTATGAGTGTGCCTATTGTGGGTCTGAACATAAACTCACAATAGACCACATTGTTCCGAGAGCAAAGGGTGGTACGGACTTCACTAAGAATTGTCTGTGTGCCTGCCACAAATGCAATCAAGATAAAGCATATTCTCCTATGGAAGATTGGTATCTTTCGCAGGAGTTTTTTGATATTGACCGTTATGAAAGAATCCAGAAGTGGATGGAACCAGAACCAGTGACAAACCTTTATCGTTATGGGTCAAGACGAAATAATGCTTCTTGATTATTTTATAAATACTTTGAAGAGAAATGTAAAGAATCTGGAATAAAGTAAATGGCAACACCCATTAGAATTAAAAGGTCTGCAGTTCCAGCAAAATCTCCAACAAATAATGATTTATTATTTGCTGAGTTAGGTTTAAATACTTTTGATGGAAGAGTTTTCTTAAAGCAAGATCAAGGAAAACTTGGTATTAGCACTCGTGTTATTGAAGTTGGTGCTGGTTCTGTATTGGGAAAAACTATATTTGTCACTGCTACTGGCAATGATGAAAATAGTGGTTTAAATGAGATTGATTCTAAAGCAACAATCAAAGCAGCATCTGCTATTGCACTTCCTGGAGATACGATTAAAGTTTTTCCTGGAATTTATATTGAAGATAATCCAATTGTTCTTGCTAGAAGTGTTTCTGTTGAAGGCACAGAACTTCGTAACTGTATTGTAACTCCAAAAAATGTTGATCGTGATTTATTCTATGTAAACAATAGTGTTCATGTTACCGACATAAGTTTTAGACTGGATGATGGTCGTGATATGACCAATAATGCTTCTGTTATAGCATTTGAACCACTATCTGGAGTAACAACAGATAGATTTTTTGATGCTTCCAGAATGATTCGTTATAATCTAGATTATATTGCTAACGAAACTGTTGGATACATAACCAGTACTGATTATAAAAATCCTGCCATCAGTATTGACTCTACCAATTGTGCAGATGATATTAAGGATGTATATCGTGCAATATGTCATGATATAACTAGAGGCGGAAACTCTAAGTGTATTGATGCAGGTAAAAAGTATTTTGATATTAATGGTAATTTAGATCATATCGTCGGATTTGGGACAACCACTATAGACGCTTTCAATTACTCTAGACAGATTGCTAGAGCAGTTGTTAATAATGCAGTGTGGGGTGGAACTGGAACAGGAATTACAACAAATGTAACGAATGCTCAGTATGGAAAAACAACAGGCATTTTAACAGTAACAGCTGCATCTCATGGATTACTTAAAGATGATCCTGTAAAATTAGTTGGATTGGCATTTACTTGTCCTGGTGGTTCTGGAATTACGACCACAATATTCCCTGATGGAAAATATGGTTCTATCTTCCCAGTAAAGAGAACTATTGATGCGAATAATTTTGAGGTAGTTGTTGGAATATCAACAATTGATCATAACTATGATACTGGAGGAACGGTAGAGAAGCATCAAAATTATCAGAATAGGTATTCGCAACTTAGAGATTTATCAATTCAACCAGATCCATTTACTGGATTTAATAACGTAATTCCATCTTGTTCTAACGTCATATCTGCAATCTATACTTGTGTAGGAATTGTAACCAGTATTATTCAAAATGGTATTGATGGTAATCCTGCAACAACTGGATTAACAACAAATTATCCTGGTAATGCTGGAATTGGATTTACTGGAACTATTGGAATCACAAGTGCATTATATAATGAGAGGACAGGTAATCTTTACCTTGAAGCACCAGGTGTTTCAGTAGTTAAGGGTGATAGATTTGAGATTCGTGATTTATTATTCTCTTGTGATTCTGGAACAGGAATTGGAACTACGACTCAACTCTTCCCATCTGGTAAATTTGGAAATGAATTTTATGTAGATAGGGTTAATGCTGATAAATCCTTTGTTGTAAATGTAGGGACATCAACTCTTCCACATACATATGTTTCTGGTGGATTTATTGTTGATCGTTCTGTTGCAATAACAACAGCATCCTATGATAATGTGAGTGGTATTATTACATTCACTGCACCTGGTGCTAATTTAAAAGTAAATGATTTTATCACTTTAAGAGATTTAGATTTTAAATGTCCAAAATCAAATGTCGGTACTCCATCAACTGCAACTTATGATCCAGCTACTGGTGATTTGGTAATAACAATAAACAGTCATGGATTATCTAATGGTGATGCAGTTACTATTGATACGAGTTCTATTTGTTTTTCTTGCACACAAGATGGTAACATTTCAACAAATTGTTATCCTCGTCCGACTGATCCTGCAGCAGACCAATATCTACCAGTTTCGGGTGTAGGAATAAACACCTTTACGGTTAATGTTGGTATTTCATCAACAGGAGCACAGTATGCTCATACGTTTATTTCTGCTGAAACTAATGCTATTAAAACAATTGGTGGTGGTGGATATGTTGGAGTTACAACCACAGTATTCCCTGATGGAACAAATGGATATGATTTTAAGGTTCTTTCTGGAGCAGGAAATACTTTCTCAGTAAATGTTGGGACATCAACTATTCCACATAATTATAATTCTGGTGGTATTGTGAGACCTCCTTATTCTCCTGGAGTTGGTCCAATTACACAAGGTCCTTATGTAAGAAACTGTACTAATTTTATTCCAAAGAGTATTGGAATGAGAATTGATGGATTTGATGCAGAACCAGCAGATAAGGAAGATATTGGTGTTACTGGTTCTATGAGTGTTGACTCTTTCACTCAATTTAATCAGGGTGGAATTGGAGTTTCTATTACGAATGGTGCATATGCTCAGTTAGTTTCCATCTTTACTATTTGTGATGAGATTGCAATCTTCACTGAGTCCGGTGGACAGTGTGATTTAACAAACTCTAATGCTTCATTTGGTACTTTTGGATTATTCTCTAAAGGTGTTGGTGACGAAACTTCCAAATCAATTTATCGTTATACTGGAATTGCAAATACAGAATCTGAAATTGATAATGATGTTTTAGTTGTTTCTGGACTTGCTGATCAGAGACCATATGATGGACAGGCATTATACTTTGGTGAACTATTCTATTTTGTTAAAGGAATTAAGATTACTAATCCTGGATCAGGATATGTAACTCCACCAAGACTCACAATTACTGACCCATCAGGACCACAGGGTATTACTGCTGAAGGTTCTTCTAATATTGATACTGCTGGTGGTGTTACTTCTGTTGATATTATTGCTGATGGAAGTCAGTATAGATTGTCTGATAATGCTCAGGTAACATTTGCTGCACCTATTGGTGGTGGTACAACTGCAACTGGAGAAGTAGAACTGTTCCCAATTTATTATTCAATTGAAAGTGCAACGAAACCAGTTGCAGGTATTTCTACAATTGTATTAAATCAGAGATTGAATAATACTATAGGTGCAGGCACTACTATATTCTTTAGTCGTGTAAGTTTACAGATTACATCTTCACATTCGTTTGAATGGGTTGGTTCTGGAAATACAATTTTCCCCGCAAAACCAGCTCTTGGTGGTGTGGTTATTCAAGAGAATGAAGTTGTAGAAGAAGGTGGTGGTCAAGTTGTTTATACAAGCACTGATCAGGCAGGAAACTTCAGAATTGGTGATGGTCTTGTTGCAAATCAGTTAACAGGAACTATCTCTGGAAGATCGTTTGATCAGAGTATCCTAAATAAAGTAAATCCCCTAATTATTGCACTAGGATAAGAAAATGGCAGCAGTAGCACTTAATACTTTTAAGACAATACGACATAATCTTACTTCATCTACTGTTGGAATTTATACTGCTCCAATTGGTGTTGCGAGCATTATTGTTTCAGCACAAATTGCAAATGTGTCAACTGGAACGACGACTTACTTAGCAACATTTTCCCACTATCGTTCTGATGGTGGAGAATTTGATTTAGTTACAAATGCAGGAATACCAGTAAAGGATGCATTAAGTCCTCTTGCAGGACGTTTGGTTTTAGAAACAGATGATGAGATTAGGGTTAGTGCAAATGAGAATGGAGTTCTCCAACTTACTATGAGTGTATTAGAAACAGCAAAGGGTTGATTTAAAAAATGCAGTACATATCAGGAAGAAAAATTAGCCAGGATTTCGGTGTTCCTGGCATTACTACAAACGATACAGTAGTTAATGTAGATGGAAGAATTGCGGTAGGAATTGGAACTACTGCAACAACTGATATTGATACAAATCAAATTAGAATTAGGGATAATATTGTTGACTCTAGAGGAGTCATAGGATCAGTAGGATACTTTCTTACTAAGGATGTAGAAGGAGTAACTTGGACAAATGTTCCTCCACTTGGTAATAATTCTATCTTTCTTGCTGAAGATGGGGATATTTTAAACAATATTGGATTACAAACTTATACTGGACTTAATTTTATATCCGATCAGTTGTTGGGAATAACAACTAATCCTGATAATCCTGGATTTGCTGATATAAGAATTGATCCTAGATGGTTTAGGGATAGAACGCCTGGTGGTGGAGGAGGAATTTACACTACAGGAACAGTAGGAATTGGTAGTACACAACCTAGACTTGGTGCTGTTGGAGTTCTTACTGATGTAAAATTAGATGTTCTTGGGGATTCAATATTCACTGGTATTATAAGTGCTACATCTATTACTGGTGAGTTTAATGTTAATACAGAAGATCTTATTGTATCAGGTCTTGCAACATTTTCTGGAACTGAAGATAATATTTTAGGAAATGTAAATACCGGCACTGTTCAGATTGATGGTGGAGTAGGGATTGAGAAGAATGTAAGTATTGGAGCAAGTCTTTTTGTTAATAGTAATGTTGGTATTGGAACTTCTACCAATCTTGATGGTAATGCTCTTACTGTAAATGGTGGTAATGTAGATATTCTTGGTGATGATAATATTCTAAAAATTGGCACTGCAGTTACCATTAGTAATGGTATTGTAAGTGCAACTACATTTGATGGAAGATTTCTGGATGTAGAAGAGTTAAACGTAACTGGTATTGCTACGGTTAATCTTGGTATTGTAACTAATTTAAGTGTAAGTGGAATTTCTACATTTTCTGGAACTGAAGATAATGTCTTAGGAAATGTAAATACCGGCACTGTTCAGATTGATGGTGGAGTAGGGATTGAGAAGAGTGTAAGTATTGGTCAGACTTTACAAGTCGGTACTGCAGTTACCATTAGTAATGGTATTGTAAGTGCAACTACATTTGATGGAAGATTTCTGGATATAGAAGAGTTAAAAGTAACTGGTTTTTCTACATTTCAAGGCGTTGCAAGATTTGATGATGCAGTAAATATATTTGATGATTTATTTGTTTCTGGTAATATTTCTGTTGGAGGAACTGGAGTTACATTAGATACGGAAACTATTCGTATTGAAGGCAAAGAATTATTAATTGGTTTTACCACAACAATTAGTCCAAATGATACGACTGCAAATGCTGCCGGTATTGCAGTTGCATCTACTGAAGGTAAAGTTTACATGGACCTACAGGTCCCTGGAATTAATACCACACCTAATACCTATAAACAAATTAAGTGGTTCAAGTCTGGTACTCTCACTGGACTTGGAACAGATGCATTCATATCAAATCAACCAATAAGTATTGCTACTAGCAGTATTACTGATGGTCAACTTCTTACTGTTGGTGACCAGATTCAATTTACTGAAACTGAAGTAACCGCACCAACTTTTATTGGTAACTTAACTGGTACTGCATCAACAGCATCTTTTGCTACCACAGCATTTACTTTAAACGATAGAGTTGAAAGTGAATTTAATGTTGCAACTGCCGTTACTGCTACAAATGTAATAGGTGGTATTGGCTCCATTACATCATTAACTGTTTCTGGAGTTACTACATCTTCTGGAGGTTTTGTTGGTAATTTAACTGGTGATTTAACTGGTACTGCATCAACAGCATCTTTTGCTACCACAGCATTTACTTTAAACGATAGAGTTGAAAGTGAATTTAATGTTGCAACTGCCGTTACTGCTACTAACTTGGCTGATGCAGCTAATATCACCACCGGAACTATCTCTACTGATAGATTAACTGGTTCTTATGCGATTGATATCACCGGGACAGCAACCACTGCTACTAACTTGGCTGATGCAGCAAATATCACTACCGGAACTATTAGTGACGATAGACTTCCTGCAACAATAACTAGTGACATTACTGGTAATGCAAGTACTGCCACCACTGCTACTAACTTAGCAAACGCAGCAAATATCACTACAGGAACTATTTCTTCTGATAGATTAACTGGTTCTTATGCGATTGATATCACTGGTAATGCTGGTACTGCATCAACGGCATCTTTTGCCACCACAGCATTTAACCTTGATGGTGTAGTAGAAGCAGATCTTAATGTTGCTTTTGCACAAACATCAGGTATATCAACTAATCTTACTGGTGGATTGGCAGGTCAAATATCATATCAAAGTTCACCTAATACTACTGGATTCTTAACAACCGGATCATCAAATCAAGTATTAACATCACAAGGTCCTGGACAAGCACCTACATGGACTGCTGTTGGTTCTGCTTCGGCAATTGAAGGAATAACCGTCAGAGATGAAGGTTCAGTTATAGGTAGTGCCGGATCAATTTCTAATGTTAATTTTGTAGGTGATGGTGTCGTAGCAACCGCAACTGCTGGTGGCAATATTGCTACGGTAACATTTAATATACCTGATGTTGATGGTTCTGGCGGTATTGCTAACACTGCCACTAATGCAAATAATCTTATTGGTGGAGTAGCAGGTCAAATATCATATCAAATTGCATCCAATACTACTGGATTCTTAACAACCGGATCATCAAATCAGGTATTAACATCACAAGGTCCTGGGTTAGTACCTACATGGACTGCTGTTGGTTCTGCTTCGGCAATTGAAGGTATTACAATTAGAGATGAAGGTTCA
>Ga0213860_10001326_pt1 | contig 10040 bp, 20 predicted proteins | sample PICome_3_FD_160118 | JGI IMG/M metagenome (GOLD analysis project Ga0213860, IMG submission 160118) | Coastal seawater microbial communities near Pivers Island, North Carolina, United States - PICO550 | ecosystem: Environmental > Aquatic > Marine > Coastal | place: USA: North Carolina...
TAACACTTTCCTGTCTTGTACTTGTTTTTTTTCTGGACCATTTAATAATTCATCCAATTTATCTTCTAACGGACCCAAATACGGATTGAACTTCTCATCCATACTCCCCTTCAGAAAACCCATCCCCTTATCCGCACTCTCAGCTAAACTCCTCAAATATAATATATTAAGCAGATTGTCCTCATTGTATTTATATAACGCCGTATATACTGACAAAAATGTCTTCGCAGTCCCCGCTGGCCCACTAATAAATACAACCCTTGTTTCAGGGTTACGCATTATCTTATGAAATTTACTTTGTTTCTCTGTCAATTCTATATGACCCAACAATAATGAGTTTTTATTTCCAAACGTCATTTGTGTTATTTGTTACACGCATAAACTCCCTATTGGCCACTTGTTTATAGAATACACCACCCCCCCGCCGAAATCCAGTCAACTTAAAAGTTCAAAATTCTGAAAAAACCCTCCCCCTCTGCAGCTAAAAAAATGCATTTTTATACAGAAAAAGCTTTTAAAAAATCTTATCTCTGTATATAATTCCCCCATGAAAAAGATCACCTATGGCGAAGTTAAGGACTCAATAGAGTTTGGAGAAGTAGTTGAGCAAGATGGTTGCTGGGCTACTCACTTAGTAGCTTTCACTTATGAGGGTAAAGAATATACTGGCGGTATACAGTCAGACCCATACCTGAACGGGATTATCTACGATGATGAGGTTATAGAACACCCTGAAATAAATGCATAATAATAGAAGAAAAAGCTTTTTTTAAATCAATTTTTAATCTATAATACCCACATGACAGCAAACAACACAGGCCGCAGTTACCACCAGAGAGTTAGAGAAGCTAGCAAAGATCTTTACAAAGAAACCGTCAAGCGTGAAGAAGAACGCAAAGCTAATCCTACCAACTGGAATGAAAAAGTCCCGAACTACTACAAAAAATAAATCTTTACACTAACACTATGAACTTACATAACTTCAAAGACCAAGACACTAAGGGCAAAGCCATTCTAATTCTCACTTACCCTTTCGCCATTGGTATTCACTTAGGTGAATGGCTTAGGGAGCGAAAGCTCAAGCGCATGATCAGGAAATGGATCGGTGCCGCTTGTAAAAATCCCAACGGACACGAAGCAAAGATGGTTAAGGAGTGGAGCAGTGAGCTTCGCTGGATCTACGGCAAGTAAACAAAAAATAAGATGACTAAAGAAACACCACAAGCAAAAGAAAAGAGAATCCACGATTGGGCCACTGGCTCTATGCAATTAGAGTTTGACGGAGAGAACTACTTTAAACTTAACCCTTGGAGAGAGATGAGGGTTGATGGTAAGAAAGTTCCTAACCCAGACTATGGCAAGAAAATGATTATCCCTCGTGATAAGATAGACGCAGATATGGAGTTTGCTTTCGGAAGTTTCGCTCAGTATGGGTGCGACTAAGATTCGTCAAGTGAGTATAAACACGGTTAAGCGATCCGCAAGACGTTAAATAAGGAAGGGTCGTGGGTCTGGCATAGCCCTCGCAGAAATATGCTACGAATTTAAATTAAAAAAAGATTAAAAAGTGCTTGCACCCAACCCAAAATTCAACTATACTTCTCACATGACACAGCAACAAGAATACCAGAAGGAACTCAAGTCCCAAGCTCGCAAGCTTCTCTCCTACCGTTTTGATTCAGAATTCAAGGGAATGCCAGTTAATCCAACTCGCAGGATGCTTTCTGTTAGCAACAAGATCGCCAAACTCCTCATCAAATCCTCTAAGTAATATGAAAACCTTTCTCTGCCTCTCTGGCCTCACTCTGCTCATGGTAATCGCTGGAAACCTTGAGCTTCGGGAGTGGGAGCAAGATCAAAAAATAAAAGCAGAAAACCGCCGAAATATCCTCGACAAGATCTCTCAAAACCTTTAAAATACCCCTGATGAAAAACCTATATACACTAGCCCCCGCCGCCCTTGCATCTAAGCTTAACAAGCGCGTAGTCACCTACGCCAATGCAGGGCAAAGCACCGTCAAGTCTGACGGTATCAGAAGCTTCCTCGTGGAAGAAATCCAGCTGGACGGGTTCGCAGAATCCAATGGCAAGCGTTATGTTATCGCTGCCACCCGCGACCTTGATGACGCAGGGGAGCGCAAGTTCCGCACTCTCCACGTTGCAGGTATCACCAAAGTGAAAGGCCGCTTCGCTACCGCGATTCAAATGGTGAAAACTCTTTTTTAATGGTGTGTTGTGTGTATAGCCCGTCCCCTGTGGTGGGGGGCGGGTTCTCTTTTAAAACAGAATTAGCATGAATAAAAAACAAATAATTTTAGCCCTTTTGCTTGCATTACTTCTTTTCACTGCTTATGCAACAGGATTGCTAAATAAATTTAATTTTCTCTTTGAGAATGGCTTATAACTCACTTATCAGCAACGAGTTAGGAGCGAAGCCCCGACCCCGACCGCTAACTCACTACTAATCAGTCACTTATAGCTTTAAAAAAATAAATAAAAAAGCTTGCCATACCCTACAGTTTTTGTACCCTTCGGCCATGTTTAATATACATACCACCACCGACTGGGAAGCCCTGCAAGCACAATATGACGGATACCGCAAGGTACGCGAGCAACTCTCTGAGGAGGATTATCGCGAGTGGCAAGCGGAGGACGAGCGTCTCGCCCGTATCGCGGAAGCCTCCACGCCTGACCCCACTCCAGAAAACACTAAGTGATCTAATTAATCGCTTTTCAAGGCTCCCGAAAGGGAGCTTTTTTTTTGTAGAAATATATTGCCTAAAACTAATTCTTCAGCTACTATCCCTTCATGGTACCAATCACACCACACCAGTTGTATGAGTTCGCTTATCAGGCAGGACTCCGAGGACAGGAGAGCATGACTTGCCCAAAATCTTACCGTGGCTATGTAATCCCAGAAATGTTTAAAGACGGGGCGATGGCCTTTGGGGTTTGGCGAAAAGGCTACCTTGAAGGCTTACAGGAGTTATGCACGGACACTGTGGGAGGCGAGGAATGCTGGAGAGACTGGGATGGGTAACCCTGAAGGGTTTCCTGCACTCTCCGCAAGGCTCCTGAAAAGGAGCTTTTTTTTTGTAGAAATATATTGCCAAAAATAAATTCTTCCGTTACTCTCCCCTCATGTACAAATTCAGCTACTACATAGTCGCCAGCACAGGGGTTTACACAGGAGTCGCCATGTCGCGCTCTCCCAAGGCCGCTTCCGAAAAAGCCTCACAGATCGCTTGGCTAAATCTCTCCGAGGGGGACGCTAAGGCCGACTACTGCTCTGGCATATCCGTGGAGGGCTGGCATGCTTGGCGTGGCAATAAAAAAATCGCAGAGCACATGGACATCTAACTCCCTGTGTATCAAGGAGTTACGGGCCGCGCCCCACTCAACCGCCTAACTCGTTGTGTATCAGTGAGTTAGGCTTCTTTTTGCGCTTAAATTAAAAATCATCAGATTGCAAGCGCCATGTCAATATATATTTGGCATATTTGTCTCTAACCTAAGCAACCTTAATCAAGTTTATTTGCAAGAATATTTGGCATTCTTAGCCCGAAAAAAAAGATTAAAAAAGTATAAAAAAGGTCTTGTTTCTAAATTATTTTCTGTCATAATCCCCCTGTCGAGAGACAATCTCTCGGTTTAACCAAACTAAAATTATGCTTATCTACGCAAAAAACAAAGTCAGCTCTGAAGTCCTTTCTAAAGTCGAGACTCCAAAGCCAACCCAAACCCACACTCCAATCGCTCACCACGAGTTGGTTGATATGACCAGAAAAGCCATAGGTGATTCTGGCCTTGAAATCATCAATGAAGAGCACGGCCTTTCCCATGGTTCACAACGCTACTTCGGAGGGTTCGCTCTTAGGGGGGAGAGTTTTTTGGATGAGAACGGAGATCCAAAGCGAGAGTGTCACTCTCAAGATCGCCAGCTTGTCCTTGGCCTTCGTAATTCTCACGACAAGTCCCTAGCTGCAGGAATTGCAGTCGGTAATCAAATGTTGGTTTGTGATAACCTCTGCTTTTCTAGCGATGTCACCCTAGCCCGCAAGCATACTACTTACATTATGAATGATCTTTACAATCGGATCACCTCCGCCATTTCTCAAGTGACTTCTCATTGGACCGCCATGGAAAATCGGATAAACAAGTATAAAAACACGGAAGTTAAAGATGCTTCCAAACTTGTTTTAGACCTTTTCAATGACAAGGTTTTCGGGAATAAAAGAGCTGTAGATGCTCTTCAGGAATTCCACAATCCTCGTCATGAGGAGTTTAAAGGGGGGTCTCTTTGGACTCTTTATAATGCCGTGACAGAATCTTTGAAGGGTATTGGATCGCATGATATATCAAATCGCACCATGCGTATGCAATCTGTTTTTGACAAGTCAGCCGATTTTACCCCTGCGGTTATATCAAATGAGGATAGAGAATCAGCCCTAGTTCTCCCTGCATAAATTTTTGGGTAGACATAGCAAGCCTCGTCCCCTCTGCATGGGGGGCGGGGTTTTTCTTTTGTCAATAATAAAAAAATAAACACTCTAAGTCGTTGAATATCAATGAGTTAGCGAGCGGGGGCGGGCGCAGCCGCCTAACTCGTTATCAATCAACAAGTTACGGGGATTCCGCTCTCTGTCAAGCATTAAATAATAATAAAAAAACATTTAAAATATACTTGCACCCGAACCCAAACCTGACAAAATCCTTTCGTTATGAAGCTACTAAATCAAGGCAATGCCAAAACCCTCAAAGGTGAAGTTCTAGGATATCGCACTTTCGGTCTCCACCTTTCCCCCGCTAACAAATCAGGATTCAATGTCTGTCAATGGGCAAGCGCAGGTTGTCGTGCTGCTTGTCTAGATACTGCGGGCCGTGGTTGCATGTCAAACGTGCAAACCTCTAGAATAAACAAAACAAAAAGATTCTTTAAGGATAACTTCGGTTTTATGTCGGAGCTTAGAACGGAAATCGCCAAGGCGATCATTAGCGCAGGTAAAAAGCAAATGATTCCCTGCTTTCGCCTTAACCTAACCTCAGATATTCCTTGGGAGAATGTTCGTAAAGGTCGCACGGTGAACCCTCAACTAGTTCGCCCTCTTAATGTCATGGAAGAATTCCCAAATGTGAATTTCTATGATTATACTAAAGGGTTTACTAGAATGATGGATTGGCTATATCATAAAATGCCTAAAAATTATCACCTCACTTTTTCCCGCAGTGAAGAAACTAGTGATGACAGAATGAAAAAGATTCTTTCGTTAGGCGGGAACGTCGCCGTCGTTTTCCGTAAAAAACTCCCTAAAACTTATCTTGGTTACCCCGTGGTAAATGGAGATGAAAATGATCTGCGCTTTCAAGATCCCAAGGGTGTGATTGTCGGATTGGTTGAGAAAGGTCTTGCTAAAAAAGACGAAACTGGTTTTGTTGTGGAGCCGTAAAATGCAGGAAATAGTACTAATCGCGCTAATTTTAATCACAATATTTTTTACTCTAATTACTTTATAAAAATAAAATGAAATCAAGAGACTACCACGCCCTCAAAGATGAAGGCTTACTAAAAGCAATCGAGGAAAAGGATATAATAAAACAATCCTCACAAGGCAACTTTGGAATGTACGATGTAATGCCTGTAAATAATACTCGCATTGTAAGCGAAGCCTGTGATCGATTCTTTGAAAGGAAAAACATTAGATACGGTTCCGCATGGTTCCACAATAGAATCGACAGAAAGAAAAAAATACAACAAGCAAAAGATGAACGAAACACCAACAGTTAAATTGACAGGACACTTCAATAAAACCTTTAGTGTCCGAAAGGAAGAGAATGGCTATAAAGGCTTAGAATATTCCTTTGAGTGGGATTTTGATAAGGAGCAAACTCGCATCCCTATCTCGACACACGGCGCAATCAAGTTAGCCGATACATTTAGAAAGTTAGGCTTTACGCAAATTCACCCGAAAGGCTACAACAAATTTATATGATGACAATAGAAGTAGAAAGAAAAGAAGTTTACGGTAATACCCTAACTTATGTAAAAAATGAATCTGTAAGGAATTCTATAAAGAAACTAACAGGAAGAAAGACTCTAACTCACTATGACATTGAGGCTCTTAAAGAGCTAGGCTTTGTCTTGGTCATTGAACAAGCAACAGAAAGAATTTAAATTATGAAAAAAACATACAAAATCCCATGCTCATGGGAGGTTTATGGATTCACAGTGGTAGAAGCAGAATCTTGGGATGAAGCAATTATCACCGCAGAAGAGAGTCCATTGCCAATAGATAGCACTTACATAGAGGATTCATTTAGAATCGATGAGGAACTGGTTGAAGAGGAAAAAGAAAAAGAATTAAAATTATGATTGAAAAATACACAATGCCATGCGTCCACATGAATGGATCAAGCGAAGATAGTTTACGCAGACAATACAATGATTTGTTTGAAGCTGTAAGCGAAGCTCAAATTAAACTCCTATATGATGTTGATTTTCATCAAAGGGATTACTACCCTCTGGGAGAGTTAGTCTGGTCAGAGGCCAACTTAGAAAGAGAAGAGATTAAGGAGGCCATGAATAAGGTTTACCAATATGCTAGGCAGCATATACACTTCCTCGACTATGGAAAGGAGCCGTTGCCAGATGAAGATTAAAAACTACTTAGTTATAATGGAGGAAGTAAACCGTCTACAGTTTGAAGTTGAAGCCTCTTCGGAGGCTGCGGCTATCGACTTGGTCGAGACTGGAGAGGCTGGAGATCCTAACGATCAAAGGGAAATGGAGTTTAACTGCCTATCTGTAAAAGAACACGTTAAATAAAAATCCCGCCTAACTCGTTGACTATCAGCGAGTTAGAGCTCTGGGGCGGGCCTCCCCGCTAACTCCTTGAGTATCAGTGAGTTACAGCGATTCTCCAGTTTTTTTCAAAAACCAAAAAAAAAGCGAGGTTTTAACGCCTCGCTTATTTGTTTATTAAGCCGTTAACCTACAACCTGAGCTTAAGTTATAATGGTTAATAGGATAGTTAATATAATCAGAAATAAAATCCAGATTTGTTGTTCGGGCATTGGTGTCTCATATGTGTTCTATTACTCCACCATACTACTACCACCTTCGGTGGTAGTCAATAAAAAAGATTAAAAAATTAACCCGAGGAAATAAGATAGATCGCGGTCAAGATAATAATGAAATATATAAATGACTCTAGTCGGCTCATTTATTTGCGTTTATTTGCTAGGATTAGCCCCATTGCTTATTAAGCGTTTTGCCTGTAAACTGGCGATTTATTTAGTTTTTTTAAAATTCTGTATAAATTCTTTTTATTTACCCCTACCCAAAACTTACTTATTTGAAAAAATTCTGGTTAACCTTCAGTTTTTTCTAAAAAAAGCGTAACGTTGCGCCCTTGTTTATTTGCATAAATCAAGATAAACTGGCGTTTCTTCACGCAAATCACCAAAAATCACGTTTTATTTGGTTGAATTAGGGTTGAATTTGGTTGGCTGGCTCTCTTCCTACTCGTATTTATTTATTTAGGGAGGTGGCCACTATCCCACATTCTATTAGATTTGTTATGAATAGGTATAGAAACCTTTATTTTATCTTATTTATTCTATATTGGTACTTGTATATATCCTTATATGTATTTCTCTATAGTTGAATCTTTTAAATTCTATTTTATTATTAAATAATAGTTTATAGTAATTAAAATACATTTTGTTGTAAATTATGTCTTGAAATGCTTACTATACTTATCAGACCAATGATGATCCTTGGCGTTAGATTTGAGTGAATCCCTGTAGGTATCTTCTATTTTCTGATTCTGAACCTGTCTCTCCAACCAGCTAGGAGGGTTTATGACCCAATGAGAAATGGTTGGGGTTTGTTTTTTAAACAGTTTGCTTAATAGTTTGTTCATTATGTATTAAATTTTTAATTATTGTAAATTATACTTCTCTTTCCAGTTAAGTCTCTCTATTCTATCTTCAAGATATTGTTTAGCCCACTCTAACATCTCTGGAGAAGGAGTATGTTTATCGTTGTGGGAATGTCTGAATTCTTGGTCTCTGAATCTGGGATCTGTTTCTGCTACTATACGGACTGCTATAGCTTTATTTTTGTCGGATTTATTAAAAACACCAAGGTTAATAGTCTTGGAATAACATCTGATATGTGCGAAATGCTTCTTAGAGGTTTTGCACCAAGAAACCCCAGTTACCCCGCTAGTATTATTTATTGATTTCTTTTTGTTATCTTGGTTCTGCTTATTTGTAGCTAACCTAAGATTTGAAATTTTATTATTTGATGGATCACCATCTATATGATCGATCTGATTTTCTTCTGGGTCTATACCTGTATTGAGAAAATAAGCAACCCTATGAGACTTGTAGTTACAGTATTTAAACCTAACCTGAAAGTAGCCCTTTCTATTTAGAGTACCAGCTTCTTGACCAGCTCTTAATTTACCCCTATCGGCTTTCCAAACAAGCCCAGTACTTGATTCTTCACTGTAAGCAATATAATCTCCTATGTCTTTGGGGATTGGGATGAATTTTCTTTGAGTCTTCATTTTACCAATGTCTGATTGTATTTGCGATTATAAAACCACAGGTAGTAATATGTAATAGCCACCAAAATGTCCTGATAAGAGCCGCAATATCTGACTCTATATGAGAATCTGATATCTTACACCCCATAGTCCTAGCCCATATTCTCCATAATTTTTTCATTTCACAACTTTCGTTGCATATCCCTGATACTGATCTGCTGGATCTAGGTTCCAACCTTTTATTCCAAACTCATGTGCTCCTGTTTCTGCACTCATAAGATCATATATATCTGGAGAATCTAATTTATGGCAACAGGAATCAATGGGATTATCTTGTTCATTCAAGACTGCTATCATCAATTCCTTGTAACCATTAGGACCAATTATTCTACTATCGTATCTACAATTCATCATTGAAGGACTATTTCCCCAGAGAATATCTTCCGCCCTAACTCATTACCATCTCCCTCAATCTTATCTCCATTTGATAAGTAAGCTCTAAAACGACGGAATTTAGTACCATTATCCCAGATGAGGGACATTTGCTTTTGCCCATTCTCATACCAACTATCAAAGGGACCATGGAGTTTCCCCTCTTTTACGCCAGCCTTAGCCAACATTTCTCCATTCATATGATATCTAACAGAGATACCTGTAAATAGGTTACCCGTACTCATGTCTGGGGAAGTATAGAATGTGTTCGTAGAAACATCCACAAACAACTCCTCTCCGTTTATTGTCGGGCCTTCTGGATAATCCATTCCTCTATTAAGGTATGCCTCTACTCCGAATTTAAAAAGAAGACTTAAAATCAGGAAGATAAATGATATTTTGGCTAATTTATTCATTTTTAATTAATTTTAATAGTCTTCTTCTGTGTTAATGACACTATTTATACTTACTTTAGAGTAACCCATAGACAAAAGCATGGGAACAACCATAGTATCCATAAAATCCGTAAGGGTCATGTCATCCATTGGATGTTCAAGACTCAAAGTGCTTTGCATAAACTTGGGGTCTTTCTTGGAAGACCAATTATCTGTCGTTGGCTCATATGTCAATCTCATTTTATTAGTTTGTTTTTAGTTGATTCACTTTGCGGTTACCACAATGTATTCATGGTTATCTTTATAACTGTATGCGTAATCAATGCAAGACTTAAAATCACCAGAATGATCAATATAAGAAGCATCTATTACAAAAAAACTACCATTTGGCAAAGGATACTTTTCTGCACCTTTGGCCAAGTGAGTAGAAGAAATACGCCAACCATTAGCTTCTTGCTTAACAACTGTTTTAAATGTTTGCATTTCCGAAGGGTGATCCTCAGAGAAGTAATCTAGCATTTTTTGAACCTGCCATTTGGTTAAAGAAACACAAGCTTCAACTTTTTCAGGTTGGATGACTCTTTCTTCAATCTTTACTTCAACTTCTGAAGGTTGAAAGACCCTCCAACTTGCCCAAGCCCAAAGAGGCAACGATGCGAAC
>Ga0213860_10001327_pt1 | contig 10033 bp, 5 predicted proteins | sample PICome_3_FD_160118 | JGI IMG/M metagenome (GOLD analysis project Ga0213860, IMG submission 160118) | Coastal seawater microbial communities near Pivers Island, North Carolina, United States - PICO550 | ecosystem: Environmental > Aquatic > Marine > Coastal | place: USA: North Carolina | collected...
CCATCACTTTCAATGTATAGTAAAACAGAACTTAAATCATTTAACTTTTCTTGAGCTTCTTCAATGTTATTATATGTAAATCTAGGAGTTCCATCTTTCTTTTTTTGTGTTAAATGTTTATTTTGTAACTTAATAACATCATCATTTCTAGGTGAAGTTATAATTTTATTAGTTTCTAAATTCTTTTTTTTTTCGTCAGAGTTTTCTATGTTTAATAAATCTTGAATTTGATTTTCTATTCTATTAATTTCAGTAGGTCTTAAATCATCTCGTTCTTGCTCTAACTTTGTTTGTAGTTCTTTAATTTTTTTAGATTCTTTAGATTCTGGTTCTGGTTTATTTTCTAAATATAATAAAGACCTTTCTAAAATATTAACTTGTTCTTCAAGTTTTATTTTATTATTTTTAGAAATATTTCCTTCATCTAATATTTTATTTAATCTATTTATTTCAGATTTAATTCTAAATGGAAATTGAAAATCTAAATTATCTGAACCAAACATATTTGCAAACCCTACTTTTTCTAAGTCTGTTCGTGATGGTTTATCAAATGTCATTTCTTCTTGAGCTAACATTTCTATAAAGGCTTGAGAATCCATACCAAAATATTTATTAATTTCAGAATCTAATTCACCACCTAGTTTTATGTTTCTTTCATTTTCAGTTTTAGAAGTTGCTAAGATATCTTTTACTGTAGATTTTAACATTGCTTGTTTTCTTTCTTTAGGAGCTTCAATATAACTTTCAGGTAAACTTACCTTACCTCTTTTATCAACATTAATACCATCACCTATCATATTAGATACATTATATTTATTATAAACTTTAGTTAATGTTCCAAATGAATCATATGTTTCATTTTTCCAATTAAATGGATTCCAACTTTCATCTCTAAATCCTGCATCAGTTACTATCATAGCAGCGAACATACTTCTATTTGATTCATCATCTAGTATAGCTTTAAATTCATTAAAACTTCTACCGTCTGCTTTTTTACCTTCAGTTTCATTATATACAGATTCTAAAAATCTTCTATCTTCTTTTAAACGTAAGCTAAGTGCAGCAGTATCTAAAATTAAATCTTCTTTATCTCCAGCAGACATATCATTTATAAATTCTTCCCAGTTTCCTTTACCAATAAAAGTATCAGTTTGTAACTCACTAGGATATCTACCTTCTTCAATTAGATTTGTCATTTGAGGTAAATATAATTCACCTATATTTTTTCTATAATTTTCAAATCTTTTACCTCTTGCTCTTTCTCTCCATCTTGTATCTGATTTAGATGCATCTGCTAAAGCTTTACTAACTATGTTGTTCGTCATTCCTTTTAAATTCATAGCTTGATTTAAATCTCTTATGGTTGGTCCAGCTAATGCATCTTCTGTAACTTTTGAAAAAATATCAAATCCACCTTTTGCTTTAAAGTCATCATTAAATAAACCAAGTACTCTCCTAAAACCACCCATTAAATTACCTTGGGCTTTATATTCAGCTAATACATTTTGATAGTTTTTTCTTTGATATCCAGTTAGTTCATCTACACTTAATCCCATAGCTCTTTGAAACAATTCATTTTTATCTAAGTCAATTGCTTCATCACCTAAAAGTTCTCTTAATCCATCTTGATATGCTAAATAATTAGCCTTACCAGATTTTTTATCTGTATCTAAATACTTTTTAGCATAACTTTCTGTTGCTAAATCCATAGTGTTTTCATATGTATTTGTTCCATAAATACTATCATATTCATCAGCAGTCATTGCTCTTATTTTTTGGTCAACAAAAGGTCTTACTTCTTTTGAAAATCTTATATAGTCATCACTATTTTTAAAACCATCAAGTCCACCTTTACCATCCCAAGTATTACCAATAGTATTTAAAATAGTAGCATTCATGTTTAATTGTTTAACTTTATGCTCGTTATTTAAAGTCTCAAACTTATGAAAGTCTTCAAGTTCTTTCATACGTTTTTTGTATTGAGTTTTCATAATACCTTGACCCATAAGTAATAAAGCCAATCCTTGTTGGATTCTTTCATTCTTCTTAGCTTTTTTAGCAGCTTCTCTTTCTTGCTCTGCTTTTCTTTGAAGTAAAGACGAGCCTAGCTCATCAATACTCATATTACTCATGTTTCCAAATATATCATCAGCCATCTTAAACTCCTGTTTTACCTAATAAACTTTCTTGGTTTTGTAAGGCAGGTTTTTGTTTTTGTAAAATACTTTGTCTAACTTTTTCAGTATCTAAAGTTTCTAATCTTTGTTTAATATCAGTACCTACGGAAGCAGGATTAATTTTATTTATAACAGCATCTTTAAATCCCTTACCTTCAGGGATTACATTTTTAACTTTATTTTGAGATACGTTTAAATCTTGACGTGGATTGTCTTCATCATCTTCTATTATAACATCTGCTTCGTCTCTTGTCAAGACTGGGTCAATACCAGCTTTTTCCGCAATAGCCATTAACATATACATAGTAGGCTCTAAAAGATTTAACATCATGTCTGGATTCCATTTACCTTTTTGAAAACCTGCTGTTAATAATAAGTTAGCAATGTCTGCAACTGGGGTCTTTTGAGACATTAAAGTTGCTACAGTTGTAAGGTTATCTTCTTTTAAAAGGTCAAAGAATATTTGTTCTGTTGCTACTTTTACAGAAGTTATCTCAGGAGCTTTTTCCCAAGGATATGGATTATCAGGACTGTTTGTTAATGACTGACCGGGTGTTGGTCCTTCAAATAAAAACGGTTCTGCTTCTTTTGCTATTGCGTTTGGATTTTTCATATTAAGCTCTTTCTAATTGTGCTTGTAAAAATTGTTGATAATCAAAACCATATCCACCAATATCCATTGGATTAATATAGTCTGTAATTCCTCTATATGATAAGTATTGTCTTGCAGGGTCTTCCATAGGATTAAAATTACTATAGTCTACAAACATAGGCATATCAGCAACATGTGCATAGTTTTGTTGTTCTAATGGTGCTAACTGATAAGATGCTTGTGTTTTAAAGTAATCAGACTTTCTAGCTTTAGCATAATTAACTTGAGCTTCATATGCTGCATCAGCTTCGTTTAAAGCAGCACCTGCCATTCTTGTAGCTTCTATAGGTTTATACGCTGCGTATTCTTTACTTGTTGTAATCTTTTCTTTAAAACCTAAACTTTTATCTTTTGCAGTATCAAGAATACTAGACTTATCTTTAAATGCAACTTTAGTATCTACGTCTGGTTTAACTGTACTTTTAGCTATAGTTTCTCCACCAGAAATACCTTCACCTACATCTATAATATCTCCTGAAACTTTATCTGTTAAATCTAAAGCTTGAGATTCTGTAGCTAATTCTGATTTTTCTACAAATCCATTAGTCATATCACTTACAAAGTTTCTAAGATTAGTTCCTGCAGTTCCACCAAAAGGTTTACTTACAAAGTTTAAACTATGTTCTACAGCATCTGTTACTTTATTAAATACAGTACCTACTTTTCCTTTAACAAAATTAAAAGCATCTCCAAGTTTACCTACAAATTGTTTTAAAAATCCAGTAGAGTCTAATCCTTTATACCACGACCCTATTGCACCTCCTATTCCCGGAAGTATAAATGATAAAGCTATAGAACCTAAAGGACCTAACTTACCAAAAGCTTTAGCTACTTTACCTAAACCTTTTTTTAATTTACGACCTACTTTTCTAAAAGCTCCTGCAATTTGTTTTGCTTTTTTTCTTAACCATCCCATATTAATCTAACCATCCTTGTATTAAAGTTGATATTGCTGATAAATTACTACTCCAATTACTATCTGAAGCTGCTCCTGTATCATTACCTAAAGCTGCTGTGTATATTGAAGTCTTTCTAGTTTCATCATTATCCCATCTTCTAAAATTAAAATCAGCTTCGTCACGTAATTCTTGCCATAAAAAGTTCATAGCTGATGCAGTTAATCCAAAAGCATTTTGTGCATTCTGTTGATTAATTGCATTTTGTGCTGCTGTATCTGCTGTATTAGCTTGTCTTCTCCAAGCAACATTAGACTGTGCTATAGCTGTTTCATTTTTAGTATTAAACTCTTCTCTTTGAGCTTCTAACTGTGAATTAAATTTACTTACGTCTGTTTTTAATTGTGCTTCTAACTTAGCAGCTTCTGCTTCATTACCAACTCTTCTAGCTTCTGCTATGTTTAAAGCTTGTTTATTAAACTGTTCCATAGAGTTAAGCTGACTTGCATTAAACTGTTTATTGTTTTGTGCTAGATTAGCCATAAATTGATTTGTTTGATTTTCACTTGTAGCATTAAACTGTGCTGCTGCATTTTGAGCAGATTGGTCTGATAATAACCTTTGTTGTTCTTGTTGTGCTTTCAACATATTAGATTGTTGTTCATTACTTAAATTAGCCATATCCATAGCTAAAAAGTTTTTAGCATTTTCAACTTGTAATCTTTCTTGAGTTGATAAGTTTGCTAAATCTAATGAAGCCATGGCTGTAGCATTTTGCATAATAGCTTGTTGTTCTGCATTAAAATTAGATACTGTTACAGTTTGCATAAACTTACTATTAGCTAACTCTCTTTGTTGTTCAGCATTAAAGTTTGCCATATCCATGTTAGCACCAATCTGTGCATTAAACATAGATGCTTGTTGGTCATTACTTAGTTCTGCTAAACCTAACTGTTGTGCTAACTGTGCATTAGTTTGAGCAGCAGTCATACGTTTGTTTAAGTTTGCTAACTCAATTTGATTTTCAGCAGTCATGCTTTCGCTATCTGCTTGATTCTTAGCTGTTAAATTTGCAAGTGCTATTTTTTCTTCAGCACCTAATTGAGCTACTTCTGCTCTTTGTCTTAACTCAGCATTTTGAGATAATATAGTAGCAGTTGTTGTAAGCTCTTGTAATCTAAATTTATTTTCTTCTGTAAAGTTTGCACTATCTGCTGCAGCTTTTTCTTGTAAGTTTGCAAGTTCTATTTGGTTTTCAGCAGACATATTTGCTAAGTCCATTTGCTGTGCTAATGAAGCATTAGTCTTTTTAAAGTCTACAAGAACATTAAGATTTGCCAACCTCATTTGTTGGTCATTAGACATACTAGCTCTATCAGTATTATTTAATTCTGATAGATTTGCAAGTTCTACTTTTAAATCATTACTAAGATTTACTTCTTCCATTCGCTGATTAAGTTCAGCTTGTCTAGTTTCTCTAGCTACTTTAGCTTGATATTCTGTTAGTCTAACTTGTTGTTCTGCAGACATTTCTTCTCTTGAAGCTGCATTAAGTTGTTCAAGGTTTGCAAGGTCAAGTTTAGTTGCAGAATCTAAATTAGCAATTGCTACTTGTTGTCTTTGTGCAGATTCTTGAACAGCCCTTTGTTGTGCATTTTGAATGTTAGTCATTCTGACTTGTTGCTCTTGTTGAGCTGTAGTCATTACTGCTTGTTGGTCAAACTCACCTTGCTTCAATACAATTTGTTGTGCCATCTGAGCAGTTTGTGAAGCTGCTGTTTGTTGATTTGACAAGTTAGTCATTCTTTGTTGCATGACTTGATTAGCTTGTTGTAAGTTTGCTTGTTGTTCGTTACTTAAATTTTGTGTAGCTCTAGCTTGAAGTGCTTGTGCATTACTTTGTGCAATTGGTAAAGCACTTTGAATAATAGCATTAAATAAAGCATCTCTACCTACTGTTGAAGCTGACATACCTCTTTGAGCCATCATAGCATTAACTGCATCTACAGCAGGTTTAGCCCATACTGGTGTTTTACCTTCTTCTATACCAGCAAGTAATCCTTCCATCTGTGTAGATACTAAAGCTTCTTTTGGTAAAGCTGCTACTGCTGCTTGTACTTCAACAGGCTGTGTGTCTAATTGAGCTTCTACAGTTGCAGGGTCTTCTAATATAGCTGCAGTAACTTCTTCAGGCATATCACCTACAACTGCCATCATATCTGCTGCTGCAGTTTTACGAGCTTCTTTTGTTACTGCTTGTCTTGTTGCAGCTTGTAATGTAGGAACACCGCCTATTTGAGCAGCGTTACCTTTAGCAACTCCATCAGAAGTAATACCAGCTCTCATAGCTGCATCTTCACTTGGAGCTTCTCCTAAATCTTGTGCTATTTTTGTATTAGCTTCTGCAACTTGTGCTGTTCTTTGTTTTGCTATTTCATAGTTTGGAAGCTTTTCAATATCAACACCTTGTTCAGTTATAGTTGATAATATAGCTGCTTTTTCTGCACCACTAATTGTTTCAGCTTCTCTTGTAGCTGCTTGAGCAGCTTTTACATCTTCTACAGTTTCTGCAGTTCTTCTATCTAATCTTTCTGCTTCTGTTTCTACTTTTCCTGTAACTTTTCGAGCCATTCCTTTAGCAGCTTCAGCATCAGTAATTTTTGCTTCTTCTGCTCTTTCTGTTAAAGTTTGGTCAGCTAGTTTAGCTTCTCTAGTTACTTTTCCTTCAGCAACATCTACAGCTACATCTTTATCAGATACAGTAGCTATTTCATCTGGAGTAATTTGTGCAGCACCTGCTACTTGAGTTGGTTGTGCGGTTGCAGCTTGTCCTTGAGTTACTTGTTCTTTAGAAACTCCTGCAACTCCTGCTGCTGTTGCTGCTTGAGTTTGTTGAGCTTTAAAAGCTTGTGAAGCTGGGTCTAATGTAGTTCCTTCTTGACTTATTTTTTGTGCATCTGGAATAGTAGGTAAATCAATTCCTGTAAAATCTCCAGCAGCTATTCGTTCTGCTTGTTCTCCAGTAGCTTGAACACGTGCTGTTCTATTAGGGTCTACTGCACCTTTAAGGTTAGTAGTAGTAGTTGTATTATCATTATCAGTTTCATCTTCGTCACCAATATTTATAACACCATCTTTGTGTTCAGACTCCCACATTGCTAAAGCTTCTTGATATGCTGCACTACGAGGTCCTCCATATGCTTTTGGATTAGGTCTTCCACCATGAGCTAAAGAAACTCTACCACCTTTAGACATGTCTACTCTACCACCTGTAACATAAGTAGGTCTATATTTTTTATTTCTTTTTTTCTTTTGTTTCTTTGCCATAATAACCTTCTATATATATATATATTTTACTTGACTTCAAAGAGTTTGTCAAGCTTTTCACCTAATTTATCTATCCTAGTTATAAGGACATCAAAGTCATTTTTTAATTCTTGTTTCGTTACATACTCTCTTGCTAACTCTTCACGAGTCTTATTCAAGAGTATATCAATTCTTTTAGCTTCTGATGCATTCTGTCGAATACTGTAAAGTATTGGAGCCAACACCAAAGTTATAAATATATTCCAAAATAAATAAGGTGTTAGTTCCATACTTATTAATTAGCTGCGATGTATGCTTTACCAGTTGTAATAGCTGCTGTATAAGATGTTTTATCATCTGAACTACCAGCTACATCTGGAGTATCATCATCTGAATCAACAGGTGCATACGCTAAAATGACCTCTAAGTGGTCTACGTTTCTTTGTACCATATCGTTTATTTCTGATTGCTCCATGCCTTCAACATCCCAAGTTCCAGCGTTTACACCATTGATAAGTGTTACGCTATCTGTTGCTGCTGTTAAGACTTCGCTTACTGTTTGTGCCATATTATTCTCCTTTTAAAGTTTGTATTTCGGCTTTTAATTCATCTACTTGTGATGAAAGTTCTTGAATTGATTTTACTAACATTGGTATAAGAGCAGTCTCCGCAACTTCTTGCTGACCTGTCTCTCTAACATCCCACATTTTAAAACCATCAGCAATGTCTGGGTGTTTATCTATAACTGCTTTTACCTCTTGAGCTATAAAACCATGATTAGTATTTTCATTTCTGTATGCTTCTGTAGAGCCTTCTTCATAGCCTTTAAATTCTGAAGGTATGTCTCCTTTAGTTTTGTAGTTAAAGGTTACTGGTCTTAAATCGTTTACAAAAGATAATCCTGCTGTTGCATCTGTAATATCTTTTTTAACTCTTTCATCTGAAACAGTTGACCAAGTTGCTGTACCATGTGCTGCTCTTATATCATTTCCACCTTGTCCGACAGTTGTATAACCACCTTCACAATCAATGTTATAACCCAATCCTATAGCATTAACTGATGTTGCTGATGTTGTATCGGAATAAGCACCAACTATAGTATTAGCATAGCCTGAAGTTAAATTAGTTTGATAAGCACCAGTTTTATAACCAACGAGAGTATTTCCTGCACCAGTAGTTGCATCTCCTGCATCTCTACCAAGCAAAGTACATTGACCACCAGTTGTAAGATTTTGACCTGCTCCTTGACCAACAGCAACATTTTCATTACCTGTTGTAACTGAACCTAAAGCACTAGAACCTACTGCTGTATTTGTTGAACCTGTAGTACATGCGTCTAGACAGAATTGACCTACTGCTGTATTAGCATTGCCTGTGGTATTTGTTCCAAGTGCATCTTTACCAACAGCAGTATTTGCATCTGCTGTAGTATTATCTCTTAAAGCACCAGAGCCAACAGCAGTACAATCAGCACCTGTAGTATTGGCTGTTAATGCAGCATTACCAATAGCAGTATTATTATGTGCTGTAGTATTAGCATCAAGAGCTAATCTTCCAACTGCTGTATTCTGGGCTCCTGTAGTATTTACTAATAAAGAATTTAAACCAACTGCTGTATTATTTGAAGCAGTCGTATTATCTCTTAAAGCGTTCATACCTATAGCAGTATTACTATCACCTGTAGTATTTGATGTAAGTGATGTAGCACCAACTGCTGTATTATTTTCACCTGTTGTATTAGCATCTGCTGAATAAGCACCTACAGATGTATTATTAGAAGATGTAGTATTAGAACCTAATGAGTTATATCCTACACCAGTATTGTTATCTCCTGTTGTATTAGCATCTAATGCAGCAGCACCAACAGCTACGTTTTGAATACCTGTAGTATTTTGGTCTAATGCTACACCACCAACTGCTGTGTTTGAAGCACCTGTATTTAATCTTAAAGCATGAAATCCTATACCAGTACTTAATTCGCTTGTTGTATTTGCAGATAGAGCTTGATGACCAACAGCAGTATTTCCATCTGCAGTTGTATTAGCATCTAATGCAGCACTACCTACAGCTACGTTTCTATCGCCTGTTGTATTAGCTCCTAAAGCATCAAAACCCAATCCTACATTGTTATTTGCTGTGGTATTTGCATCTAATGCTCTATAGCCCAAAGCTACGTTTTGTGTTCCTATAGTGTTTGCTTTTAATGAATTATGTCCAACTGCTGTATTGTTACTAGCGGTTGTATTTGCATACAAAGATGCATAACCTATCGCTGTATTATTTCCACCAGTTGAATTGGTATCTAATGCTTCTACTCCAACTGCTACGTTTTGTACTCCTGTCGTGTTTGCTGTTAGTGCTAATGTTCCAACACCTACGTTTAGTGAACCTGTAGTATTTGCTGATAATGCTTGATTACCTATTGCAGTATTGTTGTCGGCTGTGGTGTTAGCATCTAAAGCTGCATTACCAACTGCGGTATTTCCAGCACCTGTAATATTACCTACTAAAGCTGCCCTACCAACAGCAGTATTATTACTCGCTGTAGTATTATTTGCTAAAGCACCTACACCTAAAGCAGTATTGTCTGCACCAGTAGTGTTATCAAATAAAGTATTTGTACCAATTCCTGTATTATTAGCACCAGTAGTGTTAGCTGCCAAAGCAGCTTTTCCAACTGCTGTGTTTTGTGTTGCTGTAGTGTTTGCAGCAAGACTATCTACACCAACCGCAGTATTATTAGAGGCAGTAGTATTTGCTGCTAATGAATTTCTACCTATAGCAGTATTTTCAGCACCTGAAGTATTAGCAAGTAATGCATAAGCACCAACTCCTGTGTTTTGATTTGCTGTGTTTGCTGCTAAAACATTGTAACCTAAAGCTGTATTGTCACCACCTGTAATATTGTCACCTAATGTTATATAACCAAGAGCAGTATTTCTGACACCAGTAGTATTGTTAGGTAATGCAACATAACCAAATGCTGTATTTCCACTACAAGT
>Ga0213860_10001328_pt1 | contig 10033 bp, 5 predicted proteins | sample PICome_3_FD_160118 | JGI IMG/M metagenome (GOLD analysis project Ga0213860, IMG submission 160118) | Coastal seawater microbial communities near Pivers Island, North Carolina, United States - PICO550 | ecosystem: Environmental > Aquatic > Marine > Coastal | place: USA: North Carolina | collected...
GTAGGTGTCCGAGTGGTTAATGGAGGCGGACTGTAAATCCGCTGGCTCTGCCTACGGGGGTTCAAATCCCTCCCTGCCCACTAAACAATCCGCTACCTCTATGGTATGATTGTCTCATCGAGAGAGCACCGTGGGGTGGCGACGACGGTCGTAGGCGGTTCGACTCCGTAAATGGTAATGGGGGTTCGAATCCCTCCTCTCTCACACGGAACCATAGCTTAGTTGGTAAAGCATTCGACTGATAATCGAAAGACCACTGGTTCAAGTCCAGTTGGTTCCATTCCTCAACAACGCTGAGTTGAGGCTACCTTACCAAAAGGTATTTCATAATGATGCATGATGCTTATTTTTTCTTATTCATTTTCATAAGCATCTTCGTCTCGACTAAACAAAGTCAACAGCGAGACTTCTTTTATGCCCGTGTAGTCCAGAGGAAGAGACAGAGCACTTAAAATGCTTCCAGGGTCGGTTCGAATCCGACCACGGGTATTACTTAAAACGCAACTTTTACTAAATAGTATTGAGTATGCCATTCTAAAATGGGACAATATAGAAATTATACTGATGCTGACTTTATAGAAGCATGGACTACTAGTGGGTCTGTTAGGCAAGTTCTTGGAAAACTTGGACTGGTAGAAGCTGGAGGAAATTATGCTTGTGCTAAAAAAAGAGCAGATGCTTTGGGATTGACCAAAGATCACATGCACGGGCAGAGTTGGAATAAGGGCAAAAAAGTTGGCCCAAAAAGACCAGTTGAAGAATATTTGTCAAACCAAAGACCCATTCAATCATACCAACTCAAAAATCGTTTACTAGCAGAAGGTCTTAAACAGCACAAGTGTGAGTGTTGTGGTATAACTGAATGGAACGGTCAACCTACCCCAATAGAACTTGACCACATTGATGGAAATAGGTATAATAATACTATAGAAAACCTCCGTATTCTTTGTCCCAACTGCCACGCACAGACTGACACATACAGAGGCAAGAATAAATAATCAAAAGTAGGAAAAGTCCTATGAAATACCGTATTGACGCCAGGTATTGCTGGTACAATAAAGGACAAACAATGGTTCTTATGTATTTCATAAACAACATTCCATTCACATTTGATGATGTTCCTGATGAGTATTATTTTGACTTAGAACTGATTGAGTTAGCAGACAAAGAACGAAGATGGGAACCTGAGGATGTTTATAAAGCATCTTCTTACTTAATAGAAGAAGAATGCCATCCTCTTATGTTTGAGCTAGAATTAGAAAATCCAGAATGTATGCCTTCTGATTTATGAAAATTAACTTGTGGTACAGCAAATCTATGAGTCAATGGAGATGGACTCTTTGCTCTGAAGAGTATAATAAAGATGTCCCTAGTGAGCAACATTCGGGTCAGAGACCAGAACTTCGTGATGCAATGAATGATGTTGCAAACACCGTAGAGTTTATGTTAGAATCAAAACAAAAGTGAGTAAAAGTACCCAGTGAAGTCTGATTTTTACCTAGATAGAGTTAGTAAGGATGAGATAAAAGAACTACTTTATACTCATCATTACCTCAAAGACGAATCTAAGGATTTCAAATCGGGGTACAACTATGGACTTTTTAAACGCACTGAGTGGGAATGTCCTCTTAGGATTGGCAAGTGCCATGCTGCTTGCGTTTTTACTTCACTCCCTGTTCCAGAAATTGCCAGAGGAGCATTCGGGTTAGAACGCAATCAACAGGAAGGTTTATTTGAACTTTCTAGATTATGTGTAGATCCAGAAACACAAAAAGAAGAATACAACATTACATCTTGGTTCGTGAGTCGCTGTATCAAGAGGTTCCGTAAAGATGCGAATGTTCGTGCTATTCTTAGTTATGCTGACTCTGCTCACCATAATGGAATTATATATCGTGCTTGTAATTTCAAGTATTATGGGTTGACTGACCCTAAGAAAGATTTTTATTATGCTGATGGAACTAAACACTCAAGAGGAAAGGTGAAAGGTGTTGAAGGTGAGTGGAGAGATAGGAGCAGAAAGCATAGATATTTGATGGTTTTTGATAAAAAATTAGAGGTCTTGTGGAATGAGGAAAAGTATGGTAGTATATAAGTTCGTGTGAAGGAAGTCGCACTTTATGTGCTCATCAAAACCCCCCATCTTGGGGGTTTTTTCATGACTAAATAACTTATAACGGAAACGCAAAGTATTAATAAAATGGGTCTTTCTAGATTAGACAATTTTCTGAAGTCTGTAAGAGGAAATACTTTATATGTTGATCCGAATAGTCTGGATGCGACTGATAGTGTAGAGAACCAGGGAAATTCCCCTACTCGTCCATTCAAAACTATTCAACGTGCAGCGATTGAAGCTGCTAGATTTTCATATCAGATAGGGAATGAAAATGATAGATTTAATAAAACAACTATTATTTTACAACCCGGAGAACATATTGTAGATAATAGACCTGGATTAATTGTAAATGAAAATGATAGTAATTACACTACAAGATCTGGATTTGAGAACTACACAGATTTTGGTGAATTTACACTTCTGACAAACTTTGATATTTTAAATGATAATAATATTCTCTATAAGTTAAACTCCATTTATGGTGGAGTTATTTTACCAAGAGGTACTTCAATTGTTGGTTCTGATCTTAGAAAAACTAAAATTATTCCAAGATATGTTCCAAATCCAGAGAATGATAATATTGAAAGATCTGCTCTCTTTAGAGTAACTGGTGGTTGTTACTTATATGGATTTTCAATTTTTGATGCAAATCCAAATGGAACATGCTTCAAAGACTATACTCTTTCTCAATTTGTTCCTAATTTTTCACACCACAAATTAACTTGTTTCGAATACGCTGATGGTGTTAATGCCGTTAATATAAATGATGATTTTCTGGTCAAAGAATACTCTAATACTGACCTGGAGATGTATTATGAAAAAGTTGCAATTGCTTATGGACAAAATAGTGGAAGACAAATTATTCAAGCAAATGAAGATCTTGAACCTGTAGTTGATGAGTATAGAATTGTTGGATCTAGAGGACAAGAAGTCCAAATATCAAGCATCACTTCTTCAGGAACAACTGTTACAGTAACTATTGCTGAAGAACTTGAAGAGCTATCTGCAAATTCACCTATTCAAATTTCTGGTGTTTCATCTTCAGACTCTGAAGATGAATTCAATGGACAATATATTATAACCAGTGTTATAAGCACTACACAATTTACATATACTACTCCAATAGCAAATACAGATACTACACCAAATGTAACATCTGCCACTTTGAATTTCAGTGTTGATACGGTTACATCAGCATCACCTTACATCTATAATATTTCTCTTCGTTCTGTCTATGGAATGTGTGGAATGCTTGCAGATGGTGATAAGGCATCTGGATTTAAGAGTATGGTTGTTGCTCAGTTCACTGGAATTGGACTTCAAAAGGATGATAATGCGTTTACAATATATGACGAAGATTCTGGAATTTATAAGTATGCAAATCAAGTCGTAGATCTTCATACTAATTCTAGAGCAAGATTTAGACCAGAATATCGAAATTTCCATATTAAAGCAACAAATAATGCGATTATTCAGTTAGTTTCTATTTTCGCAATTGGATATGCAGAGCATTTTGTTGCTGAAACTGGTGGCGATTTATCAATTACCAACTCAAACTCTAACTTCGGAGCACAATCTTTAGTTGCTAGGGGATTTAGAAAACAAGCATTTCCTAGAGATGACGTTGGTTATATTACTCATGTTATTTCTCCTCAAGAAATATCAAAAGAAACAACTAGTGTAGAATTTTCTGCTATTGATGTTGGTATTTCAACTCAAGTAGGAGCAGGAACAACCACAAGACTTTATCTATACAATGAAACAAATGAAGATTCTCCACCATCTTCTGTAATTGATGGGTATAGAATTGGTGCAAAAACTAATGATATTTTGTATGCTGAAATTTCACAATCTGGTGTAACTTCTGAATATTCTTGTAGAATCACTATGCCTGACAGTGATTTATCTAGAGAAAAAGAATATACTGTAGATAGAACTGGATTTGTAAATAATATTGATGCAACTGGAGTAATCACTTTATCTGAAACGCATGAAATTTTACTTGGGGAGAAAGTAAGAGTATTTGCACAAGATGGAAATCTTCCAGATGGACTTTCTGAAAATAAAATTTATTATGCAACTACTATTACATCAACGACATTAAGACTTGCAAATACTTTAAGTGATGCGTTATCTAATAATGCAATTGAACCAAATAGTAATGGTGGAGTTCTTCAAATCAGAAGTAGAGTATCTGATAAAAATGAAGGTGATGTGGGACATCCAATTCAATATGATACTGGGTTGGGGAATTGGTATGTAAACGTATCATCTACAAATAATAGTCTTTATAGTCTTATTAATAATGTTGGTGTTTCTGGATTGGGTCAAGCAACTCCAAGAACTTATATTGAAAGGCAAGTTGATACTAGAAATCTTATAGATTCAATCTATAAATTTAGATATGTAATTCCAAAAGATTCTGATGTAACTGCTAGACCACCTTTAGATGGATACATTATTCAATCTACAAGTTCTACAGGATTGTCAAATACTGAACAAAATTTTTATTATGAATTTGAAAATGCATCGGGAACTGTTCTTTCAAACTCTACTCAATTAAGAGATCCTCACTTCATTGCTGATGCTGAGTGGTCTGGAAATGTAGCAACAGTTTACACCGAAATACCTCATAATCTTTCTATAAATTCTGAAGTAAAGATTGAAAATGTAACAAGTGGATTAAACACTACAACAAATCAACAGAAAGGATTTAATGGAACATTTACTGTATCTTCTGTTCCTTCATCCAAAGAATTTAAGTATGAATTACTCACTAATCCTGGTGACTTCCAAAATGATACTACACAAAGGGATTCAAATCTTCCGAAGTTTAGTCATCAAACCTTAGAAAATACTTACCAAGCATATAGAGTTACTGAGTTAAAACCATATATTAAGGATGAGCAAGATGGTGTATATCAGTTATTTGTAATTAATAACTCTAACTCTCCTTCGGTTGCTCCATTTACAGATAGTAAATTTAGTCAATCTGTTCCAAATTTATATCCTCAATCAAATAGAGATAATCCAAATGAAGATCCAAGTGAAGCATCTTCATTTGCAGTTGCTAATCCAATTGGAAAGGTTGCTATTAGTGATCCAGAGTTAAGTATTACTAGAGAAACTACAAGAAAAATTGCAGATGATTTGAAGATTGGATTTGGTGTAACTAGTATTATTTCCAGTTCTGGAACAGCGCATACTATTTTCACTGATATTGAACATGGATTATCTGGTATTTCATCTGTAAGTATTGTTAATTTTGGTTCAGACTATGGAACTGATGGTGATTATTTTGCCGCAAATCTTGTTGGATTTGCTGGATCTACTACTGGTACTGGAGCAAACGCAAGGATTACAGTAAGCGGAGGATCAATTTCCAACATTCGTATTATGGATCCTGGAAGCGTTTATGGTATTGGAAATACGCTTCAAGTTATTCCTGCGGCAGGAATTGGAACTACAACAGGATTTACTCCCGCAGTTGTTCAAGTTGAAGATGTAATTAATAACATTAATGATACTATTGAAATTAGTGGATTGATCGGAACTACTTTTACTGGTTATAATAACCTCTATAAAGTTGTTGGTCTTACGACAATATCAAATGAAATAAAAGTAACTTCTGCTTCTTCAGTATCTGGATTCTCTACCTCTCAATTAAGTCTTAATAGCAATCTTGCTACTTACACAGGAAAACTTCTTTCTGTAAGTGGAGTAACTTACAACAATGAAACTGGAATTGGAATTGTAACCTTTACAGATTCTCATGGTCTTAACGTAGACAATGCTGTCCTGTTTAGTGGATTTAATGAAAGTTTCTTCAATACTACTGTAACTCTTACTAAGAAACTTAGTTTAGTTTCTGGAGAATTTAATTTTGGTAAAAATAATGAATCTCTTGCAACTACAGGAACAATTGAAGGTTACTTAAGAGGATATTCTTATAGAAGTGGTGATCTTTCAAAAGAAGATGAAAATATTTCTGGTAGAAACATTGTTCAGTATGGAGGAGTTCAATCTAAGATTGATACGCTATTAACTTCAGATTCTAGTGCTCCAGATGAACTTGAAATAACTGATGCGTATGGATCTGGATTTAGGAAGGGAGATTACCTTCAAGTTGATAAAGAAATTTTCAGAATTAAAAATACAGTTCTTCTTAATGATGATACTGTAGATGTATTCAGATCTCTTTTTGGTAGTCCAAGACAAACACATGATGCCAATTCTGTAGTCAAGAAGATTAAAATTTCTCCAGTAGAATTGAGAAGAAACTCCGTTATCCGTGCTTCTGGACATACGTTTGAATATCTTGGATATGGTCCAGGTAACTATTCCACTGCTTTCCCAGAAAGACAAGATAGAGTTCTTTCTTCACAGGAAGAGTTATTCTCACAATCTGCAAAAGAGAATGGTGGTATTGTAGTCTTCACTGCAATGAATAATGATGGTGATTTCTATACTGGCAATAAGAAAGTCAACTCTGCTACAGGTAAAGAAGAAGTCTTTGATACTCCTGTTCCTACTGTAACTGGTGAAGAACTTGATACTGGAGCATTCAGTGTAGGATTTGATGTTATTTCACCACTCGAAATTTCTGTGACAAGATCATTGAGGGTTGAAGGTGGAACTGATTCTAACCTTATTTCGGAATTTGATGGACCAGTTGTATTTAATAATAAACTGACTTCTACATCTAATAAAGGTATTGAAGCAACATCACTTTTCTTACAGGGTGATGCTAATGTCTCTAGAAAAATTACTGTTGGTCTTTCTACCCCAACAGAAGCAGGAAACTATGGTGATATTGTAACCAGAACTGAACCTGAAGAACTTGATAATGTTGGTTGGATTTATACTAAAGAAAATGACTGGAAACAATGGGGGATTATTCTAGACGCAAGTGAGTTTGGTGAATTCATTACTGGTGTTGGTATTGCTACAACTTCAACTGCTTCAGCAGGAATTTCTACTAGAGTCAACATAAGTGCTACTGGTGATATTTCTGTTACATCAAGTTTTGATAGTTTGACAAAAACTACTAATTTTAATATTGACGGAACAGGTCTTGCTGCAGATAATGAAATCCAAATATATGATGCGGGGGTTCTTCAAGGAAGTGCAAGTGGACTTGATTTTGAAGCAGCAGCCGATGGATTTGGATTAGATGTTACAACTCAAATTAGTGCTGGAATTGCTACCATAACATTTGATCTTCCAGTTGATATTATTAATTTTGAAAACTCTTTAGGAAGAAGTGGTCCATCATTTGCAACAACAAGCACTGGAACCAGAATCGTTTATGAAGATGAAGTTGATAGTAATGATACAAACTATGCTGTTGGTGTAGAGGGAAGTGCTTTATGGTGGTCTGTTCCAAAAAGAAATACTAATTTTTCATTCAAGTGGTATGGTGGAATATCAGAAATTGCAGAACTTGGACAAGTAGATGTTAGTGGAAATGGTTTATTTGAAGTGTATGGATTAAGTTCTAAAGTAGTAGCTGGACAACTTGAGTCTACTGTTTCTACTGGAACTGCACCATTTATTGTTGGATCTTCTACAACTGTTACTAATCTGAATGCAAACTTCCTGCAAGGATTTACATCTTCTGATTTAGAATTGCCAAATACAATTGTTCGTAGAGATGCGACAGACAAAATTGAAGGAAATGTCACCAAGTTAATTCATGTCGGAACAGGTCAGACTGGTGGATATTATACGGATATTCCCGCAAGACTTGGATATAACCCATTCAATAGAGATGATGGCGATACTTGTGCTGGACCAGCAATTTTCCAATCAACAGTTTCGATTACTGGATTAACTACTATTACTCAAGTATCTGACATTTATAAGAACCAATCTAGTTCTTCTGGTACTTTAACCTGTGACTTTACCACTGGTCCAATCACCAGAACTCTAAGTAATGATATTGATACAATTAATATTACTAATGTCCCAACGACTGATGAAAGAGCACTAAATTATAGTGTTCTATTAAATGTAACTGGTTCTGGTTCAGTTGCTGATCTGTCACAAATAACATTCCAAATTGATGGAACAACATTGACAGATGGTACAGATCTTTACTGGTTGAATAATCTTTCTCCAGTTGGTACTGATTCTGGTTATTATTTCCTTGGATTTACAATCTTAAGAGTTGGATCTGGTTGGGAAGTTCTTGCAACATACGCACCTTACGGAAGTTAATTAAATGGCACTATTAGGTTCTTCTAGAAATAATTTAATCTCTCTCAATAGTAAGGGTAATAATACCCTTATGGGATTAAATGTTATGCTTCATACAAATGAAAGTGATTTTGGTATTGAAAATTTGTACGGAGAACCTGTAGTTTGTATTAGTGTAATTGATGAATCTAATGAACTACTACCTAATGTTGGATCTCCTCAAGATGCTATAACGATAGAAAATGACTTTAATGACTTTAGAGCAAATTATCCAAGTAGACCATTTTATTTGCTACAACCAATAGGAACTTTTATTAGTGGACAAGGAAAAAATAATGAAAAAAGTGATGTTTTAATACCTGCCAGTGTAATTGATGATAATCCTGTAGGAATTGGTACTACTTATGGGTTATTTTATTCTGAAGTCAATCGTGATAATGGAAGTCCTGCTGCCGCATCAGATTGGTTTACTATTTGTGGATTGAGTACTTATCCAGCAAACACTCTAGTTTCATTGTTTATTGATACTTCTGGTAGTATGAATATTACTACTGTTCAGGCATCATATGATAAGTTTCTTCAGGATTGTGAGAATAACAGTATAGTAATTGCCGGAAATAGTTTTAATCAGGGTGAAAGATGGGCAGTAGACCACAATAAATCCTTTAGTGAACTACTTGATTTGGTAACAGTTGTAAGAATATTGAATCAAAACGTACCTTTTTATACCGATGGCATTTTTCTTGAGGCACTTCAAGATTCTCTGTTAGATAAAAAAATTGGAACTGATTTGGAAAGATTTCCAAATCTTTATGGTTATATGGGACAGAAGGGCAGAAATTCATCAGCAGGGACGATAAGCATTACGAACCCTGATGGATCTTTATCAATTAACAATTCATTTATGAGAGGTGAGTCTACTGGTACTGCTACGTCAACAACGTGGGTAAATAATTACTATAGTAATGTGAATAATCATACAATTAATGTATGTGATGTCACCAAAAACTTACCAGATGGTGGAAGATTGATAAGTCCAGATTCATCTGGATTTAATTCTGCTGATGTTCATGGAAACATTTTTTCTCTTTTTACTACACCAAATTCAATCAGAAATCAAGAACCAGGATTCTTTGGAGAAGTTCTTTCATCTCCAACTAGAAGGGAATGTTATACTCTAATAATAACTGATTCAAAAGAACAAACTGATGGTCCTGGTGATCTAATTGATCAAGAAATAGAACTATTATCTACTCAAACTGAGATTGTTACTGGATTTAATGCTGTAAGATATTCAGGTTATTTTGGAGATAGTATTTCTACTTCTGGAGATACTGATAACGTAAATTATGATCAAGTAGCACAATTAGACACTGATGTAATTAGTGGATATCCAAACCCTGTGGTTTTGGATGAGTTTGATAATTTTTTCAGTGGAAGCGATCCTGATTTTACTGATAAAACTTGGGTCATAAGTGGATTTTTTAAACCACCTGCAAATGCAAGTTATAGATTTCGAATAACTTCTGATGATGGTTCTTATATGCACTTAAAAAATCCTGATGGTGATTTTATTATTGAAAGTTCTGGAGGTGAACTAGAAACTTCTCCTGGTTCTGAAGGTTTCACCAGAGAAAATGCACTTATCAACAATGGAGGTCAACATTCTTCTCGAAGTAGACAAACAGGGGAAATTCCCTTGGAAAAGGATGTTCTTTA
>Ga0213860_10001332_pt1 | contig 10010 bp, 5 predicted proteins | sample PICome_3_FD_160118 | JGI IMG/M metagenome (GOLD analysis project Ga0213860, IMG submission 160118) | Coastal seawater microbial communities near Pivers Island, North Carolina, United States - PICO550 | ecosystem: Environmental > Aquatic > Marine > Coastal | place: USA: North Carolina | collected...
CAGGGTTAATATCTAATTGATCGAAAAAACAAAGTTGGTTTTAAATAATTACCAGATAGCTAGAAGTTTATATGGAATTTAGAAATGAAGAATGATAAGAAAGTGTTGATAAAGATAATAAAATTTGAAAATAGTTTAAATATTTAAATAAATGTTGACTTTTTTACAAATACTAACTATAGTATGGCCTTAGAATAGCCATTTATTATTTCGGGCTATTGAACTTTTCGAAATAAACACTTAAATAGGAGATTACATATACTTTTTTTTCAATCGATTAGAAAAACTTTTAACTCGGTCGTAGATATTATATTGAAGGTCAACACTAACACAACATATCAAGTCATATATCAATAGTGTCATGATAATCAAAGGTATCAAAAATTATATAATTACATATCAATGTAACGTTTTAATTTAAAATCGGGATATAGCTCAGCTTGGTAGAGCACCTGCTTTGGGAGCAGGGGGTCGCAGGTTCAAATCCTGCTATCCCGAATTAAATAATATATTATTATTCATTATTTTTAGAAAAAATAATAAAATCATTTTTTACTTTTGAGTTTTTAACTCAACAATAAATTGCATGAATTTCCAATACTTATTCTAACCAATAAAAAAATTTGTAGCTTGAATATATATATATATATATTGAAAAATTAATTGAATTTGTCAACTTACTAAAATTTAGGCAATATACTATAAAATATAATATTAATATTTTACGTCTGGCTTATTTTATAGAATTTTGTTTTAATGATTTGTTTAATTACAGAAATAATTGTTTTCAGAATTCAAATAAATTTTTCAAGAAAAATTTGTAACTTTTATTTATTTCCGATAGAATATAAGGTATATTAATTTTAATTTGTTAGGAGATTAGATATGAACTTAATTGAAAGTTTTTATATGAATTTAATGGAAAGTGTTTCATTACAACGACGGAGACAATTAATTGCGTCTTTTGTTGATAAAGTGGAATCTGATTTTCTTAATTTTGCAAAACGGTGTGGTTATCCAGAAAATCCTGGAATGCAACGCCCTAAATCAATTTATGATCTTACTTCAAATGAAGTTGATGAAACAGTCAAATTAGCTAGACGCTTAGTCAGAAGGCAAACAAATTTTCCACCCTCAGCCGCAGATTTTCCCCCTCAAAGTTTCGGTGCGGTTTTTATTGGAGAATTACCACGCATACAACCATTATTTAGAAATTTTTACGAAAGTCAAGAAGATGGATTTTACAATTTTTATATTGAAAATTTTTCAAATATGCGTTTTTTACCCAATTGGCTATCTGCGTTAATCCAATTGCGGTTTAATATGTGTATTGACTTAACATATTTAGAAGTTGTACGCGAAGTTATCTTTTTAGCAATTGTATTATACTGGAATGTTGTTAGCTGTCGCGCTATAGTATCATGGTTTATAATTATTAATCCATATGAAGGTCCATTACGTTATCTTGTTTCATCAGTAGACTGGGTTGAGGAACAAATTGGTACTTTTGTACCCGCCTTAGGTGGAACGAGTCTATTTTTAACGCTCTATATGGTATTAATTGGTTATGTAGGTGATTCATTGAATCATTTGGTATTTACTATGCCATTCTTACCGGGTGAATATGAGTTTGGACGAACATTAATTGATGGTGAATACCGAGATGTTATGATTTATCGTCATCTACCAAAACTTTGGTATGATTATCCAATTCCAAATGATTTAAGAGAGTTTTGGTATTATAAACGACCAGATATTTTAGACTATATGATAACTACGTATAAAGATATAAATATTCAATTTTTACCAGATCAAATTATTAATAATAAGCTATAAATTCATTATTATGATTGGTCTTACGATGCAAAAAATGCCTTAAATAATATCTATATTGGTCATTTCTTGATGGATGGGGGCTAAGATTGGGTAAAAATAGGGTTTTAAGTTCGAAAACTCGCTGTTTCACTTTTAAGGAAGGAGAGTTTTCGCTTTTGTATCCTATATTTTTTGCTATGGATTTTATAAAACTAGTTCTAATGGATTTTTACTTGATACAGATGTCTTAACTTTTAATAATATTTCTGAAGAATTCATTATTTATGAAAAAGTTTACGTTTAACTTTTATATGAGGTGGGAGTACTTATAAAATCAAGTAAATTTCTGTTCTTAAATTTTTAAATTACTCGTTTGACCAGCAAATATCTAGTATTTGAATAGTGCTTACCATTTCACTCAGCTAAAAATTTTCTCTACTATATGTCTACTATATGAAGACTTTTTAGCTGAGTGAAATCGAGACTTTTTTTAACCCACACCCTAAACCCACTATAATAAAAAATTTTTATCTATGTTCAATATATTGGATCAACTTACTAATTTGATAGACACTAATTTGATTTATCATATAAATTGGAATATTTTTTTGTTTTGCCAAACTCTTTAATTTAAAATTTTGTTTTAGGTGTTTTTTTAAACCAATAATTAAATTTGCTTTTTTGATTTCATGTGTTAATATAAATTGAAATCTAGTTTTTAAAAGAACTTCTTTTAATAAATTTTTTGGTAAGGAATATGGGTAAATAATTAATTTTTTTGATGTCAAATTTAAAAAATTTTTCTCTTTAGGTATGTTTAAAACAGGCCAATTATTCTTAAGTATCATTTCCGAATAATTTGAATTTTTAGTAAACGAGGTAAAATTTGTTTGAAATTTTTTACATTTTATAAGTAATTTATCATTTAATAAGAATTGTCGGTTTTGACTAATTCTAAAATTTTCACGTAAAAATAAGTCAATTGAATCTTTAACGTTTTCATGAATGGTCCACAAATTTTGTTCATTTAGTTCAATTAAAACTTCAAAAGTTGGATAAGATTTTCGTTCTAAAATACTTTTCTGTGTTCCTCTGCGTTTTGCCTCATCATCACTTAAAGTAACATATTGAATTCCACCAATTAAATCAGTCAAAGATGGGTTTTTAATTAAATTTTCTAAACAATTACCATGTGTAGTTCCAATTAATTGAACACCTTTTTCGGCAATTGTTCGAGCAGTTAATACTTCGAGTTCGGTTGCAATTTCATCAATAATAATAACTTGTGGCATATGATTTTCAACAGCTTCAAGCATAATCTGATGTTGTAATTCAGTATTTGCAACTTGCATCCTTCTTGCTCGACCTATTGCTGAATGAGGAATATCACTATCTCCACCAATTTCATTTGATGTATCAATTATTATTACTCGTTTTTCCATCTCATCAGATAGAACGCGAGCAATTTCGCGGATAACGGTAGTTTTACCAACCCCTGGTCTTCCTAGAATCAAAAGTGATTGATCAAATTCAAGCAAATCACGAATAATAGATATAGTACCAAAAATTGCTCGACCAACCCTACATGATAAACCATTTATTAAAAATTGACGATTTCTAATACAACTTATTCGATGAAGAGTCCGTTCGATACCAGTTCTATTTTCATTGCTAAATTTACCAATTCGTTTGGTAACATAATCTAAATCTTGCCAAGAAATAAGCTTTTGTGATAAATATTTGGATCCCGTAATGAAACGTGCTTCTGGTCTTCGACCTAAATCGATTATAATTTCAAGAAGTTGTTCATTCGAGTCATACTCTTTTAAATGATCTCGAATTAAAGATGGTAATTTACTCATTAATTGATTAAGATCATTGGTTTCAAGTTTAATCATACACAATGTTTAACTTTTTAAATTTTATGATATTCAATAGGTAGCAATTTAAATTTACCAATTGGATTTAAGTTCGTCAAATTCTCTCTATAAAATTATTTTATACTTCCAAATCAAAATTGAAAGATTAAATATAAAAATCTATTGTGTTTAATTATAAAATTTTTTAATCTAATTAATTATAAAAAATTTTTATTGAAGAGTTTTTAAAATAATGATTTAAATGTTGATATAGTACCTTTAGCTAAATAAAATGAAAAATAAGTAAGTTTTATGTGCATGAAGATTAAAAATAAAATAATTAAGAAGAGTGATAAATTATATCACTCTTTATTCAAAGCTTTTTGAAAGTTTAAAAAGCCGTTTTGCATAGCATTGGAGAATTGGTCATTTTCGTAATCCTCCATAAAATCGTCACAGTAACAGAATAGACCATCTAAAAAATCACTAAGCTTTTTTGATCTTGGATCTGGTTGAAAATCTGTAACTTCTTTCGCACCTAATTGGACTAGAAATTGATCACATGCAATCATTAAATTACGGCGGAGTCCAAAGACTCGATCACAAAATTCTTGACCATCGATTTTTTTATTGACAAAGTCTTGCATTAATTCGTCAACTTTATAACGCTGTTGCCAAAAAATATTTTGTTCTACAGCTACGTTATAACTAGACAGTTCCAAAGACTCTTCTGGACTTTCCTTATAAAAGGATTTACCTTGATTCTTAAAATCTTGGGAACGTTTTAATAATTGTATATGTCTTTGTTGATTGTAAGTCATTTTGAATTTTTAACAGGTTATTTTAAAAAACTAAGTACTAAAAAAACTTTCCATTAGATGGAAAGTTTTTTTAGTACTTAGTTTTTTAAAATTCTTTGCTCTGGGACGTTAAAAGACACTTCTACTATTTTCTTGTTATTGCTATAACTAGTTTAACCGCGTAGAAATCTAAATTAACCAAATTTACCTGATGTAGACGCAATTACAAATGCTGCATATGTTAAAATATATCCAACAGCAAAATGAACTAAACCAACTAAACGAGCTTGAACAATAGAAAGAGCTACAGGCTTATCTCTCCAACGAACTAAGTTCGCAAGTGGAGTTCGTTCGTGTGCCCATACTAATGTTTCAATTAACTCTTGCCAGTAACCACGCCATGAAATTAAGAACATAAATCCAGTTGCCCAAATTAAATGACCAAATAAGAACATCCATGACCAAACAGATAAATTATTCATACCAAATGGGTTATAACCATTAATTAATGGCGATGAATTTAACCATAAATAATCTCTTAACCATCCCATAATGTAATTTGAAGATTCATCAAATTGTCCTGGGTTACCACCCCAAATTGTCATATGTTTCCAATGCCAGTAGAATGTTACCCAACCAATAGTGTTTAACATCCAGAACATTGCTAAATAAAATGCATCCCAAGCTGAAATATCACATGTCCCACCACGACCTGGACCATCACATGGGAAACTATAACCAAAGTCTTTTTTATCTGGCATTAATTTTGATCCACGTGCATCTAAGGCACCTTTCACAAGAATTAGTGCTGTAACATGTAATCCTAAAGCAATGGCATGATGAACTAAGAAATCACCCGGTCCAATTTTCAAGAATAGATCATTCTTACTATTATTAATAGCTTCTAGCCATCCTGGTAGCCAAACCTGATTACCAGCAATTGTCGCAGGGTTAGTTTCTGACGATAATAAAACATTAAATTCATATACTACTTTTCCAGAAGCAGCTTGAATATATTCGGCAAATAAAGGTTCAAATAGAATCTGTTTTTCAGGCTGACCAAATGCTACTACAGTATCATTATGAATATATAAACCTAATGTATGGAAACCTAAGAATAATGAAGCCCAGCTTAAGTGTGAAATAATAGCTTCTTTATGTTCTAGCATTCGAGCTAAAACATTATTTTTATTCAATTCTGGATCATAATCACGAACGAAGAAAATTGCACCATGTGCAAAAGCTCCAACCATTAAGAATCCAGCAATATACTGATGATGTGTATATAAAGCTGCTTCTGTCGTAAAATCTTTTGATAAAAATGCATATGGTGTTAATGCGTACATATGCTGTGCTGTCAATGAAGTTGCAACACCTAATGATGCTAATGCTAATCCTAATTGCATATGTAACGAGTTGGTAATTGTTTCAAATAACCCAACATGTCCAGCTCCTAATCGACCTCCTGGTGGACGATGCGCATCTAAGATTTCTTTCATATTATGACCAATACCAAAATTAGTACGGTACATATGACCCGCTATTATGAATACAACTGCGATCGCTAATTGATGATGTGCAATATCACTTAGCCATAATGATTGTGTTTGTGGATGGAACCCACCTAAGAATGTTAAGATAGCCGTCCCTGCTCCTTCACTTGTACCATACACATGTGATGCACTATCAGGATTTTCTGCATATACTGTCCAATTTCCAGTAAAGAATGGTTTCAATCCAGCTGGATGTGGGGGAGTTGTTAAAAAGTTATCCCAACCAATATGAACACCACGTGATGCTGGAATAGCAACATGGACAAGGTGCCCAGTCCATGCTAATGAACTAACTCCTAATAATCCTGATAAATGATGATTTAATCTTGATTCATTATTTTTGAACCATGATAAACTTGGACGGAATTTTGGTTGTAAATGTAACCAGCCGGCAAATAATAATACACATGATAATAATAATAAACCAATAGAACCAGCATATAATTCTTGATTTGTTCTAAATCCAATTGTATACCACCACTGGTAAACTCCAGAAAATGCAATATTAACAGGATATGAATTACCTTTACTAAATGCTTTTAATGCAGACTCACCAAAATGTGGATCCCAAATTGAATGAGCAATTGGTTTAACTTTTAATGGATTAGTTACCCATTTTTCAAAATTACCTTGCCAAGCAACGTGGAATAAGTTTCCTGAAGTCCATAAAAAAATTACCGCTAAATGCCCAAAATGGGATGCGAAAATTTTCTGATATAAATTTTCTTCAGTCATACCATCATGTGCTTCTAAATCATGAGCCGTAGCGATTCCGTACCAAATTCTTCGTGTTGCTGGATCTTGTGCAAGGGCTTGGCTAAACTTTGGAAATTTAGTTGCCATAATTGTTAGACGCCTTTTTATATAATTTTTAGTTATGAATAAATTATGATAATTTTAGAAAAATTAATTTTTAAATTGTCAGTATTTATTTGTTATTATTCTATTTTACAAGCTGAATAAATTTCAAACGTAAATTAAATAGACAAAAAATTTAGAGATATACAATTTACTTTTTAAAATTTAATATTCCAGTAATTTAGTAAGATTAGCTTATTGAAATAGCACGCGCTAGGAAGAATGACCATGTTGTTCCAATTCCACCCAGTAAATAATGCGCTAAACCAACAGCACGACCTTGTGTAATACTTAATGCTCGTGGTTGAATTGAAGGAGCAAAATTTAATTTATTATGAGCCCAAACAATTGATTCAATTAATTCTTGCCAGTATCCTCTTCCACTGAATAAGAACATTAAACTAAATGCCCAAATGAAGTGTGCACCTAAGAAGATTAATCCATATGCAGATGAAGCTGATCCATATGATTGAATTACTTGAGAAGCTTGTGACCATAAGAAGTCACGTAACCAACCATTAATTGTGATTGAACTTTGTGCAAAATTACCACCAGTAATATGTGAAATCGTACCATCTGGAGTTACAGTTCCCCAAACATCAGATTGCATTTTCCAACTAAAGTGGAAAATTACCACAGAAATTGAATTATACATCCAGAATAAACCTAAAAATACATGATCCCAACTTGAACTTTGACATGTACCACCACGTCCTGGACCATCACAAGGGAAACGGAAGCCTAAATTTGCTTTGTCAGGTATTAATTTTGAACTACGTGCATATAATACACCTTTCAATAAAATTAAAACTGTTACATGAATTGTAAATGCATGAATATGATGAACCATAAAATCGGCTGTTCCTAATTTTATTGGCATCATTGCAATTTTTCCACCAACTTCTACAACTTCACCACCAAAAGCATAACTTGTTGTTGCTAAAGCATTTGGAGCTGTTGTTCCAGGAGCAAGTAAATGAATATTTTGAATCCATTGTGCAAAAATTGGTTGTAATTGAATTGCTTTATCTGAGAACATATCTTGTGGACGACCTAAAGCACGCATTGTATCATTATGAATATAGAATCCGAATGCATGTGTTCCTAAAAAAATACAAACCCAATTTAAATGAGATATAATCGCATCACGATGTCGTAATACACGATCTAGTAAATTATTATAATTGTTTGCTGGTGTATAGTCACGAACCATAAAGATTGCACCATGTGCTGCGCCACCAACAACACAGAATCCCCCAATCCACATATGATGTGTAAATAAAGAAAGTTGTGTTGCATAATCAGTCGCAATATATGGATATGGTGGCATTGCATACATATGATGTGCTACAATAATACTTAATGAACCCATCATTGCTAAATTAATAGCTAATTGCGCATGCCATGACGTTGTTAAAATTTCATATAAACCTTTATGACCTTCACCTGTAAATGGTCCTTTATGCGCTTCTAGTATTTCTTTCATACTGTGACCAATGCCCCAGTTTGTACGATACATATGTCCAGCAAAAATAAATAATACTGATAATGCTAAATGATGATGAGCAATATCACTTAACCATAATCCACCTGTGATTGGATTTAAACCACCTTTAAATGTTAAAAAGTCTGAATATTCACCCCAATGCCCGCTGAAAAATGGCGCTAATCCTTTTCCAAAACTTGGGTATAACTGGCTCATTAATTCACGATTTATTAAAAATTCATGAGGTAATGGAATCTCTTGTGGTGCAACTCCAGCATCTAATAATTTATTAATTGGTAAAGCAATATGAATTTGGTGACCAGACCATGATAAGCATCCTAATCCTAATAGACCAGCTAAATGATGGTTCATCATTGATTCAGCATTTTGAAACCATTCTAATTTTGGTGCTGCTTTATGGTAATGGAACCATCCAGCAAACAACATTATTGCGGACATAGCTAAACCACCAATTGCAATCCAATATAATTCAACTTCGCTTGTAATTCCTTCTGCACGCCACATTTGGAACCAACCTGATGTTGTTTGAACTCCTTGGAAGTTACCGCCTACGTCACCATTTAAAATTTCCTGACCAACGATTGGCCAAACAACTTGTGAACTTTGTTTAATACTAATTGGATCTGTTAACCAAGCTGAGTAATTAGAAAAGTATGCACCATGAAAATGCATCCCACTTATCCATAAAAAGATCACTGCTAATTGACCAAAATGTGCACTGAAAATTTTACGAGAAACTTCTTCTAATGAATTTGTTTGACTATCAAAATCATGAGCATCAGCATGTAAATTCCAAATCCAGGTTGTTGTTTTCGGACCTTTTGCTAATGTTCGTGAAAAATGACCTGGTTGTGCCCATTTCGCAAAATTTGTTTCGACTGCGTCTTTTTCAACAAGAACTTGCACATTTTTAGTGCGACTGTCAGTTGAGCTTATTGCCATTATTTTTCTCCTTAAGTTATCGGGAGACGAAATTTATGAAACGCTCACAAAGAAAAAGGAATAAAGAAACAGAAAATTTCTTTCTTTTTTGTAAGTTTTCTAAATATAATTATATACTTTTTTTAAAATTTTTAAAACATTAATTAAAAATTTAAGTAATGCATCAAAAATTTTAAAACATTTTTAAATATTAAGTATAATTATCAACTAAGAAATTATTTTTCAATTTACTGAAGTAAACTTTGTTAGCGATAGCTATTAATTCCAGCAAGGATCCAATCTATGTTTTTATAGTTTGGGTTAATAATTTGAATAGAAAATTGACAGAAACTAAAAATTTAAGGAAATTTAAAGAGAGTTTGATCCTGGCTCAGGATGAACGCTGGCGGTATGCCTAACACATGCAAGTCGTACGAGAGTTTTTAACTCAAGTGGCGGACGGGTGAGTAACACGTAAGAATTTGCCTTTAGGAGGGGGATAACATTTGGAAACGAATGCTAATACCCCATATGCTTTTAAGTGAAATGGTATTTTATATTAGCTTTTATGTTAATATGTTAATCTATAATTTTAAATATTATTTATAACCGCCTAAAGAGAAGCTTGCGGCTGATTAGCTTGTTGGTAAGGTAATGGCTTACCAAGGCGACGATCAGTATCTGGTTTGAGAGGATG
>Ga0213860_10001333_pt1 | contig 10009 bp, 21 predicted proteins | sample PICome_3_FD_160118 | JGI IMG/M metagenome (GOLD analysis project Ga0213860, IMG submission 160118) | Coastal seawater microbial communities near Pivers Island, North Carolina, United States - PICO550 | ecosystem: Environmental > Aquatic > Marine > Coastal | place: USA: North Carolina...
TAAATTAACTTTTGTATTAACCATCTCAGCAGTATTTAAAACTGTAATATCTGTAAATATGTTTGTTTTATATACAGGCCACCATTCTATTCTTAACTGTCTAAAAATATCATTAGTAGTTTGTGCTAGAAAATTAGTTGTTTCTGTAGCAGTTGTAGATATACCAAAATCAAACGCATCAGGTTGATACTTTAAAACATCTGATGTGGTAATAACATCTGCACCTGTATAATTAGCCATAATTTACTTCCAAATTAAATAAGCAATTATTAAGACTAGAGGAATAGAATACATTGGATTATTTTTTCCCTTAATCCAAACCCATTTAGACCATTTTCTAGTTTGTTTCCAAATCCACTTGTTCATCTTTTTTCTTCCTTGTTTTTCTTTTCTTTTTTAAAGGTACTACATTTTCTGTAACAACTTCTTTAACTTCTTTTACAACATCTTGTTCTAGTTTAAAACCTCTAAAATCATACATACCTTTATTAGTTTGATAATCTAATTCACTTCTAGTAATTGTTTTGTTACCTCTTTTTAAAGTAACCATCTTCTCATTTGATAATACTAATTTAACCATTTTATTCTCCTAAGTTAGTTGCGAGGGCAGTTTCCCACCCTCACAAAGTATCCAATTATTATTGGATTGATGAATCGTGATGTAACTCAACACCATATGAGTCATGGATTTCTCCAACACCATATACTGATGTAGCAACAATCTCGTCTGCTCTAAGAGAAGCATCTCTTTGAGTTTCGATTTTAACATCTTCCATCATAGCGATTGCAAGTGCATCTCTGTGGAACGCACCACCTTTGTAATCTCCAGCATTACCTGTATTAGCAATGTTTGAAGTTTCAAAGACAGGCATACCAGCTAATCTACCAACAAAACCTGATCTTAATGCTTCGTTTGATAAGTCATTTGCATTTGCGTTTGCAAAAGTATTAGTCAAACCAGCTTTTAGATCGTAAGCGATTTTAGGGTGTAGAACAACTGCACAATCGTCAATGTTAAGAGCATTTTCTCTTAAAGTTGAAAGTGCTTGGAAGATAGACGCAGATGAAATAGCACCTGAACCATCTCCTACTGCACTTGAAAAGCCATCAAACAATGCAGTTAAATCTGCGTCTTGTTTTCTAGCAAGTGCTTCTCCAAACAATTTACCAATATCTCCAGCAACATTTCTTGGTGCTGAATTTCTTGCTAAGTCTGTTAGAGTAGTCATAACACCAACCTCAGATGCAGTAATAGTTACTGAACTTGGGTTGATTGCTGTGTTAGATAAGTCAGTTGCTTCTGCTACTGCTGATGCTGAAACATTTGCATAAACAGGAACTTCAACTGCTTTACCACCACCTGTGATCGCATAGTTTTTAACTAAGTTTCTCATGATGGATTTTTCAGAAGCTACGAATTGTGCTTCTGCTACTATCTCTGTGTATAGTTCCGATAGCGTAGAACTTGTGCTTTCGTTTGCCATTTTATTATCCTATTAAGGTTATTTATTGTTTAAATTAATCTCAACAGCACCCGAATCTCGTTTCTTCCTATATTCTGCATAGGCTTTACGATCTTCTGGTTTTGTTAAGTCCAAGTCCTGTAGGTTAAAAGGTTTAACAGTTTTACCACCAATAGCACTCTGGCTTCCTGAACCAGACAACGACCCTTGACGGAAATGTGGGTTGCTATCTAAGAACTCCTTAACACGATCTTCAATGGTAAGTAGTTCTCCTTTTGCGTTATATCGTACATTAGAATGATTATCAACTACTTCTATTCTACCATCATCATTGTACTTAACTTCGTTTTTTAACAAAGCTACAACTTGTTGTGCGTTAATAGATTTTTCTTTGTTAGCAATCGAAAGTATTGAATTATCTACTTTTTCTTTTTTGATTTGATCTTTAACTTTTGCAAGTTCTTGTTCTTTTTCAGATAATCTTTCTTGCATAATCTTTTCCAAGTCTTGCTTAGTCTTAGCTTCTTTTAACTGTTCTTGTTTTAAGATTTCTTGTTTTTGTTTTTCTTCTTCTTGAAGTTTTTTCTCATACTTATTCTTTTCTGCTTCAAGTCTTGTTTTTATTATGTTGTCTAATTGTTCTTGAGTGAAAGTATTTTGTTTTGTTTCTTCTACTTTTACTTCTTCTTTTGGTGTTTCAGTTGCCACTTCTGGTGCAACATTTGTTTGTTCTTCGGACATTGTTTTCTCCTAGTTATATTATTAGTTCGCCTTTGCTGTCATACCAATCAGGATTGACATAAGACCATTGATGACGACAATTATAACCACCTCGAACAATTAAAGGGTTTCCAGATTTTTTACCTTTCCAACTTCTACTTGTCCAAAGTGCATTGACTTCATCAACTGTGAAAAGTCCACTTTTCCTCTTGTTATATACTCCATTAATTATATTTCTGCAATGATCTCTAGTGGTAGGTATTACATCTCCATAATATTTAACAAAAGTTAAACCAGCGTCTTGAGATTTGTTAAAGTTTAAGGTTGCATCAAAATCTCTAAGTGAATCGTTTAGTATTTGACCAGCATATCTTTTCATATTTTCTCCAGCCCTATCTCTTGCAAACTTAGATTGTAGAGTTTGTATAGACTTATCAACTAGTGCTTGTTTTGATTTATCAAACTTATTTTCATTTATGTAATTAACTAATCTTTGAATTTCTGAGTCATCTGAACTAGCATAGATACCATTGATTGTTTGTCTAAGTTCTTTTTCTAATACTGCAAACTCACTACCAACTAATGTATTCTGATAAACCTTTTCTGACAATCGTCTTGTAAATGTATTTGATACATCTTTGAATTGCGTAAAGTATTGTTGTTTTAAATTTTGAATTAATGCTTTATCGCCTTTAGTTAATTCTTGAAACTCTACAGGAATGTTACCAATTCTTTTAAATGCTTTCTCAATTCGTTTAGCTTGTTTATTAAAACCCTCTCTAACAACTGTATCTGACCATTTAAGATATTCTTTTTCTAAGATAGCTTTTATCTGTGGTCTTATTGCTATAGCTGATTGTAGTTCAATTAACTTACCATCTGTTAAAGGTAATCTTGAAGCAGTAGCAACTACTTCTCGTTCTATTCTGTCTAAGGTTTTAATTAATGATTTATAATATTCAGCTTCTGCAAGTTCTATTTGCTTGATTCGATAAAGGGTTGCGTCTTTGACTATATCTGCCATTTGTTCTAATTTTGTTCTACTAAAAGTTTAGCATTTACTAGGTTTTATTTTATTTGATCTTTATATCAATTTTTACTAATATTTATATATAAAAAAAAGGAGAGAGAAAATGACAAATAACAATCTAATCTATAACGAAGAATGTAACATAGAATATTTTAATTCTGAAAAAATAAACTATGGTTCTCACCAAATGTATGAGCAAAACGATAAAGCATTTCAAAATGCACCTCAGGGTAAATTTGATGAACAATGTTGTATTTGTAATAAAGGTATGAATACTTTGACAGGAAAAGGTTATCAAACCAGAGGTTTTGCAAGTCCATTATCATTAGTTCATAAAAAAGATCATGAACATTTAGAAAAAAATTTAAGAGGTTCTGATATGGGTGCTTATTTTGTTGGTTCTGAATGTGGTAAAAAAATTAAATCAGCTTTAAAAGAAGCTGGTTTGAATTGGAAAGATTACATTTATTACTTCGATAATAAATCTTAATTAATTACTCACAACAAAAGAGGCGATCTTTATGGTCGCCTTTTTTATATCTGCTCTTGCTCTACTTCTTGATCTACTTGTTCTGGTTCGTCTTGAGTGAACTGACCTACTTCTGTTGCTTGGTCTATTTCATCAAATATATCATTTAGTTTAGCATCATCATCAACAACTGCTCTTGCAATTTCTTTATCAACTTCTTTAGCAAAAGTTGGAGAACCAATGTTTAATGCTTTAGCTTGTTGGAAGTACACTAGATCACTTGCATAATCTCTAATATTAAATGAATCTGGATAATTTATTTCTCCATCAAATGTAGCATCTTGGAACATAGCATATAATCTAAATAGTTGTTCTTCTGCTATTTGTAGATTGTCAGCTTTCTCAGATAGTCTAGCATTTAATAATTCAAATTCTGTTTGTAGTGCAACACCAGATGTTATTCCTGTCTTTTGAGTTCTAACAGCACCCGTATGTGCAATTCTATTTATAGAATCTACTTTGTTATTTATAGACTCCATGATTGCTTGTAAGTTTTGACCAGATGGTTGAAGTAAATATGGTTTTAAATTTGGCTCAAGTTCATCAGGCATTTCTATTACTGCACCAGCACCAGCACTTGCATTTACACTTGGAGTTTTAACAAGGCTTGGGTGGTTAGTTAATCTGATTAATTGTTCCATCTCAGAGTATTCGTTATAGATAGATTTTTGTAGATCAGCAATATCAGTTAAATCTGATTGACCAATTCCTCTTTTGTGAGATTTAGAATTGTATAAAATAACTGCTGGTATTTTGCCAATCATGTTTGGTACAGTATCTATCAATCTAGGCTCTGATCTTTCTTCCATGTAAATAGTATCTATTCGATCTGGATACCAAATTCTCATGTAAGTTCCCCCGTTCTTATCTACTTCTTCTCTAACTTTTAAATAGTTTAATTCATACTTACCATTTACTTGTCTTTCAAAGTTCCAATCTAAAACATTCTCAGGAGTTACGATTGATAAGTATGGTCTAATATCTTGATCTAATTCTTCGGCTCTAGTGTTTGTAGTTACATTAGGTTTATCTAACATCATAAAACAATGACCATAAATAGACGCATAGTTTTGTGCTTGTTTAATTACTGAATTTAAATTGTTACCCTCTAAATCAGCGTCTTTTAAGAATGATTCTAAACTTGGTTCATCTTGCATAGAACCAAAATCTCTACTTGGTCTAACTCTAAAAAGGAATGATGAATAAATTTGAATAATATTTTTACAATGATTATCGCATGGAGTGTTAGCTAGTCTTTGATTAAATTCGTTATCTAATTCTAAATTATATCTGTTTAGGTATTGGCCGATCATGTAATCATAACCACCATTGTATGATCTAATATAATACTCCCAATTATTAATTGTTTCTGAGTAGTCTTTGTGAGTGTCTATTGCTTGATCTCTAGTGTATGCCATAAATTACTTCATTGTCCATCTTGTAGGAGCATTAAATCTTGCCTGAGTAGTTAATGGTTTTAAATAATCAATCATATAACCAAGTGCGTCATTCATATGATCGAATCCATCTTCCTTGTCAGGAATATTTGTATTCTCCTTGTATATTTGTCTTTGTAAACCTTTTATCAGGGTTTTGCAAGATTGTGAAACAAAAATGTGTCTTTCGCCATTAGAATCTTTGAGCCTACTATTCACAGCATTGACTCGATCTCTTATAGCTGGGTGTTTATGTTTGACCTTAACTTTAAATCCAGCGTTCTGTAAAATAGATAAATCAGTTCTCCCACCAGCAGATGTTTTTCTTTGTTTAGATGCTGGGTCTGGATATATAAATATTTGCATTTTAGTTCCATATCTATCTCTAAGTTCTTGCACCATTTCATCAGTATTACTTCCATAAATGATAACCTCATCTACAAAATAAACTTTATCTTTTTCTATTTGCCCAACACAAGCTGACATTGGGTCAACGTTAAAGTCCATTCCAATATGTAAAGGTTTATCCCAATCTATCTGTCGTTTAACAACATTATCTACAGGGTGGAAATTATAATAAACACTACCAGCATAGTTCTCAAATGTACCCTCAAACTCTTGTCTAAAAGTTCTAATATCAATATCTTGTTTAGCTTGTTCTATTTCTTCTGGTGTAACCATACCACCTTGAATAGTTGTATATTGAAAAGACTCCCAATCACTATCTTGCTTACCTTTTAAATATAATTCATAAGACCAATTACCATATCCCTTTGGCGTTCCACAAAATAGTACATGACCAAGACGATCAGATATACTTGCTCTTAATACTTCATACCAAGTACGCTTATCAATATCAGCAAACTCATCTAAGATTAAAAAGTCTAAACCTGTACCTCTAAGTGAATCATAGTTATCAGCACCCTTTAGTGAGATTGTACTATTCGATTGTCTTATCGTAATAGTCATAGTTGTTTCGTTTATATCCTCAATCCAATTAAATTGATTAAGCATTTCTTTAAGTGTTCCCCAGACAATCTCTTTGGCCATTTTAAATGTAGGTGCTACATACCAAATTCTTCTATTTGGCTGACACGCATATTTCATCATTTCAGTTACAGCTAAATAAGTTTTACCAAATCTACGACCTGATATTAAAACTCTAAACCTTGATTTACTTGATGATACTTTAAGTTGTGGTTTTGTCAGAGTTATTTTCATTACAAAAGTAAGATATGTATAATTTTTCCTTGTTAAATTTTTCTTTATACTCGTTTGTAACTCTAATTGTAACTGATGCACCAGCTTTAGTGCAATCTGTCCAAGTGTCAAATTTTATAGGGTGTACTGCTGGAGTATTACAGAATCCTGTTATGGCAGAGCAGATAGTATAAGCTAAAACGAATATCATTTGTTAGATACTATCTTTTTAATTGACTTACTTCCATCTATATTTTCTTCTAATTCAGCTTTTACTTTGCCACACTTCCATTCAATATTACTGTTAGCACTTCTCTCAGCTTCCCTTTTACCTTTAAGGCAATCTGACATTTTATCTTGAATTCTATGTTCTTGTAGTTCTCCAGCAACAAACATACACAAAGCAACAACACTACTAATGATTGTTTCCATTTGCAAAATCCCTTTGTTTATCTTTTAACTTTTCTACATCTGTTTGTAGCTTTTCAACTTGATCTTTAAGAAACTCAATATTAACTTTATTAGTCATATTTTGTTCTTGAGTAGTTTCTAATTTCTCTACAGTTTTATATAAATCTTCAATTAACATAAACTGTTCTTGGTCTATAGGCTTTTGTGTACTTGCTTCTAATAAATCTTGTTCAAATAATTGGTTTTTAGTTTCCAAATTATTAACTCTTTCTATCACACCAAAGTAAGCCCAAACTCCTACTGCAACTGTGCCTATAATTGCAATTAAATTTCTTAATGGTAGTGCAACAGATGTGTTTTCAGATATTTTCATAGTGGTTTCATACAAAGTGCTAAAAATACAAATCCTAAAATCAATACTCCTGTAAAATAATAATTCATAATCCTACCCATATTATTTAGCAACCTTGCCTTTGTTAATACCTTTTTTAATTACATACTGTTGAGTGCCATTAGCACCATGCTCAACTTCTTGTTTTAAGTTCTTAAATATATTCATTTCCTTTAGCTTCTTCTCAGCGTGTTTTTTAAACGACTCTAAAACTTTAGTATCTCTCATTTTTTTTTCTTCTTTTTAAATTTACTTTCTACCCAAGCAAAGCAGTTATCTATTAGACCAAAAAATTTATAAACAATTTTATCCATTATATTTTGAACCCTTTTTGCCATGATCTAACTGCCCAATATACAGGAGTTGTATTTAATTGTTTGCCTGATCGTTTAGCTTTAGCAAGTATTGGTCTAAATCTTGCCATAAATGATCTTTTTCTAGCTGGTATATTTTTTTTAATAGATAAGTTCTTATCGCCAAAATTAACTTTGACTACTCTGCCTGTTTTTCTATTCTTTATCAATACTTTAAACTTCTTAACATCTCCACGCATGGGTTTGTTAAGTTTTACAGTTTTATTTTTGTATTTAGCCATGAGGCATAAATATCACAGATATTTTAGTTTATCGAGTAATTTATACCAAGCTATTTTATACTTATCTTCTTGAGTCTTATTATAAAGATTAGCAAGACGATCTAATTCTACAGTTATCTTTTGAAGTATCTTTTTCTCCATTCGTGGCAAACATAAGTATCTTTAACACCTTTAGCACCCCAACGACCACAGAATGATCTTTTGTTAGAGTATAATCCACAATCTCCACAACTAGCACCCTTGAGTGCTTTGGTAAATGATTGTGGTAGAGAGTAATCTATGATCTCTCCATTAGGATAAAAATTACTTCGTTTCTGTTCCATTTTCTACTAACTTTCTTAAATCTTTTGCTATCTGTAATGCTTTGTTTAATTTTCTTAATGCTATATCTCTTTGAATCTTTGCTTGATCGCACTCTGCTCTAGCTTGATCTCTTTGTTGTCTTAATTTTAAAAATGTATTCTCTCCAATTATATTACTTTCCTTGTCCACGATCTTTTCCTTTCCCTCGTTGTCTTCGTTTGTTTTTATTCATTGTACTTGTTATTGGCTTTCTACCAATAGAAGTTCCTTTTACAGTTTTAGTGTATTCTACAGTTGCACCAAATAGATTACCTTTTTTTTTAGCCATTTACCTCGTCAGCTTTAGCATCAATAATTAATGGTAATGGTTCAACAGCTTGTGTGGTGTGTATCTTATCAACCATATTAAGTTCGTTCTTAGATAGCCATATAAGTAACTTAGGGTCGCCTTTAAGGGCTTTCTCCCAAAGTTTCTTTCTAAGACTAGCTTTACCAATGTTTTTGTTTTCTGCAACTAAATCGGCATATCGTCTTTGTAGTGTTCTAGCAGATATTCCAACAACAGAACCTATTTCTTCTTGTGTACAACCTATCTGACTAAGTTTTGCAATTACATCTTTATCTAGTTCTTTCTTTGGTCTTCCTATAGATTTTGTCTTAATTGTGTCATTTGCCTTTATTTTGTCGTTTTTCATAATGTTATATTTCTATCTTTTTCATTTCTTTTATGCAACCAATAGGAAAGACATTTCTATCGCTAAAAGACTCCTCACTCTCATCATAACTAGCAAATGTTTTTAAATGTTTGTTATCTTTGGAATAGACATATCCTGTAGTTGTCATTAAAGCTGGTTTCATATTATCAAATTCTTTTATTCCAGCGTGGCCAGAATCTCCAAGAATATCCCACCATTTAATTTGATAAAAGTAGTATTTCTTATTCGATATTGAAATGTGTCTAAATTTTGACTTTTTTCTGACCATTTAGTGCTTATTGTTATTTTCGCTTTCTACTATGGCTTTGTAAAATTCAAGTTGCATCTTTAACCTTTTATTTTCAATAGAGAGATTAATCAATCTTTTTCTTACATACTTAAATATTCGCAATAATCCTATCATACTTAATTAAATTAAGTTTTTCTTTCTTTCTTTAATTATTCTTTTTATTTCTTTTTGAGTAATATTACGCAAACCCCAATGATAAATTTCACTCATAATTGGTGTCATATCTTCCATTACACAATTATTCATAAAATCATCTCCTATAAGATTTTCTAACTGTTTTTTTAATTTATCGTTCATACTAGTATATGTAATTTTTTAAGAGATTTGTGCCAATTATTTTTCATTGATATTCTTTCAGAGGCTCATCTTTCCATTTATGTTTTAAATACTTTTTAGAGTCTTTCAGCAAGATAGTATATTCTCCCCATTCTCCTATTTTTTTATACCCACTATTCACATTCTTCTTTTTGCTAGACCTACTATTTAGTATATGTGTATTAGTATTGTGTATTAGTACTTGTTGCGATAGGTGGGCTGTAGGTGGTTGTTCGGATTCTACATACTGATATTTGTCATAGTTTATAAGATTAATAATCGTTACTTTTCGGCTAGGGTGGTTGTTGCTGGGCTGTAGCTGGGCTGTTCTAGTGCCTATCATTTTTCTACGCACAAGCCTTAGTATGAAAGACCTCATTTCAGAATAAGTCATTCCAAATCTTTTAGCTGTAACTCTCAAAGGCATAATAGCTTCGCCTCGTTTTATAAAAACCTCAGTATCTAAAAATCTTAAAGTCTTATCTTGGTGTGATGCTGAACTTATAAAATATATCCAACAACTAGCTTGTAATATGTTTTTAAATACAGGGCTAGAATATATATCCCTATATAAAATAAAATAACCTCTCTTTTTAGCCATTCTTACTCTC
>Ga0213860_10001334_pt1 | contig 10007 bp, 11 predicted proteins | sample PICome_3_FD_160118 | JGI IMG/M metagenome (GOLD analysis project Ga0213860, IMG submission 160118) | Coastal seawater microbial communities near Pivers Island, North Carolina, United States - PICO550 | ecosystem: Environmental > Aquatic > Marine > Coastal | place: USA: North Carolina...
AAAGACTGAGGTCTTCATGGAGATGTCAGAAACTATCGCTGATAGAGTAAACAAAGATCTTAAAAAGAATGTTGTTGCTCTCTGGCATGATGAGAGTCATATGAATAGGTATTTGATTGATAATCCACCAACTTTAGATCTTGATCCAACCTATTGTTATGCTGAAGAGTTTATAGGAACTGAATATCCCTATCAACCTGGAAAAATTATTGCATTGAAGAAAAACCATGCCGCGCTTAGATCTTAGAGAAGTTCCTTTCTATTACATCAATCTTGACGATGCAGTAGAAAGAAGAGAGAGAACCGAATCACAACTAAAAGAACTTGGTATCAAAAGCGTAACGCGAGTAGATGCCATTCGCCATTCATTTGGTGCTGCAGGAACTCCAAGATCTATGCTTAAGGCATTGGAACTTGCACACAATGGAGAACCATTTGTGTTGATGGAAGATGACGTAGCAGTCAAGAGATGGGATCCGATTGTTGAAATCCCTGAAGATGCTGATGCTTTCTATCTGGGAATCTCTGGTTGGGGTAGAATGAACTCACATTCTGGTCCCTTTGTTCAGTGGGATAGGGTAGACGATAATACACTTCAGGTCTATAATATGCTGAGTGGACACGCGATTATGTACATTTCTGATCGCTACATTGATTTGGCAAAACGTATTTCTCATCACGCAGGATATGTAATTGAGAATCACGTAGACATTGGATTTGCTGAAGTTCAGCGTTGGCATAATGTGTATGCTCTTGATGATCCATACTTCTATCAGACGAGTTCTGATGGTAATCAGAGAGTAACTTATCTTCCACTTTCTAAGCAAGATTCCTTAGAGTGTATTAGTTTTATGAAACAGTTTTATCTGCCACAGAGGGTAATATGATTATTGCCAGTTGTCCTTTGAGGATCTCTTTGTTCGGAGGTTCTACAGATAATCCATATTTTGTCAAGAAGTATGGTTATGGATCTGTAATTAGTTTTACATCTGATCTAAAAACCTATGTAACTATTAGTCAAGATAAGTTTGGTTTCAATAAAGATCAGCACAAGTACATTATTAATTACTCTCGTAGAGAAGAAGTTGGTGATGTATCTGAAATCAAGAATGATCCTGTTCGGGTTGTTCTTGAGCACTTTAATATGCCACCAGTTCAAGTTACTTTGACTAGCGATGCTTACTCACAGGGTAGTGGGTTGGCATCTTCGTCGTCTTATATTATTAGTTTAATTAAGGCTTGCTGCATTTTCTTGGGAATAGAAATGACAGATCATAAGATCTGTGAGTTGGCACACGAACTTGAACTCACATTCAATCCTTACTGTGGGTATCAGGATCCCTTTGGTTGTGGTATTGGTAGTTTCAAAAGGATTGAGTTTGTGGGTGATGATCGTGTAAAGTATGAATATCTCTCGACAGATATTCTTGATGAGTATGACACTCACCTTGTATTCACTGGTGTAACTCGCAACTCAAAGAAAGTTCTTAAGAACGTCACAGACAATCTTGAAAAGATTCAACCTCTTCTGGGAACTGTTGACAATGCACATCAGGCAATCTTGAGTGGTAATCACAAAGAGTTTTTCCGCCTATTCAAAGAAGGTTGGACACAGAAAAAGAATACATCATCTGCAATCACAGAGAACAGGCGTATCAGAGAGATTGATAATTGCCTTGAAAAATCAGAATCTGTCTTGGCACATAAATTATGTGGAGCAGGCAATGGTGGTTTCTTCTTGACATTTTCTCAAAGAGGAACTTTGACCCTGCCATATGATTTTGTTAAAATTAACGTAGTAACTGAAGGAGTGTGTGGTGAATCCATTTAGAGAATATATTGATACTCTTGAATGTGCCCATATGGGTAATGAGTTTGAGAAGTTTCAAGAAGCATTTAACAATCACGAACGAGTCATAATCTTGGGCAATGGTGGCAGCAGTTCAGTTGCATCACATATCTCTCAAGACTATATGAAGTTCAGAGGTAAGAAGGTATCAATCCTTTCTGATCCTTCAATGCTCACGATGCTCACTAATGACTTCAAGTATGAGAATGCATACCAGAAGTTTCTTGAGTATTACGTTGAAAAAGAAACTCTTGTTATCCTTATGAGTTCGGGTGGAGAATCAAAGAACATCTTGAATTGTTTAGAGTGGTGTGAACTCAACAAAGTTGATTATGGTGTTCTTACTGGATTTCGACCAGAGAATACTATCCGCACTAGAGCAACCAATGCTTTGTGGAATTACTATATTGCCAGCGAGGACTATGGTGTGGTAGAATGTGTTCACCAGATTTTCCTTCACGGAGTTGTATGAGGTATTGTTTTGATATTGATGGTACTCTGTGCCATACACCAAACAAGGTGAATGGGAAACCAGATTATCATAATGCTGTCCCTCTCCCTTGGATGGTGAGAGCAGTTAATAATCTCTATGATCAAGGACATCATATTATTATGATGACTGCTCGTGGAAGAGGATCTGGTATCGATCATACTGATCTAACACGAAACCAGTTAGCGATGTGGGGTTACAAGTATCACGAACTTGAACCTATGTTCCACAAACCAACTGCCGATCTTTTCATTGATGATAAAGGTATTGAAGTAAGTAAGTGGGCAGCATCTCAACCAAAGTTCAAAGGTATTGTTGCAGGAGCATTTGATCTTATTCATCCTGGATATGTGAGGATGTTCAAAGAGTGTAAGCAGCACTGCAATCATCTTACAATTGCTCTCCACGAAGATCCTTCGATGGCAAGACCTAATAAGATGAAACCCATCCAGTCATTGGAGGATAGAAAAGAGATTCTCAGATCTATCAAGTACATTGATGACATCGTAGTCTATCAGGCAGAAGATACGTTCCTTTCATATCTTGAAGATTATGATATTCGATTTGTTGGTAGTGATTATTCCGATGGATCTTATACTGGAAGTGACATAGATATTCCAGTTCATTTTATTAACCGCGATCACGACTATTCAACCTCAAAACTGAAGCGTGATATTTTTAATTCTCTTTGTATTGAAACCTTATGAGCAAGTGTTTGGTAACAGGTGGGTGTGGGTTCATTGGATCTAACATCGTTGATCGCCTTATTAGTGATGGACACGAAGTAATTGTCCTTGATAATAAAAGTGCTGATAATGCAAAGTTCTTTGTGAACGAAAAGGCACAATATGCCTGTCAAGATATTAGTAACTATCAACTTACTAATACTTTTTATGCTGGTGTGGACTATGTTTTCCATCTTGCAGCAGAATCTAGGATTGGTCCTTCGATTGATAATCCTCTTGATACGGTGCAAAAGAATTGTTTAGGGACAGCTACGGTTCTTCAGTGTGCTAGAAAGTGGGGAGTTAAGAAGGTTATGTATTCTTCTACTTCCTCTGGGTATGGAAATAATCCACATCCTAATGTAGAAACACAACCTGATGATTGTCTGAATCCATATTCAGTAACTAAGATTGCTGGTGAGAAACTGTGTAAGATGTACACAGATCTCTTTGGGATGAAGACAGTAACCTTCCGATACTTTAATGTCTATGGTGATCGTGCCCCCAGAACAGGGCAGTATTCGCCTGTAATCGGGATCTTCTTTAGACAGCGTGATGCTGGCGAAGATCTTACAATCGTTGGTGACGGCGAACAGAGAAGGGACTTCGTACACGTTTCCGATGTAGTATCAGCAAACCTTGCTGCTGCCTTCAACGATGTTGATGATGAGCACTATGGTCAGGTTTACAATGTTGGATCTGGAAAGAACTATTCTGTGAATGAGATTGCAAGTTGGATTTCAGACAAGCAAGTTCATCTTCCCGAACGTGTTGGTGAAGTTCGTGTTAGTCTTGCAAACATAGACAAAATTAAAAATGTCTTTGGGTGGGAACCTAAGGTTGATCTTGAAGAATGGGTGCGTAGCAGATGATTGGATTTAATCACTTAGGTAGACTGGGACAACTTGGTAATCAAATGTTTCAGTATGCTGCTCTGAAAGGTATTGCGACTAATCGTAATTATTCTTTTATAGTTCCTTGCTATCCAGATCCTGTCGTAGATGCTTTGGGAAATCATTTGCGTACAGAAATCTTTGATGCCTTTGAACTTCGTGATTGCAGTCACGGAACAGTTCAAACTGAAACTTATATTCAAGAACCTGGATTTGAATATAGTGAAGCATTTATGGAACAGTGTCCCGATGATGTTTCTTTGGTTGGATTCTTTCAGACAGAAAAATATTTCAAAAACATTGAAGAAGAGATCCGTGATGACTTCACCTTTAGGCAGGAGATCCGTAGTGAGTGTGATGAGTTAGCAGAAGATGCTTTTGAGGAACCTATAGCACTTCATATCCGCAGAGGTGATTTCTTAAAAAACTCTGGTAATCATCATAATCTTGGATTAGATTATTACAAGCAAGCATTGAATCAATTCAATCCAAAGCAACAGGTTGTCATCTTTAGCGATGATCCTCAGTGGTGTTTGGAACAAGAACTATTTGAAGGAGATCGATTTATGGTATCTTCTGGCAATGGTCCTTATCATGATCTATACTTAATGTCTCTCTGTAGTGATTTCATTATTGCCAATTCCACATTCTCTTGGTGGGGTGCCTGGTTAGCAAACCGTGGTACAGTTGTTGCTCCTAAGAAATGGTTTGGACCTAACAATCAGCATCTGAGTACAAAAGATCTATACCCCGTGAGTTGGAAGATTATCTGATGGAAAAAAATAAATCATTACATAAACTAAAAGGACTTCCTCCCATCTATGTTATCAATCTTGATGACAAAGAAGATCGTTGGAAGTATATGGAAGACCAGTTTAGATACTGGGAGGTGGAAGATTATCAACGTGTCTCTGCTTATGATGGTAGAGGTGATAATGATCTTGGAGAGATTCTCAAAGGTCGTTATCCTGATCAAATGAACTCTGGTGAGGTTGGTTGTGTTACCTCACACTTAAAAGCAATCAAGATGTTCCTGGAAACAGATGCACCTTGTGCTTTGATAATGGAAGATGATTGTGATATCTCCACAGCATTTCATTGGGGATTTACTTGGAAAGAATTCTATGCCAAGATTCCATATGATTATGATGTAATTCAATTAGCAATCATCAATCCTGCACAGATCACAGTTCAGATGCATCGTAGGTTTGTCAATGACTTCTCCACTGCTTGTTATATGATTACAAGACATCATGCAGAGAAACTTGTCAAACTTCATTGCCGTGGTGATAAGTATAAACTTGATCAAGGAGTCAAACCTCGTGCAGTTGCTGACGATTTGATTTACAACTCAGGTAACACATTCGCTATGCCTTTGTTCCTTTACAAGATTGCTTTGGGATCTGATATCCATGACATTCATATCGATGTATTCCATAAGAGCAGTCACGATGGTTTGTGGCAGTTCTGGAGGAATCAATCTACAGATGTGAAATGGGATGATATGTTTGATTACAATCCATATGCAGGACGATTACCGCCTGGATTTGAGGGTAAATAAGTGAATATACTCATAGAAGGGCTTGACGCCCTTCTTTTTTTGCTATATAATATGTAAAGATTTACAACATATTGTAAAATGACTGTTACAACCAACGAGTATGGGCAGAACAATCTGTTCGCGAAAGAACCCCAAATGGTTGTTGAAAGCTACAACCGCAAGGGTCTTGAGTCCCCACAGCAGTACGCCGAGACCTACAATGGTCGCTGGGCGATGATGGGTATCATCTCTGGATTCATCTCCTACGCTGCTACTGGCAAGTTCTTCTTCGGCATCTTCTGATGACGGAGACTGTATTTACGGTAACCTCAATTGCCTTCCTAGTTTTGCTAGGATACTCTGTACAACAACTTGCTGAAACTTATTGATGGAAAACTCCCTTCTTGAAATTCTCACTTATTATGTTATTGGTGGTGCCCTTTTGATTGGTGCTCCAGGAGTATTCTTTTTTGTTGTATTCATGTCCGCTCTTCAAAATACTAAAGGGCGTATGGTTGGATACAAGGATCACAAAACTTACGGTGACTCTTCAATTTATGAGAACACCCGTAGCGACAATAGCAAATTTTATCTTACACTAGAATAATGTTTAACGAAAAAGCAGAAAAACTGAATGGTCGTGCAGCAATGGTTGGCTTCGTCGCCGCCGTTGGATCTTATCTCGCAACAGGTCAAGTAATCCCAGGTTTATGGTGAACGATATGTTACTCATAGCAACTTCCATGATAGGTGGGTTTATTTTTGCCGCCCTGTTGACTGATGGAAACGTTGATGATGATGACGATTTCGGCGGTGGGATGATGATTCCTGCCACATCACCTAATACTTGACAAAGTATCAATTCTTCTATATAATTTTAGCTCATACACAAACATAAATGGCGTACACTATTACTCTCCGAACTCCTGAAGGTGATAAAGAAATTACCTGTGAAGATGATCAGTACATCCTTGATGCTGCTGAAGAAGGCGGAGTTGATATGAACTACTCCTGCCGTGCTGGTGCTTGTTCTTCTTGCGCTGGCAAGATTGTCTCTGGCACTGTTGATCAATCGGATCAATCTTTCCTTGATGATGATCAAATTGGTGAGGGATTTGTTTTGACCTGTGTTGCCTATCCTACTAGCGATTGTGTTATTGAGACTGAACAGGAAGAAAATCTTTATTGATTATGACAGACGAAAATGCTCTGTGGGAGGATATGAGGAGACTCAATTCTCTTTATGAAGAACTTTGTTGGGGGCATGATGATGAACTAGTATTCACACACGATGGAACTGAGATTATCATCTACAATAAAACTAAAGAGGGCGGGAAACAATCTTGATTCCCACATATAATTGACTGTTAAATACAAAAGAATATAATATAAGGGCAGCAATGCCCTTTTTTAATAGATGCTTAAAACTAATATTGGTGACAGAGTAAAGGAAAGACTTCTCTACACCTTGGGCAAACGCTCAGAAAATGCCTCAGCACACGATGTGTATACGGCATTGTGCTACGCAGTTAGAGATAAGATGGTGGAGAATCATCTGGTTGAGAAGTCTCACAGAAAAGAGATTGCATATCTTTCAGCAGAATTTTTGATTGGTCCACAGTTAAGTAATAATCTTCTCAACTTAGATATTCGTAAAGAAGCATCAGAGGCAGTTGGTAAGTATGGATATTCTCTAGATGAGATCCTAGAACTCTCAGTCGAACCTGGACTTGGTAATGGTGGTCTGGGTAGACTCGCTGCTTGTTATATGGAGTCTCTGGCAACCCTGAGAGTGCCAGCAACAGGATATGGTATCAGATATAAGTATGGTATCTTCAAACAGACCATCAAGGACAATCAGCAGGTAGAGGTTACTGATAACTGGTTGCATGGAGATTGGCCCTGGGAACTTTGTTATCCTGATGAATCTGTAGAAGTTGGATTTGGTGGTAAGGTTGAGCACTACGAACTAGAAGAAGGTGAGTACCGAGTTCGTTGGGTTCCTGCTAATCACGTTGTTGCTGTTCCTTATGATGTCCTGCAAGCAGGATACAAGGTAGATAGTTGTGCAAAGATTAGACTTTGGAGAGCAGATGCTACAGATGTATTTGACTTCTATGCTTTTAACATTGGTGACTACCTTGGATCAGTTGAACAGAGCGTAACTTCCGAAACTATCTCTAAGGTTTTGTATCCTAATGATGGTACGGATCAAGGCAAGGAACTCAGACTGAAGCAGCAGTTCTTCTTTGTGAGTGCTTCACTTCAGGATATGCTTCGCAGTATGAAAGAACGTGCATTTCCTCTTGAGGACTTCCATAAGCACTTTCAAGTTCAGTTGAATGATACTCACCCATCTGTTGCTGTAGCAGAACTGATGAGACTACTTGTGGATGAGCACCACCTGGATTGGGATCTGGCGTGGGATATTACAAGCAAGTCAATTGCTTACACGAATCATACATTGCTGCCAGAGGCGCTAGAGAAGTGGAGTCTGAAGTTGTTTGAGAAACTTCTTCCCAGACACCTGGAAATCATTTACGAAATCAACTCTCGCTTCTTGCAAGTTGTGAGAATGAGATATCCTGGTGATGATGAAACTCTGAGCAAACTCTCCATCATTGATGAAACTGGTAGTAAGTCAATTCGTATGGCAAACCTTGCCACAGTTGGTTCCCATCACGTTAATGGTGTTGCTGCACTTCACTCAGAGTTGATTACTAAGAATCTGATGCCTGAGTTCTATGACCTTTGGCCACACAAATTCACCAATGTAACTAATGGTGTGACACCACGCCGTTGGTTGGCAGATTCTAATCCAGCACTTGCAGAAGTTCTTGATGAATATGCTGGACCAGAATGGGCAACTGATATGGATGTTCTTAGGAATCTAGAAAACCATATTGATGATAAACATTTGCTTGAGAAGATTGATGCCACTAAACTCATAGGGAAGCACAAATTGTCTCAATACATACAGAATACGCTTGGCATTTCTGTTGATCCGTCAAGTATGTTTGATGTGCAGGTAAAGAGAATTCACGAGTACAAACGACAGCATCTCCTTGCTTTATGGATTGTGTCTCGATACATGTATATCAAAAATCATAAAGAAGATTATGTTGTACCTCGCACAGTAATCTTTGGTGGTAAAGCAGCACCTGGTTACTATATGGCGAAAGAGATTATTCGCTTTATCTGTAACGTTGCTGAGACTATCAACTCTGATCCTGATATGGATGGGAAGTTGCGTGTGGTCTTCTTGCCAAACTACAGTGTGAAGTTGGGGCAGAAAGTATATCCTGCTGCCGATCTTTCTGAGCAAATTTCTACTGCTGGAAAGGAAGCATCTGGTACAGGTAATATGAAGTTCCAGATGAATGGTGCTCTGACTATTGGCACACTCGATGGTGCAAACGTTGAGATCCGTGATCTGGTTGGAGAAGAGAACTTCTTCCTCTTCGGAAATACTGAAGATGAGATTGCTGATCTATGGGCAAATGGATATGATCCAAAAGAATATATGAGTGCTAGTCTTTTTGAAGCAATTGAACTTATCAAATCTGGTCATTTCTCAAATGGTGATAAGAATTCATTCAATAATTTGATAAGTAATATTATGAATAAAGATCCATTCTGTGTTTGTGCAGACTTTGCAGATTATTGCCGTGCTCAAACCGTGGTGGATACCACTTGGGGCAACAGAGAAGAGTGGAATCGTAAGTCTCTTATGAACATTGCCAGGTCTGGATTCTTCTCCTCTGATCGTTCCATTCAAGACTACTGCGATACGATTTGGAAAATCTAGAAAAAGGGGCTTGACAGATACGGAGAACCGAAGTATTATACATAATGTAGAACGTTACGAAACGTAACACTCAACTCCCCTTAAACCAAGACCTCTAGGGAGTATAAAAACGTCTTTCATATCCTCGCTAAGGGTGCGAGGAAATAGTAACTCCACCATTACCCTGATGGTCTTACTTTTTTGTTTAAAACAATGGCTTCAACTCTTTCAAGACAACAATCACAATCCACTTGGGACAACTTTTGCGAGTGGGTAACTTCTACCAATAACCGCCTCTATGTCGGTTGGTTCGGCGTTCTGATGATTCCAACTCTGTTGGCAGCAACTATCTGCTTCATCGTCGCCTTCATCGCTGCTCCTCCTGTGGACATCGATGGCATCCGTGAACCCGTCGCTGGTTCACTCATGTACGGTAACAACATCATCTCTGGTGCAGTTGTTCCCTCTTCCAACGCAATTGGTCTTCACTTCTATCCCATCTGGGAAGCCGCATCGCTCGACGAGTGGCTGTATAACGGTGGTCCTTTCCAACTCGTAATCTTCCACTTCCTGATCGGCATCTTTGCCTATATGGGTCGTGAATGGGAACTCTCCTACCGCCTGGGTATGCGCCCCTGGATCTGCGTTGCCTACAGCGCACCTGTCGCTGCTGCTTCTGCTGTATTCCTCGTCTATCCTTTCGGTCAAGGTAGTTTCTCCGAT
>Ga0213860_10001335_pt1 | contig 10006 bp, 9 predicted proteins | sample PICome_3_FD_160118 | JGI IMG/M metagenome (GOLD analysis project Ga0213860, IMG submission 160118) | Coastal seawater microbial communities near Pivers Island, North Carolina, United States - PICO550 | ecosystem: Environmental > Aquatic > Marine > Coastal | place: USA: North Carolina | collected...
CACAAAAACCACTAGGGCTTGGGGTTATTATGCCCTATTTCTCTCTCATTATATAGCTAAGAAAATAATTCGCCTGGGATTTCACGCACCAGGAGAATTACACATTTTACAGGGATAGAGGAGGTATGTCTATTTCAAACCAACGACGGGATTATAGTCTTCTATATGATTTAGACATACCTTGTGTATATGTAGTAAGTATGTCTAAATTATGAGAGTTTTATAGCGTTCGCGGCCATACCGAGGCAAAGTCATACACCATTAAACCAATTATATTATACATAATTTGTATATGTCTATCAGTTCTTAATTATTTATTTCGATAAAGCGTATTCAATGAATACACTTGGATCAGGATGATCCGTCATCGCAAGTTCATCTTCTAGATCACCTAGAAAACTTGCTTTTTCATGTTCGTCGATGTCGTTATATATGTAATTGATAAGTTTTGCATTTCTTGATGCGACCGCCCCGACCATAGCGTAATGTACACAATGTCTAGGGTAATCACACTCTTCGTATAAATACTTAAATGTTTCCAAACCCGCATCGTGATTTTTACAGAATGCCACAGCAAAACTTAAATCGTCTTCATCTTCTCTCGTATCATCACCATCATTCGGGATGTCTTCGATTATTTCATCAATTTCGTTACGACGTTTTTTTAATTCGTCGAGTTCGCCGTTTTCACACACTTTCCAGATAGATTTCATTATTGTTTTTAATTTTAATTTTAATTTATTTTTAAAAACAATATTGTTTATGACGACTTAGGTTAAAACTAACGACAAGATTATCATGTCTTCTATAGCGTTCTCGGCCATACCGAGAAAAAATATTAAATAAATGTATAAAATGAGAAACACAAATCTACTTATATTAGCATCCGTATTCACACTTATAATACTCTACAACGTTACCCAAAATAATTATAAAAAAACGTGTGGATGTAATAAATAAATAAAAAATTTATCATTTTAATGATTAACAATATGTCATTAAAACGATAAACGATAAACGAAAAGTATTATACGTCTTTTTTCTTCATACATATAGGACCTCTACCTCTTGGGTGACTATCAGGACACTCTTTGTAACACAAACCATTTTGTTTGTCAGGGTGACTATCAGGACATTTACTTTTTAGTCTAGACTTAAACGCCCTTGTATATCGACTTCTTGGTTTATCACAGAATGCGGAACCAAGTGCATACGATCTTCTTTTAAACCCAGGTAAACACGGCGAAACACACGTCGATGCCGCTCTACTAAGTATACCTTTACCATCGTATTTATTATAACAGTGTCTTCTATGTTTCCATAACGGATGAAATGTACTACTTGTACCATCTATACAAGTTAAACCTGTATTTTTAGAACCAGGTGGACACGTTCCTTCACACTCCAGTGCTCTAGATTTATATCCATCTCTACATTTAGGATAACATAATTGCCCTTTCTGTTCCTCATCATCCTGACACGATACAGGTATTACACCAACACCTCTACCTTTTGATGCATTTATAAGACTTGTTATATCTCTAACTATACTGCTACCAAAACCAAGTGGATCAAACACAGCACCAGCAATTCCAGCAGTTACACGCAAGGGATCACCTGAGTTAAAATTATCTATTCGATCATCCCACGTTTTCTTAACAGAACGTGTAATTGTTTCACCAAATATAACTTCGGCAATACGCTGACCTTCCGATAAATAACAATCACTATTTTTATAATCAAGACCCATTTCATCGCAATATTTTTTAGTATAATTACAATACCCTTTTTCATAATCAAAAGTAGAACCGTAATCTGCAGGATTTTTAGTAAAATATGAAGCTCCTGTAGATCTTTTATCACCCAAACAATTATACATTACAGCAGACCACGGCATCATAAGTGACATTTTTCTGTCCAGTTTCTTCTCGATAACATTAGGGTTTGTACTTTTACCAGGGTTCAATCTATCTGCAATTCTATATGTATCCGTATAAGCAGCAACCAATGCTACATAATCTTCAGGTATATCTTCTTGCTTAAAATCACTTGATGGATTACTATACTTTATGTGATCTTCTTGCATTCTCTCATTATATCTTCTAGCACCTTCCTCATTCAAGGTTACACCTATAACCGTTTCAGAGGACATACTCTCTATAAACTCAACTTGGTCACCATAACCTCTAGATACACACAAATCGTATATAATCTTATCACGTTTAATGTGATTATAATCAATCTCAGCTTGTAAAATTTCAGCAAACATCGTGTTAGTTTCTTCACTTATCTCCATTTCATCATTTCCGTCATCGGTAGAAAATGCACTCAAAAGTATTTGAATAAACCCGTCTGGATCTTCCATTGCCATTTTTTCTAATGCACTCCCTATAAACGCTTCTAATAAAATAGCACTATACCCATCGTTTACTTCAGGTATTTTGTAATCATCGCTAAGATAATTTGATGACGGATCCGAAGGTGAATCCGAAGGTGAATCCGAAGGTGAAGGATCTCTACAGTTAGGCTTATCATCTGGACATGGAGAAGGATCATCTAAATCAGGAAAAGCTGTAAGAATAGGAAAAAGCATAGGCCACGAAACACCATCTTTTTCGAGCATATTAGCTTCCATTTTAGTCTCTGCTATATTTCTACTAATTATTACATCTTCATTAGCTTTGTACGTTTGATAACCATGTATATCTGATATATCTAAAGCTGCACTAATAACCTCAAATGCTACCACCGCAGCTGTACATGGGAGACATGGAGCTGTAGAAGCAGTAAGAGTGTTTTTAAGACCTTTAGCCGCGTTTAAGGTACTTCTAGTAGCAACCTTAGAACCTTGCTTAACTCCCTTTATAAGCGATCTTCCTAAATACCTTGATCCTGTTAGAAATCTTTTACCACCTACTCGTCCAATTACACGACCACCTTTTCTAGACACACCTTCAGCGGCTTCAAATGTAGCCTTTCTAGAAAAATTACCAAGTGTTCTCGATAATTTAACAATCTTAGACTTTAATATACCTATCCTTTTTGCAACCTGTGAAGGTGGAAATAATTTTCTCAATACAGTTATCATCTTTTCAAATACATAAGATACGATTAACGATTCTACTATAGTTGGTGCAACCATTTCAATCTTATCAAAAGTCGAAAGTTTAAACTCTTCCCATCGACAACACTCAGTTTCGCTATTTAGTTCCATACCAGATGGACATGTATATTCTATTTTTACATTTTGATCATCAGAATTTACACTAACGGTATCATCATTAATAGATGTTACATCATCCAAATATGTTCTTACAGTATTATTATCACTATCGAGTGTTTCTATAAAAGTACGTTTAATAGGAAAAAATACACACGGTTGTTTTGGTTCTGTAAGTATATTCAAATCAGATTCGGTAAAACCGTTATCTAATATAACTTGTCTCGTAGAAGTGTACAATCTTTCGTTATTAGCTTTATATTCATCTTTTATATCAGAAGCGTCTTCTAAAACTTCGATATTTAAATTTTTATTTTTATTACCATTGTCACCGTCAGTTTTTAATAAAAAATATAAAACTACAAACAAAATTATAACAATAATAAAAATTAAATACAAACCCAACAAATTCATTTGTATTTATTAAAATAACAAAATATTTTTTTTTATCCAGATGCATCTGGCATGTCTATCCATTTACAAAATTCGTATGGTCTCATATACATTGGTACATTTTTGTATTGTTCTATTCTTGTACCTGAAGTCGAATTGTTATATATTTGTCTATATTCTACTCTGAATCCCGCACGTTCTTCACTGTCACAACCACTTGATTTAAAATCACAAGGAGCTAGCCCCGGATTATCAGGATAATAACGTATATCCTTATCTTCTGTACAAAAAGATTTATTAGGAAAACCATTCATATCACCAAATCTATCACACTCTTTTTTAGCTAACCTAAACAATATTTCGTTTGTAATTTTATTATCGTGATTATACTTCACACCATCTATTGTTATCGACATAGAGTCATCCTTTGGTAGTGTCTGGTTATTATTGTTATCAACCTCTACAACTTCACTTCTAACATTCGGTTTCTTATTAATTCGGCCTACAAGTTCGTCTATTTTTGTAGTATTAACTATACAACTCGAACCCGCAGCACACATCATTTTTGGTATTACACACGTATCACCTTTTATATGTTTCACATAATCATTAGCAAAATCATCAAAGTTACCGTGAGACTCCGCAAAAGTAAAATTATCACATTTTTTACCACCCTTACCCTGAGCATATTTTTTAATTACATTATATTTCGTCTCATTACCTTTACACTCTTTCTGAGAAGCATAATAGGCTTTTTCAAAATCATAATTATCAAGATCATCATCATTACCACTATATAATTTCATTCTATCTTCTTCTGTAGGATTGTCTTTACTGTGATCTTCACAATTTTTCATAGAAGTTTCTTCTTTACAATCAACATTACACGCTGTATATCTTACATCCCCGTGTTTAGGTCTAGCATTTTTCCACCAACCATAAGGTACGCCATGAGTATAATTTTGTGGTAGTTTTCTATCTTTTTTATTAGCATCAGTAGCAATAGAACCACTAGGACTTTCACTATAATCAGTAAAATCTAACCAACCTATGTCTTCTGGTTTACACTTAGAACCTTGTACAGCTACAATTTCATTAACCCACACACCTTGTCCTTTATAAATGGATTTTTGTGCAGATAATTCGTTAAATCTTTCTTCTTTGAGTCCAGGAACTACAGCACCACACGTATTGGGTACTTCTTTACCTTCTCCATCAATTACTGTATCCGGACTATTCCATTCACCGTAACAGTGTACATATGGTTTCCATTGACATCTGGATTCGTGTCCACCTTTAAATATATGGTGAAATGTCGTTTCTGAATTACACCCTATTCTATTATCGTGATATTCATTACAATTTATATCTGAATTATCTTCTCTCATTTTGTCTATATCTATTTCAGTCACTTTTATATCATCCTTATAAAATTCTATTTTATTACTAAATTCATCACTACTTGCTTTAAATTTAATATTATACCCAGCCTCGATCAAATTGTCACCGGTGCCCTCTCCCCAACGAGTTTCATTATAACTTTCTGGCCATGCATAGATTTTATAATATTTAGCCCATGATGTGTCAAATAGACTCTTATATGAATCATTAACGTAAAATTCATCACTTTTAACATCTTTACCAACAATTTTCATTTTCCATTTTTCTTTTTCAATAGTATTGTCAGTAATAAAAATGTGATAATTACCATCTTTTCTATCATCCTTTTCTATTGTATTTTCTATTTCACTTTTATAAACTGTAAATACATCACTAGATGACTTATTATCCCTAAAAGTAACATGATTTTTACCTTGTGATGTAACAGTAAATCCTGTTATGTCTAAATTAATTTTGGTCATATCAACTTCTACTTTGCCTTTTAGTTCTTCTGGTAATTCTTTATATATCGTACGTGCTATAGCAAATTCAACTTTATCATTACCATTTCCAATTGTCGATACTGTATACTCTTTATCATTCCTAACCATTGTTCTTCCCGTTTTAGCAAAATGTTCGTCGCCAACCATTGTTACATTTTCACATCTACCACAAAGTATAAAATCACCTTGTTTTTGTCTACACGGGACATTATTATTATATGTACATTCACTATTTTCGTTAGGTGCTAAATCATATTCACCCCTTTTTTCCAACCTTTTACCTTCTCTTAATTCATAAGTACCTTGTTTAGGTTTAAAAAAACATTTTGCGTTGACGCCTGCATTATTTCCTCTACCAGAATCTATATTACACTGTGCTCGAGTTACATTATCATATATAAACTTATCATCATTTCCATTAGGATTAGGATTTAATTTTTGTCCAGGGCACACAACATCGGTACCCAACGATGTATTACCCGTATAAGCCCCACTCCCTTCACCATAAGTTCCCATTTCAGTATCAAGACCTGTGTTCATTTCACACGTACCAACCTGTTGTAAATATGCACTACCTTCATCACACACATTTGAAGCATTTTTATAAACTTCAAGTGGATCAACATACGCACCTATACCAGTTACCCATCTACATATTTTTTTATCCGAACCGTATATATAATCAATTTTTTTTTCATCACAATCACTTTTTTTTAATAAGGTTTTACATATTTCATTCGTATCTATATACTTAGTTTGACCATTTACACTCGCAGGTAAAATTCCATCTTCCAAATCGTACGAATAAGTACCATCTGAACCTTCTGGGTTATACACGCGCGGAAAACATTTACCTGGTTCGTGGGTATAACAAATTTTTTCCGATTCATAATCGGTTTTGAACTTACCAGAGTTTGGTATATTATTTACTACATCATCACCACTAACCTCACCTAATGTAAAATTATCACAAAAGTCATTGTCAGGTTTTAATTGAGTTTCGCATAAATTTTTTATTGCATCACTCGTTTCTTTTAATTCCGCTTCCGTATACTCACCTTCACGAAACAAAACACTAGCATCTTTTACAGTACACTTAGTCTTATCATCTTCTGATTTTTTTTGAATTTCACTCCATTCATCGTCCGCTAACCCCGTTAAAAACTGTAAATTATCTTCGGGTTTAAAATTATTGAAATATTCTAACGCCTCTTCATATACAGATTTAATTATACTCGAATCCGGACTTTGTTTTGGTTCTGTAGCTGGATCTTGAGCTGGTCCCTTAGCTGGAGCTGGAGCTGGAGACGTACTTTTTTTCGGTATTACGAAACATTTATCCTTATCCCAATCGTCTTGTTTAAACGTTCCACCCGTACAGGTATAAATACTATAAAATGAAAAAGCTAATATTAGTATAAAAACTATTACTAATATAGTAATAATAATTTCGTCGACCGCACTAGACATATTATTATTCTTATATTAGAATAACAAAAAAATATTAAATTTAAATTTAAATTAAACCAGTTTTCTCACGTTCTTCTGGTGTTTTTATAGCGTACATAAGTATCAAAAACAAAAATGTCGAAACAAGTGCATACTCGATATCTCGCGTAGCCGTTAAAGCTATGAGCGTTAAAGACACAAACCTAAAAGCTTTACTATTAAAAAGCGTTTCGAGACGTTTTGGTATTTTAATAGCGTTACCAGAAAAAACACCCTGGTATAAAATAATCAGTGTATAAAAAATAGGTTGAGTTTTTATAAATGCCTCCGTAGGTCGACTAACAGGCCCCAGAAAGTTAGATAACAGTTTACTCATATCTTACCATTTAACTATATTTTTTTTATATTTAGATTTTCAATCTGTTTTGCAATTTCGTCAGTGTTACTATTAGACAGTTTTCGAAGTTCGCTATTACTTATAATATCACTTTTTTTATCAAATTTTTTTAAAATCGTTCTCCAATTGTTTTTATCTATTTTATTAAGCGCACTTTCTGATTTGCTTTTTAGTTTCAGTTTTATTTTATCTGTATACACTTTTCGGTTTTCCAATAGTTTCGTAAGTTGTGATGAAGATTTTGTCTTTTTGTATTTACCGCCCTGAGTTTGTATACGCATACCAGACTTTTCAAAACCCGAATTTATATTCTTCTTATTTTTATCATTAAACAAAGACATAAACCTTTTTCGAATAAAATCGTTCGTACTTGTCATTTTCTTATAATTATACAATAAAATATTTTATTATATTAAATGTATAATCGACCTAATTTAAACAAGTTAGATCGTATAAAAGTAAATGCTTACACTACTAAAAAAATTAAACTAACAAATTTACACGAAATAATAAAAAATGTATTACCAAATGCTGAAATACCTTTCAAAAAAAGTAAAGATACTATAAATTTAAATACATATTCACATATTTCGATTGGTAAACATTTAATGAGTTACTATAAAAACAATATAGTAAAATCAAAAAGATATATGGAAGACGTTTTAAACTATACCACGCAACTGGTTCATAACCAACGTCCAGAACATATAAAAAGATCTGTACCTTTATCACCAAGTAGAGGTTCAGCCAAGGTTAAGAAAAAAAGATGGTCTACGAATACAGTATTAAACAAATTATTAAAAATAAAAGCTGGAAAAGAATCCATTAAAATGCAAACTTTGGCTAACATAGCAAATCAATTGTATCAAGTACCAGGGAACGCGGGGTTTGTACCAAATAAGTATCAAAGAAAAGATTTAAGGGTCAATATAAGACCTTTAAGATCTTCAGTCATAAAATACTTAGATCTTAGAAAATACCCCTCGGTACGTGTTCAAGAAGGAAGAATATTACACAATAAAATAATGAATTTACTTTCGAATAAAGGTAACTTACAACCACCCAAAGAAAGTGTGACCACGCCTCAATCTCGAAAAAAATTTAAATCACCCAATCGTGTAATGGAAACTCCTAAAAACTCACCAAAACTTAAAAAAATGAAAAAATAATTAATTACTAAAATTTAAAATCACTTTTTATTACTATACATTAGATTCTATAGTAATAAAAATTGTTCATTTCAAAACGTCAATCGAATCTACCGCTGGCCTACACCTCCCAATTTGCTACAGCGTTATTTAACTTTCGAATGAGAGAGACATTCTTAGTTTGCACAGTCTTTCGTTTCGCGTGAATAGCGGCGATTTGTGATTTTGCGAGGAGTTGTGTCATTTGTTTTTCGACGACCACGTGAATCAACGAGATAGCTCGCGCTTCGATTCTGAAGTTACGACTCCAAGAGCCCATGGACTTTCTGATGAGGCGTTCAATCGGTGCTCTAGCCATCAGAAGACTCGTCGACTGCTGGTACTTTTTTACTTCTCTCACCGCCTTGGTACCGCGTTGAGTCTTTCGCTTGGGCGAGGTCGTCTTCAGACCGGACCTGTTGACCTTTTCGATTCGGTTGACACCCCACACCTTCAAACCGAGACGCTCGAGCGCTAGTTTCACGTCATCAAAAGTGATCGTCCTTCGATCGCGATATTTCGCGAAAATATAAGCAAATTTGATAATATTGTCGATTTGCATGTTGATGATGCGTCGCATCTCAGGATACACGAGTTCTTGAAGACTCACGACGCCCGCGCGACGAGCCACTCGAACGAGAGAGGGTTTCGCGATGTTCGCATTCTTTAAGGTGACGCGTGCACGTCGAACTGGTATTTTGACTTTGGTACTCATTATATGAGGGGAGGAGAAAAAAAAATTTAAATCACCCAATCGTGTAATGGAAACTCCTAAAAACTCACCAAAACTTAAAAAAATGAAAAAATAATTAATTACTAAATTTTAAAATCACTTTTTATTACTATACATTCGGTTCTATAGTAATAAAAATTGTTCATTTCAAAACGGTTCCCATAACGCGTTCGCTAGGTATATATTTACCAGGTCTAAGAACAGATGGTGGGTGTAACATATCGAATTCCTCCGTTGCGTCTTTACCCGCGAACAAAAGAATAGCCTGTTTACCCCCTGGATGGTCCTTTAAAAATTCGGTTACATCGTAAACTTTATCGTGAATGATTACCCAACAGTCCTTCTCCGTGTTATGTTTATAAACTTCGCGAGGATATATTTTAGGATTGATGTGATCGTTTATGTTTTGTACTCTATTCATATTATTACCATTTTTTATTTTTACCTTTATGTTTATCTATTTTTATCGCATACTTAGAATTCTTATTAAACTCGACGTAATCAACTTCACCGTCGGGTGCAAATATCTTTTCGAGGAAACCCCTCATAGTGAAATCATCTGCATTAACCGACGTACGTTTTTTTGTTTTCGTCTTATTCGTACTTTTCTTACAAGTAGTCACTACTAATCTTGTTTGAGGCACTACCGCGAACATCTTATCTAATATCGCTATTATTTTCTTTCATTTCTAAAATCGCATTGCGTTCGCATTTGAGTTCGTGAATGATTTCAAAAAGGGCTTT